>Ga0065711_1026370_pt1 | contig 75424 bp, 44 predicted proteins | sample Hoacrofraction12_FD_59098 | JGI IMG/M metagenome (GOLD analysis project Ga0065711, IMG submission 59098) | Hoatzin crop microbial communities from Cojedes, Venezuela - Epithelial fraction 12 v2 (version 2) | ecosystem: Host-associated > Birds > Digestive system > Esophagus > Crop | place... | reverse complement strand
GTCCTGCTCGGGGTTAATCCTCTCTCCAACAGAATGTCTGTATCCCTGCTACATAACAGCTGATTCTGGATCTTGCCTCATGTTGAGGCAATAATAATAATAATAATAATAATAATTATTATAATTATAATTATAATTATTATTTTTTTGTGTGTATTTTGTCATATGAGCAAGTCTGAAGTAATACTGGGGCTGTGCTTCAGCCCACCAGCATGTTTTTCTGAAACTTGTTGTGTATCCAGGGCATGATATTGCCTCGTGAATTATCTGATATTACGGAGTCTGTAAGATATTGTTAGAGGAATTATACGGGTTGAAAACAGATGCGATGCACTCTTACCTTTACTGCCTACCAGCAGCAGTCTTTGGAACAAGTTGCTTACAAAACCACACACGGTTTTTGTTCTAGAGTGAACAAGTATGTTTTCTTCAAACCACATTGATTGACCTAGCCTTGTGCCTCTATGTGTGATAAAGGGACTGGCACCTGGAAGTGCCAGTGTAGATGACAGTAGATTCAGATGCCAGTGACAGTGTAGATGTAGCTAATGTGTATTGAAATCATTTTCAGTTGAATAGCATGACCTGGAGATTGCCACTCCTCTCCTAGCAGAATGTCAGTGTGTGCAGTGGTTAAAACAGTCTTCTCAAAGTGGGAGCCAAAGATTTTACATAGGAAACAGAAGCAGAACATCTTCAATTCTAGACTCTCGCCTCCTGGATGCATGCACTAACCATTTAAATGAGTGGACCAAAGGAAGTCATTCCTATAACCATGTCTGTCTAATGCTTCATTCTGCTAGGATTTACTGAGGAGAGAGGTCTCGAATTGCTCAGTACTATGAAGGCTGAAGCACTTAGTTATGGACAATCAGAAACAGAACTTCAGTTGCTTGAACAACTGTAAAGATGAAACCCAATAAATGGCTTGATTTTAGGATCACCTTTTGAGTTTACATTCCTGAATGACTTTTTTGTGCTTGAAGTCCTTCTGTGGATCTGAACCTAAATACTTTTAAATATACTTTATGCTCTGAAGTCTGTCAGGTGGCTTTTGAAAATACTGTTTTGTCACTAGTTACAGCATTTTACTGTTAATTTTGCATGAGAAAATGATCTAAAAGAGAATGCCTTATTTTGTGGAGGTATGCGTATTCCAAGAAATGTATGTCTGTGATCATTTGCAGTATGGAGATGAAATTCCCGGACCAGAGATGGAAAATGTCTGGAATGCTTTGGCCAACAATGAAAAATGGAGTAACAACCTTAGGATAACACTGCAGTTTCTCATTAGTTTGTGTGGTGTTAGCAGTGATACCATCCTTTTACCTTATGTAAGTGTTTGCACTTTAATTACTGTGAATTGCACAGGTTTTCATGAAGAAAACAGTGATTACCTGTAGCAAATGAATTTCTGTTTCAAAAATAAGAAGTACCAACGTATTCCCTAGCAGACTGTGCAAAATGAAATCATAGGAATAAATGAGCCAAGAAACTGAAAGTCAAGAAAGGAATAGAGTGATGAGAATCTCAGTCTCCACCAGTGGAGCACACCTCATTTCAAGCAAGAGGTGGACTGCTTTCAAGCAAAGAGCAACTTTGCATGTCTGTGTAAGGGGCCAGTGACAGGAACTAGCCGTAAATTGCCAGAATGAATGAGAAAAAAATATTAGAAACATTTTTTTGTCAGAATTGCACAAAAATCTGTGATTTTATATATAGATTTAAAATTTCATTAAAAAGACAAAATGACTGTTCAGAGGTTAAATAACTTGTATGGAAAATGAAGAGAAGTAGAAATACTGAATGCTTATAATTTTTCTCAGTAATCAGTTAGTTTACAAAGCTATCAGTTAAATTTTGAAAGTCCTTTAAACAATGGATGTTATATTGTGAATGGGACATAACATGCTATCATCGTATTGGTTTGTTCGTTGTAAAGGTTTAGGTGTTCCTTCAGAAAAGCATGTAGTTTTAAGAAAGTGCTACATTCTCTTCTGCTTTAGCAGACTAAGGCTTGCTGTGGGACATCTCAAGGGAGACAAGATAGCTAACCTTTATAAGCTCTTTACCATATCAACTTTTGCCTTTGCATGGCTGTCATGAATTACGTAACTGTTCCTGCAGTGTGCAAGACAAACTGTGCTGGTTATTGTTATTATTCAAGTTAAAATAAAATCAGGGCTGTCTGAGAAAAGCAAGCTAGTCCCATTCCCATGTTCCTTATTACTCAGTTGCTGGGTGAAACAATCTAAATTTAGTAATTTTTCCGGCACAATTACAATATGCTGTTTTATTGTTTAGTCTCTTTGTATTGATTTCCATGAAATAAATTTGAAATTAATATTAATGGGGTTAAACATATCTAAAAAGCCTCACAAACATACTTTTTTACATTTTGCTTAAACTGTTTGTGATGACTACTAAGCATAATACAGTGAAAGAAATATATAAGAACATTAAAATTTTGAAGATGTTGTTATTGTACTATAGACATGCTGTTGGTTTCCTTTTATTTGTAGGGTTTACTGTTGTATATTATCAAATCAGTGCATATATATGCCAAGTTAGTGTTGCCTAGCTAATCAAAAGAGGAAAGATTTGAAAGTGGACTTGCTGTAAGAACAAGCTCAAGGTTTATATGAGAATACAAAGGGGTTGCTCCCAAATATCTTGAGGATAATGAAGATCTTTCCATCAGCTATGACGCAGTGACAGAGGCTCTCCATTCTGTGTTGACAATGCTTTGAGCACAAGGTTAGATGAGAAACCTCCCAGGTCCTTTCCAACCTGACTGATCCTACAATCTGTGACAGACTTCGGATCAGGCCCAAAGGTGGCCTCCATGGGGAGGAAGTATGTTGGCAGAGAACAAGTGGAAATCAGTGAGAGAAGAGATAAAATAAGGACGGCTGTATTTCTGACAGCTTAAAAAAGGAATAGGGGCAGTTTTGTAAAAGGAAGGAACAGTCCTGTGCTGAGTATATATTCTCACCCCTAATCTCTAGCCTGATTGGAAATGCCTAACAAGCCTGTCGCTTCTTGCCCAGGAGCAGCTCACATACCTCATCTACTGCCCCACGAAGATACTTGCCAACGCAGAGTTTTCAGCACATTCTTTTTCCAAAACTGTTACCATCCCACAGCTCTGAGCAGCCAACCTCAAACCCTCTTACTATCCATAGCACTTCTCCTTCTCTCTTCGAATTCTTTCCAAACCTCCTTGCCTCAAAGCCTTGGCTCACACAGTTCTGTCCTCCTCCAGGACAATACAGTCTTCTTACTCCACAAAGAGAGCAGTCTTTTTTGGCATCTCCAGCTTAATCGGCTCAGCATCTCCTGCTTTGCCTGTGGGACTTCTCTGCTCTTCCTCCCGGGCTTCCAGCAGCTGTTACAAGACAATCAGGTCTTCCTCAGTGGCAGCAGCTGACAAGGTCCCTGTGTTTTCTGCCACCCTGTTAGTTTGTGTTTTCTAGTGTTGAGTTAGAAGTTCGATTCCTGGATTTTGCAAAATCTGAAAAAGTTTTCAACTTCTGTAGAAAGCCAAGCCTGACTGTGCTTATGAGTCACCCCTTCACTGATAGCTTTGTCTGGAGTAGGAAAACTCACAGGGCTTATCACACACATCTGCTCAGTGTTTTGGTAATGCCCTGGAGTTTACAGATAAGAAATCATACCTAACTCTGCTAACTACACAAGACTGCTGATACCATAAACATGTATCTTCCATTATCATGTAGATAACACATACACATTGGCAAGTAAAGATAATTCAGACAGATGATCAGCACTGTTCCAGATCACCTGGGCTCAAAAGACCATGCAGTTGCAAGATTGCCAGTTTACACGTCTCCTTTTGGAGGCCTCTGGGCCCCAAGGCAGTCACCAGCTGCTTCATGCCTTTAGCCATCTGTTCTGCCCATGTGGGTCCAAGCCAAAAGCATGCCTGACTTACATTTTTTAATATATTTTTTTTAAGCAGCTAAATTCATTGCTTTGTCTCTTATGTTTCCTTTAAGCATTTTTTTCCCAGTGTCCCAGTGCAAATTGCTCAGCTCTCCTTTCTTTCACATATGTACCAAAAGATTTCTTAGAAAATCTACAGTTCAGAAACCTCTTCAATAAAGACTTTTAGAGTAGGGGATGTGACCCCTCCTGGGGTCAAAGAAGCTGGAAGTGGCACTATGAGCCTCGGAAGAGAGGTGGATTTGTATCTGCAAAATCCCTGGAAAATTGTTAGCACAGTAGAGTAAAAGAGACCTTGAATACGTGCATTTTCTCTACTTTAGAAAAAGAAAAGGAGAGGAAAAAAAGGGAAACAGAAGCAGTCAGGAAGTGATTTTAATGGAAGCATTTAATAGTATCAGAACAGCAATACTTAGTGAGGCCAACAGGCAGTTCATTCCACTGTATGCATTAGCTCTGCTATAAGCATCTGTTTACGCTTCTTTAAAAACAAGAAGGCAAGCACAGAGGGATGCTTCCCCACACGGTCTCCCAGCTCCAGCAGTTTATGAATCACAATGTTTTTGAGCCAGAGAAACTCTCTGCTTTTAATAACCATTGGGTTTTTTTCTCAAGAATTCAGTCTAGTTTGATCTCAGTATCTCAAGGGTCCTCACTGCTGCTGTGCATACCATAAGGTTTGAGGTCTTGTTAAATAAGATGAAAGATTTTTTTCCCAGAATTTCTATAAATTATACTCTCTCAGACAGATTTTTCAAGTTGGGATGCATGAAGTCTGTAAGCATAATTGCTCTGCCTTTCTCCCATGTGCTATCACTGATTACAGATATAAGTAACTACTCAGAGCCTGGTTTATTCTTTGTGGCTCCACCTATCTCTTTCACATCAACCATATCTGGAAATGTAGGCATGAAGTTTTGGGTGGGTCTAGCTTTCTAGATGAGAACTCTGCTCCATGCAAGATAGTAAGATTCATGTTCAACGGAAATAACATACTCAACCTATAAATCCCTGAGTGTGATTCAGAGTTAATGCTGATACTCTTAAATAATAGGATTAGGTGGGGGGTGTGTCTGTGTATGTTATATCGTTACATATCTAAACAGCTCATATATGGATGGTAAGCAAAAAATTTGGGGTAATCAGATCACAGATTCACGCTGCTGGGGAAATGATCTTGATATCAAAGTGAGCAGCTGTATTTCTGTATGAACAAGATGGGTGCAGTTGTGTGGTTGGGGTGTCTGTCCAGGAGTAACACCTTGAATCCTGGATCTTTTCAGTACTGCAGTGTAATGTGTATTGATTTCTTTGGAAGTTCACTTTGGACAGAGTTTAATAACTGTTATTTTCTTCTCTAGATAAAAAAGGTTGCAATATATCTATGTCGCAATAACACTATTCAGACAATGGAGGAGCTGCTTTTTGAGCTGCAGCAAACCGACCCAGTGAACCCAATAGTCCAGCACTGCGATAATCCTCCATTTTACCGTTTTGCTGCCAGTAACAAAGCCTCAGCTGCAGCTTCTGGTATGACCTAAATACACTTTTCAGTTACACTCTTCTGCTTTTTCCAGTCTTCATCTCTTTGAAACAACAATGTTAGTTTTGCACCCATTCAGATTTGTGTATATAAAAAGCGCAAGTTTCAGGGCTGTGTTGCACAGCTAAATTACAGTTGGTTTTGATTCCTAGTATTGTATATGCTTTGTAAACATATGCTTAATTATTGCAACTGTTTTAATAGGATATTGCCAATGTTTGGTGCTGTTCAGGACCCTTATGAGGTGGTTCTTCTACTGCTAGTTTCTCAGAACAAGAAGTCATCACCGATGCTGTGATTGCAGCAGGTATACTAAAGCAATAGAGTCTGCTGAAAACAGAGAGCCTCAACTGTGTGGCAATTCTGTTTTCAAAAGCAAGAAGCTATTTGTAAGCTGCAGTTGTCAAAGGTAGGAAAGAGACAGTCACCCCAAATTCAACCTTGCCAGTGTTTTGCCAAATTCTTGAAAAACAGTAGGTTATGTCACTTGAAAATAAGCAGAGTTCAAGGAGTGGAAGAGCATAATTATGTTAATCTACCCCTCAAAGCATGTAAATTTTACACCATTCAGCCATGCAAGCGGGTCCTGTTTTGTAGAGGTGACAGCATTCATTCACATGCACATGTACTTGCAGGATGATCACTTTGACTGTGGCTACTAGAGTAATTTAAGTTACGGGATTTTATTGCTTTGCAAATACTGTCTGCTGCATGTAAGGGGTGTTCTTCTTTCATTCATATACAGGAACCACCTCTAGCAGTAACACTGTTGTAGCTGGCCAAGACAGTTTTCCTGATGTAGAGGAGAACAAGATGGTGAAAGAGACTGATGAAAGGTTTGTGGTTTGTTTTCTTTCCTCCAAAATCTGTGCATTTTCCTAGGCTAAGGATGAAGTGTTGGATGAGGTGTCGGGCAAAGTTCTGCATTGCTTTGTGAGAAACTCTGATGCTTACACTGATCCGAAGTGGCATTATCCCAGTAAGACCGTGTTAAAATGAGTGTATGTAAAAGTAAAACAAACAATCCTACTCACATGATTCTTGTTCCTACTGTTGCTTAATAATACATTGCAGAGGAACATCTGTTAAACCTACATTGAACAAATTGTGCTAAGTAGATTGTGGGTTTGTAGGAATTAACCGCAAAGGAGAAAGAAAATTGGGAGTGTTAATATCTCTATTAAAAATCAAGTTTGATCACACCTTTTGATGTCATGGACAGCGAGTAAAGTTTAGTATGCAGGTTTGTATCCATGATTGCAAGGACACATCCTTTGTCCAGACAAAATATCTTAGCGAGGAAAGCTATGTAAAATATTTTGCTTAGAAATCATACATGCACTTTAGTCTTCTACTACTTATGGTACATACTGACAAATGATGAATGAACAAATGCAAAGCTTAAGGGCCATCAGATCTGTGAGCAAAAACAGATATAGATTTCTTCTCTTAATGAAATCATCTTATTTTTTAAGAGAACTTTGAATGATTTCTAATAGCATTAATTAGTAAGTGTATTAATACCACATTAGTCTGTTGTTCCTGGTAGTTGCTAGTATCACTTCAGCAGTCCAACCCACCTTCCACAGTTTCAGGCTTAGAGGTACAGAGACAATTATGTGAGCAAACTTTTCTGTACTTCAGAATATTTTTGAGTCACTTCACTTCTACATGTTATAAATATGAGTAGCATTTTGTCAGGTTAGTTATATCTATCTGCTGATTTGAATGTAAGTAAAAAACAGCACTCAGTACTAAGTAAGTTTCAAACTGATAGTAGAGAGGATTTGACTCAAAATTGTGGTTTTCAGCATATGCACTAAAAGTATACTTAAAAGGAAGATAAAACCGTTTTTCCTCTGGATTAGTTTTTTTTTATTCTTTGTGTAAATGTTTATGGCTATATAGTTTTAAGTTAGATTTTTGTTTAGTTGATTTGCAGAGAAGTTGAGCAAATTTCATCTCCTGCTATACTTTAAATCTAACTGTATAAATTTGAAATGTGATTCCAAAAACAGTTTTGGCATTCAAATCTGCCAAAGGCTCTATAATAAAAATGAAAGGAAGATCACAAAGTTCTGTTCTTGGTATTCTGATTCCTAGTGGAAGATTCCTCATAAAAAAGTGTAAAGTAATTTGCCTGAATTCATTGCTGGCATTTACATTACCAAAGACATTAGAAGCTGTAAGTGCATGTACACTTCGATGTGCCAGTCTTAGACTGTCCATTAATATTGACCTCATGTCAAGACATATTAAAAATACTATTTACAGAAAGTAGTAGAGAATAGATTGTAAGCAAACCATTCTCATAAATCTGTGAATTTTTTTAATAATATGAAGCTGATCAGAAGATATCTATGTTATTGTGTTGACACAATATGATGTAAAATGTCCTGCATTCAAGTCATTTCTATGACCTGTATTCTCAGTTTGTTTCGTACAGAATAGAATTAATCTCTGCATATTTCTTCATTTTTTTTCCTTGACTTTATTGTTCTTTTATCTTTTTTATCTTTTTAAGTATGCCAGTTAAATATGTCAGTGATTGTCAGTTTGTACACATTTATTAAAGGAAGTTACTAAAATATATGAGAAACAGATACTGGAAAGACAGAAAATGGCAGAATTAAGATGGCTCATGATGCCTTTCTGTCACCTTCACAATGAATTTATTGTGCTCTTATGAGACAGGCATGCTTTGGAAGCAGCATAATGTGTCAATGTATTATTAAATACCCTGCAATAAGATGTATGCACATTAGTATGAAATTTAATTGAGTGTTGCAAAGAGAATCTTCAGCCTGGTTTTGTTTGATATAGTTGTTTTAACATGGTTATTTGTAATTAATTTCCTAGCTTTGCAGAAATGATGATGGTTTTACATCCTCACTAGTGTGTGAGTCTCCTGCATGATTCCTCTCACTCCACTTCAGGCCTGATTACACTGACAGCACAAGGAGGTGGAGAAAGCCAAAGGAGATCACCAGTATAAATTAGCTTATTGTGGATCTGTGGCAAATTTGAGGACAGCTGTGAACAGTTTGTTCTGGCTCTTACATCCCTTAATTCCTCTGCTAGATCTGCTCTAGTAGTTGCTGGGTTTTCCACTTGAAGGGTCATCTGCTGCAGCTTTTGCTGCTTGATACATGTGCGGGCTTGACTTTAGACTATTCAGGCAGTTACTGTTGCAGCAGGTCGCCAGAATTTTACCTGTGAAAAAATACTAGCTGTGAACAGTTTATATCTCAGCTGAGCTTTAGCACAGTTTCTTGCTTCAAGAAAATCATACATTTGCAGCAACAGAATTTTCCCTCTGCTAAATTGTAAAAGCTTGTGACACAGGAGCACACTGCTTTTTTTGTGGAAAGAAACAGCATTAATGTTCGCATTGCTGTCTACTCCTGTATAAAAGTGCGTGCATAAGGAAATGCTTTTTTTGTAGAGTAAGCATATAGTCCAGATATTTAATGTCAGTCTGTGTTTTTAATGAAGATTTTTCTTGTATTTGAAGGTTCAGTAATGTAATCAGAGCACATACCCGACTAGAATCAAGGTACAGTAATAGCTCTGGAGGATCTTATGATGATGACAAAAGTAAGTTCTATTATTCAATTTGATGAAATTTCTGGTGTTTTGGTGGGAGAGGAAAACATTCTTATGACTGGTGGAGGTTCTCTGTTTAAGTTCTGTATGAATAGTAATGTAGCATCACCATACAGGAAGTGTCCTTATTTTACCTTCATACCTCATTTAATTAATTTCCCTTGTTTAACCTGGGCTCAATCAATCAATCCTATTTAAAGGCTAGAGACGTTCACAGACAGCAGTAGCAGAGAATCCTCCAGACAGTAACACCTTGAACCTGTTGTACATGGCAAGGCAAAAGACTTCCAAGAGTATTACAGTGAGTGCTCTGAATTGTGCCCTCAAAATCAAGTGCTGTTATATAAGCATGGAGAAGAAATTCAGAAGTTTCCAAAACTGAGTCCTTATCTCCTCTTTAGCTTTTCTCTGCTGTCTGCAGCCAATTTCTGGCTGCACTGTGGACCTGTGCCAAGAGGGGAGAGTGAGATAGGGCTCCTGAGCATGCTTGTTGTTCTTTATGTATTTCTGCTGAGCGGACTATAAGTGGACACTTGATGCTGAGCAGAGATTCCAAAGAAAGCCAAGATATTTCCATCAACTACTGAATTACATTGTAAATTTTAGGAGTTGGATGGTTTGAATTAATTTCTGGAGTGAATTATAAAGAAGCCAATGTACAGGTTTTGGTTAGGTCCTAACCAAATGTAATAAAGGCAAGACCTTTTTATAGACTTTTATCTCTGGCTTATTAAAGCCAAGTCAAATAATATAGAGACCTTAATGACTTGTATTGGTGCTATGAACAGCAGTTTGGGACAGTATTTCAACATTAGAAGTAAAGATTTTATATATTCTTTCATCCAAACAATTTTTTGGCAATACTTTTCTGCAAAATATGGAAACACTATGAAGTACAATATGATAGGCTAATTTCCTCTGTATAATTAACTATCCTTCATAGTTGTGAAGTAGAATATTTACAAAATATTGCATATGTATATAGTGCAGTATTGAAATGCACAAAAAAATAGTGCAACGTATTAAACTTGGTGGGTTTTAGTACACTTGTCTTGTTTTTCTTATGGCTTTCTCTTACTGCAGCTACTAAAAATTCTTCAGCAGATGTTAACTGGAACACCAGCAGGAATATGATCTGCATGAACAATCTTTCAAAATAGAACAATGTTTATATATCAGAACATTTTTCATGAATGGCTGGTTTTGACAGGGGCTTTAAGTAATAAAATATTAAAAAATACTGAAATTTTCTTAGGGTCTGTTGGCATGTCTTCTCAAGGTGGTGCCCAAATGTTTTTTCCTGCCTGCACCTGTAAGTTTTGTAGTACTGTGAATATTTATGCAATGTTTGCTGCTCACAGGGGTTCCTTCCGCAAATATATGAATACTTATATGTAAAATGAACTGCATTTTACTTAGCTACTGACATTATATAAAACTGTAAGAAGAAAGAGTAATTCTTACACCATTTGTAAGAATTTGTATTTGTACACGATAAATAGTGCAACCTCTGTGAAGAACGTGCAACTTATTCCCTCTGGCAGGCAGCCCAGACTGTGAAAGAGTTGGTGATATGGCTTCCCTCTTCTCCCCAGTCCACCTGAGCATACACGTATTTCTGAGGATATAAACAGGGAACACAGCTCTGCAGCACAGAAATTCTTTTGTTCATGCAAAGACTTTATGTTAAGGTGCAGGGTGTTTCTTACTTTTTTTCTCAGTCTGCACATAAACCTGTGAAAACATGAGTGAGGAGCTAGGTCTTAGTGTGGACTTCATGAAGCGCTTAAACTGGTAGTAATAAGCAGTGATTGCACAGTGCTTTTTGTGTGAAAAGCATCTGGCAAACATTATTGGTCAATCCTTAGAAGATGAATATGTGAAAATGCTATACTTACTTTGCTACATTATTAGGCCAGTTTATTCTGCTTTATCTGTAACTAATAAATCATCCTCCAGAGGATAAGAGGAACAAGTAGAGGTCTAAGTCATAAAGATCTGAAGTGCTTCTTAGAAGATTAACACTGAAGAATGGAAATGAAAAAGCTGGCATCTTACTAATAATTGGAGAAGCAGCTACTGCATTGAAGGGCTCCTGAAGATCTGAAAACCTGGAGACATTTTGTCAAAACCAAGAAGTGGTGTGCATTAGAGAAAGCTAGCTCTGATAGTTTTGTAGGCATCAACACAGTTTTGCTTCCTGTACCAAAACCAACAAACATCAGGTACATGCTGTTAAAAAAAAAAAAAAAAAGGTTGATGAAAGTTCTGAGAGTTTCAAATCTACCTAAAATGCAGAAGTGTAACAAAAAGGCAGAGCAAAATATAATGCTTTAATTAAAAATTCACGAAGGGCAATGTCTGGATATATGTCAAGACCAGGCCTGGAAAGGATACATTCCATGGCAGTGTACTGCAGACTGCCAGACCTAAGAAATAAAAGCTGACCAATGGGAAAAATGAGAAGAATGAGAGGGAACAAAATACAGGAGAGATGAACAAAGGCATGCGGCTGAGAGAAGACAGAAAGTGGTGGAAATAACTTACTTGACCCACATCGTTGCAGATAAACAGGTGGAAGAAAAAACCCTATTGCTTATGAACATACAGCAGCTGTCATACTGAAGCGAAGTTAAATACATCTTTGAGAAGTTCACAAGATGATAATTCATCCTTGTTGAAAGACGATTACCCTGAAGATGCTTTTTGCATTCCTCATGTCTCCTTCCTACTTCAGGACTTTTAACTTCTGCCTTTGTAGCATCACTCAGCAGGGCATTGGTGAGGAGCTGCAAGAATGTGTCGCTGGTACGTGGCTCCTTGCAGCAGGTGGCTTCTGACAGCAGCTTCCTTGGCTGAACTTTTCTCTCATTTTTGAAGAGAAAGTCTGTTGCTTAGTGCTTTGTGATGTGGATCCAAAGCTACTAAGTGACAGCAGGGATTCAGCTGCAGCTCCTACCATTCAGTGCTGTTTGCCTGGAATCTGTTTAATTTCCAGCAGCGTGAAAAAGGGATTAAAAGTGCATCACTTGTTATTGAACATGGGAATTTGAAAACCTCATGTCATCTTATCACATTATTCCAAACAGCTGAGCTGATAAGTTACCATAAACTCTATTTTATTATTTCTCCAAAATGGGTAACCAGGCTTTTTTTTTATAGACTCTGTTTTAATGCTTTTCCACACAGATGATCCTGTTTCTCCTTATACAAGCTGGTTATTGAATATTGTTGAAACCAAACAACCACATCCCCTGCCCATGCCTTACAATGGAGGATGTTGGGCACCACTTGTGGACTACCTCCCAGAAACCATCACACCCCGGGGACCTCTTCATAGGTGAGCAGTTTCTCATTCTGACATTTCAAACAGGGACATGCTTCCTTTTACTGGTTGACCAACACCAATCCAGCCATCCCACCACTCAGAACATCTGAAAAGCATACCTACAATTTCTGCTGATTTCCAGTGCTAAAATCAACATGCAGTGAAGGCCTGCAGTTCTACCAGTTCTGTACCATAAAGCCTGTTTACGATGTAGGGCATCACTTTCTGATAAGAATCAGACTGAAGAAACAACTAAAACAGAAAAGGAAAATTTCCCTTTCCCAAGCCTTTGTTCCAAGCAGTTGTTCCCCTTTGATCATTTATTCTAATGAGGCTATGTATATTCTCAAATTCCTCTTTTACATAATTTATATTGACAGTAGTAGTGTTCTTTTCAGTAATGGGTACTTACCTGCTTAATACTGTAACTAAGGTGCTTCAGCATTAGTCATATTGAGCATGTTGAAATGCTACAAATTTGAAAATGTAGAAATTCAGAAATAGCCATGATGTGACTGTTTTCCCATCTCGAAGAGGTTTCAAACTGATACGGTGATCTAATTTCCAGGTGCAATATTGCTGTCATCTTCATGACTGAGATGGTAGTGGATCACAGTGTGAGAGAAGATTGGGCTCTTCACCTCCCTTTATTGCTACATGCTCTCTTTCTAGGTAAGACCAACAGAACAAGAAGCAAAATATAAATGTACTCCTGTCCTATTAGTTTAGTTTTGCTGAATTTGTAGAGTTGTGTTTCTTGCATGCTTTTAATTACGGTTTCCTTAAAAAAAAACCCAAACCTGAGGCATTACAGTCTGTGAATTAGTCTCAAAACTTTGAAGGTTTTGAGTATCTTGGCCAATTTCACCCAAATTCAAGAGGTGGGTAGAAATTGAAAGATTATTGACTTCCTAAAATATCTCTAAATAACCTGTAGCACAACCCCCCCCCACCCCACCCCTGAAAAAGGCAGGTGAGACTCAGCCTTTGCACAGTCTGCTATGTGATGGGCAGCTGCGCAGTCAGGATTTGCTTTAGACCTGGACTACACCCACCAGTGCTGTCTCTTGCCTTCGCAAAAATGTTATGTAAGAGAGCTGAGATTACTGTTCTGCAGAGATGGTGAAGGTAGGACACAAATCTCAGGAAAGCAAGCTTCATTAATTTCACTGCTCATGGAATGTATTATCGTCAATGTCTTCCCTTGTATAACTGAGCATAGAGGCACTGCTTTTTCACCACTGCTCTGTCTGTTCTTGACTGTAACACAGTTCAGCTGGAGGGGTGATACCTTCCTTATCCTGCCACTTAACATTATGAAAAGCAAGTAGCGTAATTTTTTAGCATACAAGAGTATTTAGCATTATAAAGCAATTCCCTAACTTGCATGGTTGATAAATAATAGTTTTCAGAAATAAACACAGCCAGACACTTGTGAAATAAATTTATTATAACTGGAGATCACAGTCCACTTCTCATTCCGTCACCATAGTTACCACTAAGTCTATTCACTGGCAATCTGGGAAGAGTCTGTTGTTCAGTGGGCAAAAAGGTTAAACTGGGAGGTTACAGCACAGTAGAATACATGTGATATACTTCGGTATATAGTTCAAGAAGATACCTCATTCTCCTTTTCTGGTAGTCTGTTACCAACTGCTCTGTTTGAAATTTTTTTATGAAATAGGGTTTTTTGGAAAATGCACACTCATCAAATACTCATTTTGTATATTAGTACATTGATTTCAACAAACTTCTTAAGAAACATAAGAATAACAGCCAGGACCATGTCGGATGGGACTTCCAGGGTCAGTTTCAATAAGACATTTCACATACATTCTTCACTTAAATCTGTTTTGTGACTGCCCATAACAGTTTTTTACTTCTTTTTTACATTGCTGTGAGCTGAAAAGTGAACTGGAGTAGTGTATGAATCAAATCAATAACTATCAACTGATCAAACAACGTCTTTAGTACGATTTTGTAGCAAGTGTGAGAAAAATGGTGCTTACAGTTAGAAATTCTCACAAGAATAAATTAATAACTTAAGACAGGAACAGTATGCAGCAGCGTGGCCGCTGCAGTTAAGACAGCTTTAAGATGCCATCAAGGAGCCATGTGAATAAACATAGGCAGGAACGGAGTTATGATATTAGTAATCCACTATAAAAATACCTTTAGTGATTTGTTCATGCAATAATGTTTCAACATTACAGTTTTTCATAAGAAATAAATAGAAATTTATGAATACCATTTGAGAAAGTCCTTTGGTTAAGAACTTTCAGTTCTCAAATGTGAAATGAAAGCAAAGTGTGACTGGTAACTAAATGTAAATGGCCTAGTGGTAACTAAAATGACATCACAGCTTCCAGGCTTCAAGTTCAGTTCCTGTGGTTTTTATACATCCCATGGAAAAATTTTTCAGTGTTTTGTAGTAGAGCTCTGTTGTGAAGGTGTAAGAAAGTTATGCTACACTTGTTAGCCAGTATGATCGAAAATCAAGTATTTCTGTCCTGTTGGAGGAGGCAGATACATCTGACCCAAAAGGAAACTGGAAGCTGGTATGGTGGCTAGCTGAAGAGCCTGTATCATTCCATTTATTGGAAGGAGAGAGAAAATATTAAAATGAAAGAATTTTGCAATTTATGTGTTTAATAGGCTATTGGATGGTTTGTAGAGCTGATACTGGAGGTAGACTGCTGGTGTGATCCTGCTTCACTCAATAGTGGATGAAAATCACTACTGTTTAAAAACTGTTTTGCAACCAGTGTGAAATGAGTTTAGCAGCTAGACTCCTTTCCAATGGAAATGTGTCCACGTCACAGAAGTTCACCCTCTCAGGATGTCTTCTGAGTAAAGGATGGCCCAGCACTGGACAAGCACAAAGACTGAACTGTCCTTCTCACCTCCTGGTTAGCACATCTATATCAATACTGTCATACAAAAACCTAGGGTTTAACAGGATTTCAGACACAAATGCTGCCAATGTGGAATTTATTTGCAACTAAAAGAACTTTTTATATCGTTTTCAGGGTATGTTAGAACAGGGTAGGATGGGTTCATTATCTCCTGGCAGGTGGAAGGAAATGGAGATAGGAGAATAGGAGAAGAAACCTGAAGAAGCTGAAAAAGAGGTGGGCACGTTGCCCATGATTCTTTTGGAGGAGGCTATGGGCAGATGAGTAAGACCAAGGATCAACCAAGTGTGGGCTGGATGAGTGGTCAGTGAAGTGGATTGAGAACTGGCTGAATGGCAGAACTCAGAGGGTTGTCATCAGCGGCGCTGAGTCTAGTTGGAGGCTGGTAACTAGTGCTGTCCCCCAGGGGTCAATACTTGGCCCAGTCTTATTCAACTTCTTCATCAGGGACCTGGATGAAGAGTTAGAATGTATCCTCAACAAGTTTGCTGATGACACAAAACTGGGAGGAATGGCTGATACACCAGAAGACTGTGCTGCCATTCAGCGTGACCTGGACAGGCTGGAGAGTTGGGCAGAGAGGAACCTGATGAAGTTCAACAAGGGCAAGTGCAGGGTCCTGCACTTGGGGAGGAACAACCCAATGCACCAGTACAGGCTTTGGGCACACCTGCTGGAGAGCAGCTCTGCGGAGAGGGACCTGGGTGTCCTGGTGGACGACAGGTTGACCATGAGCCAGCAGTGTGCCCTTGTTGCCAAGAAGGCCAATGGTGTCCTGGGGTGCATGAAGATGAGTGTGGCCAGTAGGTCGAGGGAGGTTCTCCTTCCCCTCTACACTGCCCTAGTGAGGCCTCATCTGGAGTGCTGCATCCAGTTCTGGTCTCCCCAGTTCAAGAAAGATGAGGAGCTACTGGAGAGAGTCCAGCGGAGGGCGACGAGGATGGTGAGGGGACTGGAGCATCTCTCCTATGAGGAGAGGCTGAGGGAGCTGGGCTTGTTTAGCCTGGAGAAGGCTGAGAGGGGATCTTATAAATGCCCACAAATATCTGAAGGGTGGGTGTCAAGAGGATGGGACCAGACTATGCAGTGATGCCCAGCGACAGGATAAGGGGCAACGGGCACAAACTGAAGCAGAGGAAGTTCCATCTGAGCATGAGGAAGAATATCTTCATTTTGAGGGTGACAGAGCCCTGGAACAGGCTGCCCAGGGAGGTTGTGAAGTCTCCTTCTCTGGAGATATTCAAGACCTGCTTGAACGCAGTCCTGTGCAGCCTGCTGTAGGTGACCCTGCTTCAGCAGGGTGGTTGGACTAGATGACCCACAGAGGTCCCTTCCAACCCCCACCATTCTATGATTCTGTGATCACAGGAGCTCCAAAGACCTGCCCACAGGAGCCAGAGACGCACTGCTCAGACTATGGCAGTATGAGCAGCTTCAGTTTTGCAGACCGGGTAAGAACAAGCGTGACTGGAGTGTATTAGAGAATACCTGACTTGAAAGACCTGTTGGCTGCTGCCACTTAGAGTAAAGGAGCTTCTTTTTAAAGAGGAATGTATCCTGGGAAGAGAGGAGCTAAGGAGAAAACAGTTCAATTTTTCAGCACTGGAACTGCCCGTAAATGGAATAAAGTATTTTTAAATATCTGGAAGATACTGAAAGAGAATCAAACAGAGATTGCTGCCACAGAATGCAGTTTATTTTGCAAACATGTTTCCTTTACATATGAAATTTGTGAATTATTCAGGTAGTGTTAAAACCTTGCAAATAGCAGTAGTGCTAACCAGATCAGAGTCTTTCAGTGCTAGACTTTCGATTTCAGTTCTGCACCCTGAGCTAGTGGCTAGTTTCTCATGCTACTTACTGGTAGTTGTAGTTCTATTTCAAGGGGTTTTGTCTGTGAGTTCCTTTCTTAATAAATCAGTATCTACCTCTTACAGTTTACACTCATTCTAAAACTGATGTCTGTGCAAGAAAGCCAGATGCTGCGGTAAGCAATGTAATTACAACCACCACGAAGAATTTCCAATCTTCAGAGGTTTTCCAGCCTGTCAAATTAACACTGCAGTGAGGCAGAATGCATAAAGCTGTATTGCCACACCTTGTTTTGTACCTCCTGTAGAGGACCCCAATCTGGAAACTAAATACATACACATACATTTAAGTAAAAACTCTAGTAACTGTGTCTGGAAATACTGCATCTTTTGTTTGTTTGCACAGTTGCCATGAACTGCCTTGAAATTTTTGCTATTTCTGGAATGTGAAATTGTTTCTTATTACTTTATATTCAGTGATTGCTGTAACCTTTTCTTTTAGGTCTTGACCATTACCGCCCTGAGGTCTTTGAACACAGTAAAAAGTTACTGCTTCACCTTTTGATTGCGTTATCTTGCAATAGCAACTACCAAGCCATTGCATCAGTGCTTCTTCAGACCAGAGAGATGAATGAGACCAAGACTCTGACAGTACAACCAGCATACTTACCTGAATATCTTTATACAGGTAATAAAGCAAAAGAAGAAAAGAACATTGCATTATACTGTGAGGTTTTTGAAAGTAGAATGTCAAGGTTACTTTCCTAAAATACAACAGTTTTGATAAATTAAAATAGTAGTGACAAATATGAACAGTTCCCATTAATATTATTTCCATGTGAACTACCCTAAAGATGCACCCAAATTATTATTTTTGTGATAGTTGAGAAAGCCATCTGATGTAAGGCAAAATATATAATGTAGAATTTTAAACATTAATACAGCTAATAACTTCCTAACTTCCCCCTCAGGGAGCAAGGACTACTTTAAATGAGGGCAATCACTCCTCAGCCTTCAAAAGAAATGAATAAATAATTCCAACACAGGAAGAGCAGCAAGGATGTGCAGCTCAGATTTTCCATTATTAAATTAAATTTCACATCATACACACCCTCCTTAATATCAGATAGATACACTTCATTTCTGTCCTGAAATCTGTTTCTGCATTAGGAGGCGTACTTCAGACCTCTGCTGAGATTGGTATGCTGTTGACTTTTAGCAGTTTTCCAGTTTTTAAGGGGTTGGTTTGGAACAGTTTGGAGAGGGCTGATAGCTAGATTTACTATTGTCATGTAGTATTGCTAAAAGCAAATGTACTGCTGAGATTTGAACGAATCACAGAACCAATGTAGAGTGATGCAGATGGGATTAGTTGTCTGGGAGAGGGTGAGGAACTTCACCACACAGTGAGAAAAGAGAAGGAAAGATTATAAAATTTGTGGCATTTCCATGGTTCTTCAGGAATGTAACCAAAAGTAATAAACAATTTGACTTTATAAAGAATATTACTTGATAACTTATGAGACACAAAAAGGTATTTTAAAGTAATGAGAAGAAGGGGTAGGTATTTCAGATTAATGAATTACTTTGGCTACGGATGTTTTATTCTGAATAACATCTGTGCAAAATTACCTCACACGTAGATTTCCTGTCCTGAGTTGTGTAGATCTCATTTCTAATGCCTGTCCATGAATTATTAAATACAGAACCAAAGTCTTACATGAAAATTTTATTGCTGCTCTTCTGCCAAAATGAAAAACTGTTTCAGTTGCTGTTTCTGAAAAACATAATTGTTATACTGTGTCTGGGCCTCTTAAGTCCAAGAAATTGTCAAAACTTCATATTTGGACTCTTTTTTGAGCAGCTATATACAGAGTGAGACTGTGGGTGAGTAGCTATAGCAAAGAATCCTAACTGAAAATACTTTGGCTCAGGTTTGTTCCACATGATGTCAGGCAACTAAATTAGGAGTCTTCTGACCTGCAATGGATTTTGTCAGTAGAGAGGCCCTTCCTGCTCCCAGTCTTCTCGCAAGGCCAGTTCTTCTCCTGTAGATACAACCTAAGATGACTAGCAGTCTGACTTTAAGAAAACAGGTCTTAGTTTCTAATTTCAGCTCTGAAGTTGTGTGGCAAGCTTTTGATCCAGCAGAACTCTTACTCAGATATTTAATCTTAATGCTGAAAATATTTTGTATGAGTAGTCCAGTGTTGACAGCTACTAAAGGTGTTGAACAGAAGTCTTAGACATTTCTGTCTTGGTTTCCATTACATTTTTAAAATTAGGACAACATCATTGTGCTAACAATTCCACCCTGCAGAGGTTTTTTTCCTCATCAGACTGGCCCACAGAAGAGATCTGAACTTTGCATGCGCTTAGCCAACTTCAAAATTCACTTTACAAAAAGCCATACTTCTGAATGTAAAAAGCCCTGAAACATTTGTTTTTCAAGTGCTGTAGCCCTTGTGCAGTTAAAAAAAAAAAAAAAAAGAACTTGACTTTGGTATTTTTTGTTTTGTATTGGATTCTGCATGTTTAGAAACACAGTACCATTTTCACTCCCATCGGCGTTTGAGAGTTGTTGTGTTCTGCAGGTTTTCTCCATGTTTCCCAGTAGAAGGTTTCTTCTGCTGACTCTGAAAAGAGCTGCTTGGCAGACATGTTCATCTGTAATGCTGGCCCAACAGTGCATTCCTTCTTTATCTCCTCCCTTTCGGCTGGCAGGTGGCTTTGACTTTCTGCGGGAATACCAGTCGTCTCCGGTGCCAGATTCCGGCTTGAGCTCCAGCTCCACCTCCTCCAGTATCAGTCTGGGAGGCAGCAGTGGAAATCTCCCACAGATTACACAAGAGGTTGAGGACATGGACACTGCTCCTGAAACAGATGAGAAAGCAAACAAATTAATTGAGTTTCTGACAACCAGGTAACAGAGACAAGCAGAGGTTACGTTTGTACTCAAAACACATACTTTCATGTCTTCTCTACAATTATCTGTAGCAACTTAAAAGACTCAAAGGAAAATGTCTGAGCTTTTATAGTAATTACAGAATCCTGTTCCTCTTTTATGGATACTTATAGAAGTAGGTAGGTACTTAAAAGCACTACAGTGTCAGGAACAACATAAAAAGTCTTGGCTGACAGGAATAAAATGTTTAATTGACTGATAGTATTATGTTCAACAATCAACTAATGGAATAAGACAGGTTTTTTTTTTTTATAAAAATTAGATAGAAAGTGTACAGGGCGTAGTGAAAGTCCATAGTGAAACTATTAACTACCAACTACAGCCAGCAGATCCTAGGCGCAATGTTAAATTAAAAAACAGGGATTTGTTTATGCTGCTCTCTAAATGGTATAACTTATATTTTATAAGAAAGGTTTTGTAAAATACAGTGCAGGAATATTTATTTGCTTGTATTTTGCTCATAGAATTCTTTTCAGTTGCATGTTTTCCAGGCTGTGGCCCTGGAAATATCTAACTGCCTTTACAGTTTATATATTTTATCTGATTAAATTTATTTCAGATAACTCAAAGAATTTTTGCACTTTGTTATGTATTTCTTTAAGGGCATTTGGTCCACTTTGGTGCCATGAAGATATCACACCCAAAAATCAGAACACCAAGAGTGCTGAACAGCTTACTAATTTTCTGCGTCATGTTGTATCTGTATTTAAAGATTCCAAGTCAGGTAGTAAATTTTTTCCTTTCATAACTAAAAGAATATTCCCTCAAGTTCACACTGAATGTTTATCCTGTGATTTAGTAGATCTGCTTATGCAGAAGCACAACATATTGTATGTCTTAACAAGGATGTATGACATATGAAAGAACTGCTTTAAAAAAATCTTGTTAGATTGGACTGTGGCTGAATGTTAAATTGAACATTTCTTCAATGCTGTTGGTGAAAGCGTTTTGGTTGATTCCAGCAGATAAAAGCCCCTCTATGTCCTGTTGGTAAAATACATGACAGTTACTAAGTAAATGTACTTTGTTAAATTTCTTCTGGCAATTAAAGTTTACTTTTAATTTGCTATGTTTTTACAGCTTAGGAAAGGTACTGATTGTGTTTTTAAAACCAACACAGTCACTAATTAGATATCTTCCAAGATCAGAGCAGAATTCAGCATCAGTATTTATATTTAAGATCTTATCCAAAGCGTACTGAAGCTAGTAGAAAGACTCCTAATACAGCTTGGCTTTAGGTTTGGGAGTGTTCAGAAGTTATGTGTTGCTGCCAGCAAGAGTAGTGGATGGATTGCAAGTTTGTCCAGGAACTGTAAAAAAAATTAAATCAGATGAGGAATTTCAGAGCTTTGCTGGCAAACAGTTGCAGACTCAGAATTTTGGGTTTCCAGTTTATTTTCTTACATTTTGTGTGAAATAAATGTAACAGTGGGAAATTCTCCCAAACTCAGACGTTTCTGCATCTCCATTTCTCACAGAGTTTACAAGATACACTACAAGATATCCTCCCCACAGAGTTGGTTCAGCCTGTTTATGACCCACAGTAAAGTCTGTCATTGAAAAAAAAACAATTGACATACTATTCTTTTGCTTAGGTTTTCATTTGGAGCAGCATCTGAGTGAAGTTGCATTACAAACAGCGCTTTCAAGCTCTTCAAGACATTATGCAGGTCGCTCTTTCCAGATATTCAGGGCCTTAAAGCAACCCCTTTCTGCACATGCGTTGTCTGACCTCCTGTCAAGATTGGTGGAAGTTATTGGAGAGCATGGAGATGAGATTCAGGTATCCATGTGTACATAATGTTTCTTAATACTGTTCTTTTGATGTAGATTTAATTTAAAATTACCATTTTAGCAAGCTGTTCTGGAGTCATGATGCAAAGTAGAATGTGGCCTTAACAAAGGTTACCTCTGAATTTACTGAATCCATATGTACCCTAACAAAGTCCTCATCAGGCTGTTACAATCTTATATAGCTGTAAAGAAAATAATTCAAAAATTTCTAGTAAATGTCACTCGAAATGTTTGTGATGACCATTTTTTCCCTTTTCACATCATTAATTTGTGCTAGAGGAACACATCTTCCTATGTTGATGTAATCTGACAAGCTGGAGTAGACACCACCTCATTTCTCAAATGTTAACATCTTTTGGAATAAAGAAATCCACACCATTCATAACAATACAAATCTTACACTGACCTAATTTGACCCAGTCCTCTCTCAGTGAACTATGATGTTCACTTGGTTTAGCTAAACAGACTGTCCTCTCCTGAAATTTTACGATCAGAGCCTATTTATTGCGAGATTCAAGACTTAATAAAGAGAACTACTAGCTCTTAATAAGAAATAGACTGACATTACCTCCATATTTTACTTAGATAATGAAACTGCCACAAGATGACAGTAATATTCTGTCACAACTGCTTGTGCAGAATTTAAATCAGTGACCTGCAAGGCAGAGGTTCTGTAGGCCGTTACCAATCCCCTGATGAGATATGTGTCCTTCTTGCATGCCTTCATAGATCATTCAGAGGCAGAAAATAAAACACATTTGCAGTGACATTTTAATGTTCAGGGCAGTGGCATTGATGTGAATTTCTTTGTTCAGGAGAAATTACAGGTTTTCAGTAGGTGCCTGTTCCTTTTATGAACTGAAAATTTTTTAAATGTTCACTATTTTGAATGTCTTTGTTGAAATGGTTAACCTCGTGCATTGACAGGGGTACGTAATGGAGGCGCTACTTACATTGGAAGCTGCTGTGGATAATCTGTCTGAGTGTTTGAAGAACAGTGATCTTTTGACGGTATTATCACGGTAAGAGACTGTTCTCCTAACTGTATCTATTTTTCAGTGTCTCATGCTATTAAGTGCGCAGTTCTGCAGTCTGAAAGCATAAAATTATTTTTGTAAGATGGAGCTCATTTGTAACTTTCAGAGAACTAGGCTAAGAGCACATCTCAGCCAAATTTTGCAAGAGTTGAAATAATGTTGATAGAACTGCTGGAACTTTACAATGCATTTTAAATTCTGCCTTGCTGCCTCTTGGCTATAACTTACTTTAATGTCCTTTAAAAATATGTATTTTTTTCACCTTTGTACCATATATTTGAAAACATATCTGTGAAGAAACATGTTTTTTGGAATATTGGTTTCATACAACCTGTCGTTCTCAGATGAAGTATTCCCCTAAACATAAATGATCGTGGTTTGTTCTCCTCAGTAAAACTAGGGGGATTTTTGTCTGATGTGCACATAACCCATGGATTTTGCCAGACATGTAGACCATCTTTGTGATACCGCTGGCCTGAAAGTAGACCTTTGTACATGGAGGGAAAAGGCAGGCTCCTTCCATAACACAGCTGTTGACAGTACTGAGGGAAATTAATGTATCTCTGACTCCTAATAGCAATGACAGAATAGGGAACATGTTTGAAAACTGTCCATAAGTTACCATGATTTACATGCAGAACAAAAATACAAGGGCTATCATTTCTGAAGCTAGTAGGCAGGGTGCTATGTATTATACTGCAACAGCAGAACACAAGTATTGCCTTGTGACAGAGTAGAGGTGGGGAAATACAGCTTCTACTTTCTAAACTGAGAGCTATTTATCTTTCTTCAGTGCACATTTCAGGAAAGACCAAGATGGAGCAGAAAATAAGAAACACTCCAGAAAGCATTGGGATGCAACATTCTTTACCCTAACACTATTGATTCCATAAGATCCTCTTTAAATATTATAGACAGTAGGGACTCATAGTATATGAGGTAGGAATGGGACCAGAGAGTCAGGAATTAGCTGTCTCCAGAACAAGCTTCTGTTGCATGCATCAACACAGCATGTTCATCTGTACAGATGATTGATAGGGATTGTCTGGATCATCAACATGACAGTCCATGAGGAGGCATCAGTCACTGAAATTAAAACATCTCCACTTTTTGTAAACCAGCTAGAAGAGGTCTTAGGGTACAGGCAGGAGAGGATGCAATGACAACAAGGTTTCTGAAGGACCTGTACTAGCAAGAACCTAGGCAGACACGTGACAGGTTTCTTGAGGATCATGTGGCATATTTGTGGTTCTGCTTAAGACGCGCTGTTTCTTCTGCCCACAGTTCTCACATTAGCCAGTAAGCCATTGTGCACTTGCCTGCCAGCTGTGCCAAGTTCAGGGTTTGCTCCACTGTTGAAAGCATTTTACAGACCAAAATTGTTTTCAGTTCTACCACTGCCCCATTATGTCGGCATTTCCACAAGTCGCTTCACAGCTCTGTATCTCCTATCCCGTTCTTACCTATCTAGACTGTAGGCTATCCTGCTCTGGTTTGGTGCAGTGCCACATGAACCTCACTTCAGTCGTGTCTGTGGGCACTTCTGGAATAAAAAAGTCAGGCTGCAATAGGCAGTGTGCTGTGCTGTTTTACTTTTCCTATTTAAATATTTATTTACAGTTTGATAAATACTTAACTTGCATCCAGTATATACAAGTTTCAAGCTGTGCATTCACATGTTGCAATGTATGTTATATATTTTGGATTCAGTTCATCTTCGCCAGATTTAACATCAAGCACCAAACTGACTGTGAACCGGAAGAGCACAGGACAGCTGAACGTGAATCCTGCAAGCGGTAACACAGCCACTGCTGAACGAAGCAGGCACCAAAGGAGCTTCTCTGTACCCAAAAAGTTTGGAGATGTGGATAAGTCCTCTGACCCACCGCGCAGTGCCACACTAGACAGAATTCAGGCATGCACACAGCAAGGCCTGTCCTCTAAAACCAGAAGTTCATCTTCTCTAAAGGACAGTCTCACTGACCCATCCCATATTAACAATCCAACCAACCTACTGGCCACCATCTTCTGGGTTGCTGTGGCTTTGATGGAATCAGATTTTGAGTTTGAGTATCTGATGGCATTGCGGTTACTGAATAAACTTCTGGCTCATTTGCCACTAGATAAAGCTGAAAATCGGGAGAAGTTAGAGAAGTTGCAAGGACAGCTGAAGTGGACAGACTTCTCTGGGCTTCAGCAGCTACTCCTGAAAGGATTCACCTCCCTTACTACCACTGATCTCACACTACAGCTCTTTAGTTCGCTGACACCAGTGTCTCGAATATCCATGGTGGATTCCTCTCAAGCTATAGGTAAAACCAATATACTTTCCTCTCTTTCAGTTTCTGTTGCTTTGACATTTGATGACAGACCTCATTAGGCCATCTGCACAAAACCAAAAATGGCATTTTTTTCTTTCTCTTCTGGTATACAATTCTCTACTAATAATGTACTTTTGCTTTGAGTTGGGTGGGCTTTTTGGAAATTTCTTAGCAATATAACATGCTTCTGAAAAGTGAATCTCTTGCACAGTAAGGTTTTGGACAAGAGCAATCATGTATTATTTCACATTTCATTTCTAGTGTTTAGTAGCATTAAAAGTTTCTGAGTGCTGACAAAATAAACATATGTAAGGAGCTACTGTCAAATTTTTTAGAACCAGTTTTGGCCAGGTTTTCCATTGCATTCTTTTCAGAATACTGCAAATTATTTGATTTGAAATTAGTGCTTCATGGGATTTTTCCGATAAATATAAATATTGAAAACTCTGTGCACTTTTTAGAGAAACTACAATAGCACATTAGTGTGTGAGGAGAGAGGCCTGGGTTAAAACAAAATAAGGTAACATTTTGAAATTCCCAATTATATAGTTGAGATTGTGATCACTTCTTAATTTTATTCTTGAAGAGAGTTTCTGTATTGTTCCAGATACTTACTCCCCTCTCTCAGTCAGAAACACAGATATTAAGACAATTGTGCAGGCTTCACAACTAAGTCATAACAAGCTTAGACAGAGAGTGAGGGGATGAATGCCATGAACAGGCTGCCCGTCTCTAAGCACCTGTGTGGTGCCTGTGTTCCAGACTTTGGTTGGGCAATTCACACATGGACCGTGATGGTACCATCTGGAGGTATCTTTTCTTTTCTCTGAGCGTAGGGGAAACCTGGGGAAATTATGCTTCTACCTTAGCAACTTGTTTAATTGTGTAGAACAAGAGGGAATGAACAGTTAGAAAGTTATTTTCATAGATCAGATTCTTTCTTTTCAAAAAATGGATTGTGTCCTGTTACAAATTCTTGACTTCTGAGCCCTGAGCTCCCACCTGAACTGGAGCAGCTTTTGTTACAGCTCCCTGTTGCAATCACTGCCTGTAGTTCATCAGCTACCTTGAGCTAAGAGTTGGTGCAGAAGAGCTGAACCCCAGCTCCAGACAGAGCCTTTACACCCATGACAGTGGCTGGCACTTAGTGCAGGAGCCATCCCCTAGCTTCAAAAACAACCATTTGAGTAGTCTCATCTGACCAGTTGTATCAGAATTTTGATTCATTATTACTATTAACTTGAACAGTATAAAACAATGGAAGCTATGCCTGGCAGCCTGACCAAGACAGTTGTTCATTTATCAATACTCACTGAAATCCTTTTTATGTTTTAGCAGCAGTAATGAGAATGCCACCAGTTAAGACTGTCAATAAGCCAGTTAAGTGGAAAAGTTAAACATATTCTCTAACAGGAATAAAATATATACTTTTGTGATTTTATCCTGTAAATACCTGCTTGTGCAGTAGTATTTGCAGAAATAGGTTCATGCTTTGTAACAGTACTGTTGCCTCAATGATATTACTGGATTTTCAAATCAAGACCCCTTGAAGACAAATGTGGCATGGCCAGTGGCGTGAACAACTTGACAGAGCCTGTGTGAGTTTACAGCTAATGTAATATTGGAACTGTGACCTCTCACAAAACATGAACTTAAAGATCACTGTGGCTCTTGCTGTCCAAAATACACATTTTGTTCTGTATTTTCCTGTTCTAGGATTTCCACTGAATGTTTTGTGTCTCCTGCCCCATTTAATTCAGCATTTTGACAGCCCAAACCAGTTTTGTAAAGATATAGCCGAAAGGATTGCTCAGGTATCAAAGTTATTTACTGTTTTGTACATCTTCAAACCTTGTAAATGCAGTTGCCTTGTTCATAATGTGTTTTGACATTTATATTTAATTAGGTTTGTTTGGAGGAGAAGAACCCCAAGCTATCAAATCTCGCGCATGTTATGACCCTTTATAAAACACACAGCTATACAAGGGACTGTGCTACCTGGGTAAATGTGGTTTGTCGTTACCTTCATGAAGCATTCGCTGATATTACTTTGAGTATGGTTACGTATTTGGCTGAGGTAAGTTTTTTCAAAAACTGTTTACTGTTTTAACTCTTTTGTTGCCTAACAACCCAAAGAGCTGACATCTACCTGCAGAATATTGGGGGCTTTCTGTAGCTCTTATTTATAATTAAGAATAAAAAGCAGAAATTAGCAGTAGAAAGGGAATTACTATAGGAAATCAATATTGAACACTATAACAAATGCCAACAAAGGTCTGCAAGGCTGATACATCTGAAAGCAGCTTCACTTATCAGCTGGTCAGATTTTCCACTGTGAAAGAGAAAGAAACTGGACAACATTTATTTAGCTTCCTGAGGAAAATTAGAGAAGGACTAATTCCAGAAGGGGTTTAGCAGCATAAATAGGATATCATCTGCTATGTAAGAATCTGGTTCTTGATATAGATTTGTGTGCATTCCTCAAATATTGAATGGGACCATCTTGCTCCCCAGGGCTTGCCCTGTACTCATCACTTACTCCTAACATTTCTCAGGCATGAAGTATAGAGCTGATGCAGTGTTCTTACTGGGGATCCAAGACTCAGTTCTGCTCTTTAGCTTAAGGCCACATGATCTTCTGTGTCCTGTGTCAGATCAGTATTGGGACACCATGTTCTTGTAGAGTTCTCAGATTTATCCCTTCACTTCCCTGCCGTATTGAGAAGCCTTCCGTCTCCCCTCTCATCAAGAGGGAGAAGACAGTTCTGTATTCATGACATAAATTCTCTAGCTTCTTTAGAGCAGCTTTGGTTTTTGGAGAAGACTTGTTCTCCCCTCTGCCAAAGGATCTGGAAAAACTCCATGGGCATCTCTGATACTGGCTAGTCACGTATTCTCAAGAACCTGAGAGGCCAGGCTGTGCTCCCACACCCGCTCAAGACTTCAGAGCAAACTTGGCCCTGCTACCTCAAGCTGCAATTCCTCACCTTGTTTGCACATAGATGTTCCAATGAAACAATCATATCAGATCTTAACTGGTGGTGAAAGCCATGACTCTCCTGTAGGAGAGTAAAACAGGACCTTGAGGTTCTTCAGTCTGTTTTCAAACTCAAAGACTTTGAAGAACTATTAGCTCTTCAAACACAACTGAATCCTCCAGTAAAGTGTCTGCTTCACCACAGAAACTTGTGTTTCTAATAAACAAATGCTGTAAAAATGGAGGTTTAGACTCTTTTGCTTTCCCAGCCCTAGGAAAGGATTTGCGCCTGTGTTTTCCCTTCAGTGTTCCACGTACAGTTCCTAGTGCTGGAGCACCTCCACAAAGGCCATTGCACGTGATCTTGCTCCCCCCAGAACGGGTTTAGACATTCGTCTGGAGACTCATTCTTTGCACTTCCCCCTTGCTGTAGAGTGGCACCACGCTACTGTATTAACAGCCAGTCAGGCAGTTTTGTGACTGTGATTAAGGCACATTCCTCACATAGCACCAACATGGAAGGATGACAGAGTAGTAAGCACAACTTCCCTTCTCTGTATTTACATTGACTGCAGCTCTGTTGAGTCATGTCTGGGGAATATTTGTACCAGCATAGGGTAGCTGCCAGCCTAGAGGAGGAGCAAGAGACAAGAAACCATCTTGTTCGGCCTCCTGCGGCCATGGAAAAGATTTTTCCAGCATTCAGAATATGTTTCCCCTTTTCCTCTGAGTTAATCCCCAGACCAGGATAAATAAAGTGCTCCTGTCTCCTGTAAACTAACTGTGGGATATATTGTCAATAGGTCAAGCCAAACGGGTTAACAGCCCCACTGGGCAATCTGCAGTTGGATGTTACAGCCATTGGTTACAGAGCCTCGGGCTTTAACAGGCCTGGCTCAGTCCCCAGTGCTCAGACCTGAGCGAAATTGTAAGACGTGCAGCACCTAAAGATAACAAAGGACATCTGTGTTGCAACAGTGACCCCTCCAAACACACAGGTATACCTGCAGAAGGGGGCTTTCTACCACAAGTTAAGACTATGAGAACAAATGCTCTCTGCAGAAGGTAAAAGCTTCAATTATTGCCACTCAGACAAAAATTTGTGTTTAACCTGTTTGATGGCAAGTAATTGCTTGTCAGCTAGGGTTATAGTTCTGACATAAAATAAGACATTTCAGCTGTGTTCTTATCCAAACCTTACAGTGACAAGCAGTGCTCCTTACTCAGTTTCACATATTACAGCTCCCTCCATGAAAAATGATCATTTCTTCTAGAAAAACACTTGGGGATCTCAGTCTACAGATGAGGAAAAATTAATATTTAACAATGCATGAGAACTTTGAACCTCCACTACCAAAATCAGCATACAAACACATTAATAAAAGCTTTGTTTGATTTTATGTTAGATTTTTGTATACTAATTTTTAAAAATCAACCTTTTACCGTGAGAGCACAATCATTCTAGGAGCATATCTGAATTTACGTGGGTCACATGTTAAACTAATGATTCATTAAGTCCAGGGTCATACTTAGACAAGTAATGCTGTTAATACAGAAGAAGGGACAAGAAACCACATAGTGCATAGTAATATGCTCATGGTAGATGTTTCCTCCTCCTCCCTGTTAGAGGATTACTTGTGATAGAAACATGAGCATTCATAACCTGTTCAAAACCAAGGAATCACTAGTGATTAAAACATCTGTGCTGCAAGGGGAATGATGTCCTAAATCAGGCATTATCCCACTAATAGCTTGTCTATCAGACATTGCTTATGAAATGCCTTCTTTGTTTCCTCAGTGGACACAGAGAATATTTGTTTGACTGACCAACGTAGCCTAAGAGTTGAGTATCTCTTCTCGCCTGCTGCCAGATTTGGAGGGGCAAAGGGAACTATCTCCTACAGTAGCACCCTAGCAGCCACATCAACAGGCAGCAGCCAGCCCAGGCAACAAATGTCACTGACAGAGTGTAGATCCCTAAACCTAGATAAGACACAGATAGTTACCACACACTAACAAGAAAAGAATCCACAGTTCAAAACAGTTTGTATGGAACAGAGTGAAAAAAAAAAATACAGAGAACAGTTATGATTTCTTCTTACAAATACAGTAGAAAGTCTTTGTCCTGCACTCGCTGATCCAAATGATGTGTTACCATAACTCCATCTTGCTGCTATTTTTGATACTTCTGGCAGCATAAGAATTCTTATTGTACTAAATGCATTTTAAAGTTGCTGTTCTTTTTTCAAACTGGAATATTCTTTCTTGTTACAAATTCATGATGTATTTAAGTACACATTTGGACTATCAGCCACCACATATACTCATCTGAACAAGTGAAAACTAGCACAGTCCACAAATGTTTAGAGTTTAACGGCCAAGACCTTTTTAAGTCAAGGGATTCCATTGACAACAAATCTATACAAACAGGAATGGAAATTAGAAGCTTTCAGAAGTAAGTTCCTAGAAAAGCTTTCTAATCAGCAGTAGAGACAAAAATCCTATTGTATCCCAAGAATTCATTTTCCTATCACAAAAGTGATTATCTGGTACAGTAGCCTCTGTCAGAGAACAAAAAAATTCCTTTCATCCAGATAGTTTCTTCTAATCCTTTAGTCCTACACTGAAATGGTATACCAGCTGATGTGCTGGATGATATAAACTGTTTACAAGGAAAGAGTCAAACCTTCCATTGCAAGGTCCTGATGGAAGGCAAGCAAAAGTCTAAAACCCTGTTTTGAAGAAGAATTGCTAAGCACTTTTTGTCTCTCAGTAAAGGTATCCGTGGGCTGAAGCAGGTTACCAAGTAGTACCTTTAATTTAAAAATTCTTGCTGTCTTTTTGTAGAGGAATAGGTAAAGCATAGTAAGTTCCATCTATTCTGCTGTTAATGGAATTTGTCTACTTCATTTTAGGAATCACTAATTACTACTCACTTTTACTGATGAAAGAAATCATAAGATATTTAGTGGGGTGAGATACGTGTGTGTCGTACCTAATCATTCCATTTTGGCTGGCATGAAGTGTTCTCATTCAGTAAAAAGAGGAGCCTTGTCATTCAGGCCAGCAAGGACATCTAATAAATTACTAGACTCCACTTGGGTAACAGTCGAAATTTTTCTCTGGTGGAAGACCTGAGGTGGCATAGAGTTTTTATAAGCAATTGTTTTCTAGATCCTAATGTCTCTACTAGCTAGTGTTAGAACTTTTTTGTTGTTCTGAGCAGAAGGATGGAATCTAGTCTTGAGCCTCTGGTAACTTCCAGCAATAACATTTGATTGCCTCTGAAATTTGTGGGGTGGGACAGTACATGTCACCAGTGAAAGAGCGCGCTACCTTCCAGGAAATTTTCAGCTATTTCGCACATGTTTGCAAACATAGCATGTCTGTCTGTAAGCCTCCTAAATTATTGTTGTGTATATATATGAGCACAGTTGCATTTCCAAGGTTCATTGTGGTATTCTGGGATCTACACTCAGATGTTCCAAAATTCCGGGATTTAGATGAAGCCCTTCTTTGTATTAGCATCTACAGTAAGAGAGCCCAGGGACTCCATCTCCTGCTTAACAGAAAATGTTTCCTTGGCAGTTACAGGCAGTGAGCACTGGCAGTGAAATATATTTGGATAAATACATACTGATGTCTGAATAGTAGTAGTTTTGTTTCTTCAGCGTGTTTTCTTTTTTCTCTCTGACTTTCAGCAAAGGTAGAAATAAAAAGATACTCCCCTGTTTTTGTTGGATATGCTTCCCCAGTTACAGTTTACTCAACTGCTGAATGTGTTTTCTGGAGAAGTTAGGGCAGGCATATATAAAATGTATGTTTCATTATCAAAACAAGCTAGCATTTGGCTCCCAACTTAAAGCTCTCTTTTATTTCACACTTGTACCATCATCACTTGTAAAATGATTGTAAAATGGCATTGCAAAATCAGTGAGTGAAGAGAGATTAACAGTACAAACGGTATTCATGGAGCTACTAGCTTTTTCCATGAGATGAAATGTCTCAAAATTTAGTTAACTTTTTTTTTTTTTAACAGCTACTGGAAAAAGGCCTGCCTAGTATGCAACAGTCCCTCTTACAGATGATCTACAGTCTTCTTAGTTATATGGACCTGTCAGCTATTCCTGTGAAACAGTTTAACATGGAAGTGCTAAAAACCATTGAAAAATATGTACAGGTAAATACCATATCTTCTTTATATTAACATAGGAACTTAGCAGTTTTTACTATCATCAGTTGATTTTCTTGATAAGAATTTAAGACTAGATTAGCAGGGAGGACCGCAACTGCCCAGTGCGGTATCTAGTTTATAAACATCCTGATGCCCCATAGACTGCACATCCTCTGATAAGATGCCCAGCTGTATGTTCACTGTGTGGGGAAGGTTAGGCTGCAGCTATACTACGTTAGAAGCAAGCTTAATACCAGGTGGAGCCTGACTGACCACTGTTCTTAATTATTAGCATGAGGGAGATGTGGCATAAGCACTTTCCTTCACAGACCCTGCACCTAATTCTTGGCAAGTGGAAAATACATATTTCTACTAGGAATTCACAGCTGTAAAGAGCCTGTGTCAAGTCAGCTTTTCTGTTAAATGAAGATTCTGTAATGGCTCGTATATTTATTCGTACTGATTAGGGCATTCAGGTAGGAGATTTTAAGTCCTTTGCCAAGTTGGCCTTGCACTTAGGTGTCCCAGGTTGCAGGCCAGTTCCCTAACAATGACACCTTTAGGCAAGTCTTGGTCCCTGCTGTTGAAGTTATTCTGCAAGTGCGTACCTTGCCAAGAGAGGAAAGAGAAAGAATAGTAATATTCCAATTCCAATTTTTGTTGTGTGGCAAAAAATATGACTGTAAAATGTAGATTATCTTTTATGTGTGTGAATCTTTTCTTCCATTTGTTGGTTAAATTTACCTATTTCTAGAGCATTCACTGGAGAGAAGCTTTGAATATCCTGAAGTTGGTAGTTTCTCGTTCTGCAAGTTTAGTTTTACCATCCTATCAACACAGCGATCTTTCAAAAATGGAAATACATCGAGTATGGAACAATGCCTCCAAGGAGCTACCAGGGAAGACTTTAGAGTTTCATTTTGATATTTCAGAGGTACTATCTGTAATTCTGCTACACCTTAATTCTGTTATTTGATAATCATAAAACATGTGTTGCAGCTCCTTAAGAAATCTGAAAAATTAGGAAAGAAAGGAAAGTTACCAAACTGAGTAATTCCTTTCGATCTACAGTGACATATTCAATGACCCATGCTGGAGGGCTCTTTCTGGATTTTTACTAGATTTTTTTGTGAAGGAGATATTAGATGTGTTTAAAATTATCTGGTGGAAAAATTGTGTTGTAATTATGCCAACTGTAATATATAAGTATACTACATGTACAAATTACCCCTCAAAGCATTTTGTACTTGAATGCCAGTGTTCTTTGTAACTGTTAGACTAGAAGCATGTCCTTTAAGAGAGTACTGCCTGACTGCTGACTGAACTCTTTTACAGCAGTCTTCATCCTGCAAACCCTGTACACCTTTTAATTTTATAGAACTGAATGGTCCTGTTGACTTTAGTGGGCAACTCTATAGTAATGAACCTACAGGACTGTTTGCAGCATTATAGACTATTTCATATAGATAATAATGAGACTTCGAGGTTAAAAGGAAACGCAAACATGAAAAGGCATCTTGTGCTATTTGTAGAACGAGTTTCTTCTTGCTGTTTCATGTAGGTATAGTTCTAGAAAATGCTGAGCATCCTATCAGCAATACAAGAAAGCATTTTATTGTTTGTTGGAACAGGGCCAGAGTGTTCGGCACTCTTAGGAAAAAAAACATTTAAAAACACATGCAAGAAATGTGGATTTGAAGTAGATTTCATAAGCTTTCTGGGTTGTTTGATGTTTCTTTTGTAGAAACTAGCTTGACAGTTGCTTTGGGTATTAGCTATTCATGAACATAAGCACTAGCTACAAGGTATGGCCATTATTACTGAGGCGTTCACAGTGGAAAATAACATACATACCAAGTGACATGACATTTGGTGCACTCCTTGTTTTACCAGTGTGTATGATCTTCAGAGTAATCTTTTCATGCAACTGAAGCAATATGCACCATTATAAGTTCATCCTGGAGTATAGTGCTAGTGAATAATTACTCTCTGTTTAAGACTCCAATTATTGGGAGGCGGTATGACGACCTGCAAAGTTCTTCTGGACGAGATGGTAAACCCAGGGTAATGGCTGTCACCAGAAGCATTTCTTCAACCTCATCAGGATCTAACTCGAATGTCCTTGTTCCTGTGAGCTGGAAGAGACCCCAGTACTCTCAGGTAAACTCCTTTTAAGTAGCCCACTATTCATGAACAAGTTGCACGCGGAGCAGCTGAATTAACGCACAGTTAGGTTCTGGAATAGTTGTACCCTCTGTGCCCTGGGCAGTGCTGCTGGCTGGCTGGGGCAGTGGCAGCGCAGCATCGGACTGTGTGTGCTGAATGTCTGTCTTGGGCTCGGAAGTGGACTGAGTTACGTCTGTCTTCTATCCTGCCAGTGTTTTTTGTTCAGCCTCCAGGAAATGCGTCTCTTTAAGACCTCTAAGTCTAGGTCAGATTTAGCTAAGAATGGCGGGTGGGTTCAGATATCAGCAAGGAGAGAAGATAGCCAACGTGCAACTTTCAAAGTGCTATTTTCATGGGAAATCAGATAAAAATAATTCCTTGGAACTATTTTCCTAAAAGTGGTGTTTCATTACCTTATTGATTTTGTTTATCTGCCAGTTAAAATAAAACCATGCAGAATAAATGTATTTATTGCTCTTTTTTTTAATATAGTAGAATATAGCGGTGACTCAGGCCCAACTCTGCAAAAAAAAAATTATGCATTTACTTAATTTTAAGCTTCTGAACTGTCCCTTTGAAGTAATGCACACAATCCAATGTTTCTTTATTATGCTTAATAGAATTAATAGGCTAATTTAAAAATAGTAAACACCAAAATCATTAACAGTTATTTTTTTATTTCCTTGTATGCATATTTGCTCTGCAGGCAACCCTTTGAGCACATAATGACTAATTCTTTGGTTGGGTGCTCCTAATTAAAAATTGTTAATGTATGTTTTTAGCCACCAGGAGAATGAGTGATTAAAAAAATGCTCACTTGAGAAACGTCTTGTTTTCTAGAAACGGACAAAGGAAAAGCTGGTGCACGTCCTTTCTCTATGTGGTCAGGAAGTTGGGCTGAGTAAAAACCCTTCAGTAAGTAGCCTTGTATTGACCCTTTCATTTTGCCCTGAACTTTAAAAGTGAAGTACTTTGTCTCCCAGAGTTGCTGACCTGTTTTGCATAGCTTCATGTCACATTATTGTCATTGTCATTTGTACTGGCCCACACTGCATTTCTCAGCAGATAGACCAGTGGGTTAATGGCCCTCACACTTAAAGATGATTTACTTATGGAGATAAATACAGGTATCATCTGTGATGCTGTAGGCTTTACTTGTGCCATCTCAGTGGATAGACAGTAATGACCTCTGGTATTAGCAATCTAATCTAGAGCCTTTATAAAGTAAAAAATTAAATTACAGAAATAAAACAGAAAGGGCGTGTGTCTGATTTTTCCATTAGATAGTAGTTCTAATGTTACTCTTTAAAAATTAATATTATCTGGTGCCAGGAAATGGGCAATTGATCATCCAGGGTAGGAAGCTCTTAAAATAGTTATTAAATATTTTCTACAGAGAAAGGAAAATTTCTGGATGTTTTTGAATATATTGTATGTCACTTGTATTATGGTGAACAGGTCCTTCATAGCTGCAAGACAGGGACTGTTGCATTTTTGCAACTAAATTGCAGATATAATTATTTTTAGCAGGAAAGGAAAAATTATAGCTACTTGTATTTTCTAATCTTGACATATTTTTGAACATCAGTTTTAACTAGAGATTTTTTTACTAACTTACTATCTCATCCCCTTGACAGTATTTTCTTTACTAAATGCTCTGAATTTTGTTCCTATAAATGCATGCAAACATCCAGGCAACATCAATCTGCAGCCATTAGGAGGTAGCTGCAATATTCTTGGATGTGTTCCTGCAGCATGAAGTTGTTTCTTTGTACAAGTTTAATCTGAAGGCACCTGTCCAACATAAATAATAAAGAGTGTTCTAAAAATACTCGGTGAAGGAATTAGGTGTGTACTGGAAATACAGTCGTCCAAATAACCAATTACAGCTTTTAGGAAGAAACAACCAGAGGAAACAGTTTGTTACAAGAGAAATCCTTTGAATTGTAGGTAATTTTTTCTTCCTGTGGTGATTTGGACCTGATTGAGCACCAGACAAGCCTGGTGTCTTCTGAAGACGGAACAAGGGAGCAGGAGAACATGGATGATTCAAACAGTGAACAACAATTCAGAGTCTTTAGGGACTTTGATTTCCTAGACGTTGAGCTGGAAGATGGGGAGGTACAGTATATTTTCTCTGAAACAGCTTTTTTATTAAAACAGTTTGATATTCTTTCTACTAAACACTATACTCTTCTTGTAATATAAAGCTTTAACTGTACTGTAAACTTAGTTTTGAGTTCAGATTGTTTATAATGTTCACTTACTGTTTCTTTCAGTAGCATAACAGTAAGAGGCTACCACACCCTTTGTTTCCGAATCTACTTTTGGAAACACTGCAAAACTGTTACTGGAGGATAAAGCCTTTGTTCTAGTACCTTTTCAGTGAATTTATTTTTAAGTGGATTTATTTTAAATACAATTTTTAAGGATCTAAATTGTTAACAAAAATATATTTGCCGATTAAAAACTCATAAAATGAAATTGCTCCAAATCTGTTGGCCCAAGAGTAACCTTCCAAAACATGAATTCAAGCCTTTGAGCTGTTGTTTCTCCTGCAACTGCTGATGAAATCACTAACGCTCAGAGAAATGTACCTTCCACTCTGCTTAGGTGTCTGGGATTTCATCATTTCGTGCAGGAGCGAAACAGAACCCTGAGGGCCCAGATCAAGTCTTGACAGATGAAGCTTGTCAGCTTACCTTGAGCTAAAACTGCTGAAGGGAGAAAGTTGAAGAAATGCTGAATTTTGTGGGCTACACCTTTAACCTTGCTTATATCAAACTTGGAGTATTTCTTTCTGTTTGGGTGAGAAGAGCCGAAAATGAATATCCATTGGCAAACAAGCCAAAAGATTTTGTTGCTATTTAAATGTTCAGAAGCTGTTAGCTGTTTTGAAGTACTTAAGGTGCATATGTTCAGCAAACCTACAGTTTAACAAATTGTCTTGTCATAATCAGGACTCAATTTTAACATGAATTCTCTCAGGCATTGCGCTTACCCCTGAGAAGAACATGTGTACAAGAAGAAATAATCAGTTTTCTCCCTAGCTGAATTACAGTAGTAAAATCATTTGAAGGTAAACAGATGCATCAGGTGTGAACTCATGTACATGTGAATTTTAATTTTTTTTCCAATGAACAGAAAAGATGAAGGAATGGAAAGAGACATCACAGAGTCCTTATTTTCCAAGTCAGGAATCTCTGTATCAAGTATAGTAATTTTGGCTCACATCTGCCCATGACTTTGCCAACAACAAACAAACAAACAAAACAAAGCAGTTGGCATTAATGGTTGAAAACACATTAACCAAATATTATGAAGGAGCTTTAATGTTCCATACAATGATAAATCATAAAACAGCAACGGCAGGTTGTTTGCTGAAAAGTATACCGGCTGCAATCATTTCTGTCTTAAATGCTTTCAAGATATTACAAGGACTTGGGACTGCAATTTTGACTAGATATCAGATGGTAATTTTTTTTCCAGTGAAATTCAGGAATTTCTTCTTTCTCTTCACCAGTTAAAACCATATACAGATTATATATAATTGTGCAGAACAATTCCTATCAAACTGAGTTTACCTTCATGGACTGTGACCCTGCAAAAATTTGTTTTATACATGTGGCTAACTTCAACACTGAGGCCTAAATTAATCTACATACTAATGGTCTTAAGTTGGTTGTGGAACAGATACTAAGCTTCTCTAGTTTTATGTGAAGCAAAATTAAAAATGTAGTCTTTTACTTAGTACAGTTTTCAAATTGCCATGGATCTGAGACCTTGCATTCCAGGGTTTAGTCCAGACTGACTTATTAAATAAATAGATACTTTAGCCCAGTTAAGAGCTGGTGTAAGAGGCTACATCTCTAATGACTGAGTTGAAACTGTATCATTTACATCAGGTCTGAATTTGATATATTCATAAACATGAATGAAACAGTGTTAGAAAACTTAAGCTAGCAAGAGCACAAATAGTCTTTCCAAAAAAAACCTCAGGGTTTAAACAGACCAGTGATGCTTGTGTTATCCCCATACCACAAGATGTTCGTGTTTGAAATTTCATACAGATGTGAAAGCAAGTAATGATTATTTTCAAACTTAAAAGATAGGCTGAAGAGTTGAAGTTTCTGTGATAATATTAGTTACAATTGTAGGCAGATGTTTGTCTATGATGTCTTTAATACAGTAATTTTACATAGATTCTTTCTATTTGTTTTTCTATCTGTTATATGTGCTACCCAGGAACTTCAGGTAAGAATGCTACTTGAACTCAGATATGCCAGTATATGTTATGCCTTCTTGCAAACTCGTATCATAGAATAACATCGTAGTTTTGTTGTTGCCCTCCCCCTTTTCAGAGTGTGCGTGGCTGGGTGGGTGTGCGTGTGCTTGCACTTCTGACAGGTGCTTAATTTTTTCTTGTAGTAGAAACTTTGTTGAGGTCTTTTTCAAATACTCTGTTTCATTTTAAGTTTGTTTTTGACATGTTCAACAGTCTTCACAAATTTTAAAATATCTTAATTCTAGTATCAGCATTTTTCAAATTGAGCCTTTTCTCCTTTTAGTGTATTTGTGCATAAGTATTATGTAGAAACAAAAGAAGAACTTCATTATTTATGATATAGTAAAGTTTGGGCTATTTGTTTCCATGGGGAAATTATGTATAATTTCCAGCTTTTCACTTGTGGTACATTGGCTCCTGTTAGCATCTTGCTAAAGCTGTTACCAGAGACCTCTTCCAAAAGTTTACATCATTGCCTGCCAGCCTGAATTTAATTAAATAACTTAATTAATACATACAGCTTAATTTAGTTCGGCTGTATACTCCTACCAATTCTGCTGAACTCATTTACCCTGTGAAGACAGCTGAAAAGGCACATCAGTTGTTGCCAGTTTTGGACCTAAACTTGCAGTTTATCGATGTACAGAGAGAACTGAAATGATAAAGAATTGTAATGAATTGTACAAATGATACAAAAATCAGCAACAGCAGTATTTTGCATATTTGTTTCTGCTAGTTTGTACATCAGTTATTATGCAAACACAGCCCCCAAATCTTTGTCTGAAAATGCCTGTGCTCTAAAAGATATGAACATGTGGAAACAGTGCCTTACTATGCAGTTCCACAACACTTTTGCCTATATCCTACAATATTTGTGTGACTCCATTAACTTTGCATACGTTGTCAATACAGTAAGGTAGAGACCTGTGTGAAAGAAGTTTTGCATGATTCTTCCCGGCTTTATGGAGGAGCTATGCTGCTCTCCACCACATAGGGCTCCTTCCCTTTTTACTGCCCTTTCTGCGTCTTCCCTTTCCCCTGGGTTGTGGTAATGTTTAAAGTGTCTGCGAGGGCACGTCTGCTCCTTTACCAGAGGGTGGTGACTGTGGGAAGTCATATGTGGTATCTGCTCATTGCTGGCCAGACCCGGTTATAATATGTGACTGCTTTATTTTGAACTGATGTCTGCTGCAGGTGGCTTTTCGGATAGGAGATAGCTTTGCTCCTCCTGTAGATAAAAATGAACAGCCTCTCAAATACATCTTCCCTCCTTCTTGTTAACTGTGAAAGAAAGACTGCTTAACAGACTGTAAAAACAACTCCATCTTTGCAGACATGTGTTGACCTCTTGTTTAAATTCCGTATGAGTCTGGGTGCTCCTGTAGCAAAACTTACGCTAACCCAAATGCTGTGAGTATTTGGGTTACACTCTGTTTCATCTCTCTTGCCCTTCTCCCTCAGCTTTAATTCACTAACCCCCCTTCTAATTGCATGGCCCAGAAGTGTCCCTTTTCAATTCTCTTCTTTTGGCTGGCTTCCTTCTTGTAAGACATTGCAAAATAAAACTACAACAAGAAATATTCCCACAGACATAGGCTGCAAAGTTCACTGATAGCTCTACTAGGCATCATGAGGATCAGCACGTGATGAGGGTCACCTTTGCTTGCTTGCTTATTTTTGTCATTTTGTCATATGTTAGTTCAGTAGCTGATGTGTTTGTGGAGGATATCTCATTGCTGCATGTGTGCTCCAGCCTTTATGGGCGAGGATGGATTGCCAAAGAATTTGTTAAAATAAGTAGTAGGGAACTGCACAGTCATTTTTAAGATACAAAGAGACCGAGTTTCTTAGATGTGTTCCGTTCTCTACCTGCACAAAACCACTACATGATCCTAGTCCCAGGATGAAAACACAGAGTTCTTCCAATAATGTATTGAACTTCATAACACTTTCACCTTCATTTGCTTTTGAATATAGTGCATTCCTTAGTTATACATGTTCTTGTGGGTTGGTGCTTTTGCATTCCCAGATTGTCTTTTTCCTAAAAATACTTTTTTTTAACTTGTATTTGTTTATGAACGGTGAGCTTAGTGTCATGAAAATGAACATTACCTCTTTCCAATCATATTCCAAAGTCCATTGCATTAAAGGGCAATGATGCAAAGTAGGATCTATTTGTGCAAGTTTCTTGATTGTTAAGCAGGTAAGGTTGCAGCTGAATTAATTGGCACTGTATGCAGTTGGTCCCCATTCAGTAAATCTCTGAGTAGTCCGGAATGGGGATTACTCAAGTGTTTAAAATTATAAATCTGCCTAAAGACCCTACTGAACTGAGACCTCTTTCTCTATGACTGCACATAATTTTAATCTGCATGAGCCCACGATATACTCCTTCCATAATCCGATATACTCCTTCCAGAAATATTTACTAAATTTTGTGATTGTTCTAGGCAGAACTATATTTTTGTCAAATTCAGTGGTTTCATCTTTAAAAGATTACTGTCAACTTGAATTTTCAGCAGTTGGTTTACTTGTTTAAGAGTGTTGCATCTTGCAGAGTCTTGTTTTAAACAGTCGGTCCTGAATTTTCAAAACAGACATTTCTTTTCTCTGTAAATTTCCTTCCCATGTCTATGTAAGGTTAAGGGCTTTCACCCAAATAAAGTACCCAGAACTGCAGCTGGATAATTCGGGGTAGACCCTCCATCGCTGTGTAAGGCCCCTTTGGCCTCTGCATGTCCATGATGGGACCAGTTGTGGACATGCTCCTCCACTTGCCAGAGAGGAACCTGGCTAGACGTGAAGAAGGGAGCAAGAGAATTAGCACAATCAGGGAAATGATGCAGTCCACTGGAAAATACAGAAACAAAACAAGTTGAAAAATGGTGGAAAACTAACTGTCATTTTTATACACAAAAGAAATCAATTGATCTTTGTATCAGTTCACCAGCCTAACAAATAGTTATGCAATTTGCTTGATTTTCTGTTTAAGAAGTGAAATCTCAGTCAGTACTAATCAGGTTATTCTCAGAGTATAGTTTCAAATAATTCAGATAAATGCAAGTTACAAAAATAAGCTATATGGGCCTAGAAAGAAAGTTGTAGAAGGTGTGCTGCTTTAGCTATTACGTTTTGCGTGCTAAATGAAGGGTTCATTCAAATCTACTTTAACTCATCATTATGGTTATGTGTGTAATGAAAAGAATCTAAAATCTTTAACATGTGTTTCACAATTGAACCATTGCTATGAACTATGCTCCTAATATTTTTAAACATCATCGAAAAATCCTTTAAAATTGCTTCCAAACTTTTCTTTTGCCTGTCATTGCTCTGCTGGTATTGAGGTGTGTGTATATGTGGACTTACAAAAACGAATTCTTAAATTGGCAAATGCATGAAAAACATCTAATACAGTAAAGAATGACTCTTCATTTAATTGTCATTTCCATGCTTCTGCTCTCGTCTCCAGGTGAAATGCTGGAAATTTTAAATGCTGTTGTTACATTGTTGCTTAACAAAATAATGTTTGTAGGAAGTGTGTATTATATTTTTACATTAAAATATTTCTTGAGCTAACTTTGATCTAATGATTAGTGTTTTGTGTCTGATGAGTTTCAAATCAAAGAAGCTAACCCTATATCTGATTTCAGGGGGAGAGCATGGACAACTTCAACTGGGGAGTCCGCAGGCGGTCCCTGGATAGCCTGGACAAGTGTGACATGCAGCTGCTGGAGGAGAGCCAGCTCTCAGGAAGCACGCCCAGCCTCAACAAAATGAACCGAGAGGACTCCGATGAGTCATCAGAGGAGGAGGACCTGACCACCAGCCAAATCTTGGAGAACTCAGACCTAGTAAGTTGCAAACTTGCAATTTAAGAATAGATAGGGTTGTGTTTTTAAATAAGCTGGGCTTTAATTTCCTCTTGCCCAGGTGCAATCTAATCAGCTCAGATTGGGGGGTGGCACTCAAAGCGGTGTTTTGTTGCTGATGATTTTTGCTTATTTGCAAAGGTAAACAGGAATTTTAATGCAAAGTTTGAAACACAGGAAGTGTCAGATACAACTATTTGCCCTTTTTTCCACAGGTTACTATGTGACAATTTTGCACAAACGGCCAGTAGTAAATCTTTCTGACGTATCCGATACTTAAATAGGACAAAACTCCCGTTTGGTAAACTGTGTCAGGTTTTAATTGTTCACTTCTGGGATGTTTGCATACAATTTTTATGCTAGAAACATTGAAAGGCTTATAATATGTCTGCATGTACAAATTTAGAGCCACTGCCACTGCCCTTTAAGACAATGCCTTCTTTGCATGTTCGTAAAAGCAGTGTGTGCTGGGGTAGATTATACTCGGTTCTTCTGTGCTTTTGTTGTCTTTTAAACAGATTATAACTCTTTCCCCATCTGAGGATACAAATCATATTGACTCACTCTCTACATCATGTGACACAACCTCAGCAGACCCTCATCATTTTAATATAGGAACAGCCAGCTTTGACGTGTCTTTGCCTGAAATGAATAATCTCCAAGTGTCTGAAGGATCCAAGGTGAATACATTTTTACTTTCTTTTCTGACTGGGCTGTTTTACATGACACTTTTACAAGTTTATTTTACTTACACTTTCATGAAGGGTTTGATCTGTGAAAGCAAGTACATTCTGACTTCCTGCAGCTAATGGTATAGTACAATACATTCATGCGGTCCTGCACATTCATACCCTTTCCCTTCTGCTTTCTTCATTGAAGAATTTATTGTTTCTTAAGTATATTGCCCTACATATGCACCAAGATACTACAAGCTCATTGGAAGACAAATTCATGAACTGGCTACAAGTTACAACCCTAAGGGAATATTCTTTTGTTCTTCATGCTGATTTAAAAGAATGATATGCCAACTCATGTGGTGGGTGAACACGTGTATTCTCTGAGATTTTTTTGTATGTGGGAACCTATTGTACAGTTGTGTGCACTGGATTCAGTTCTTGCCTTTTGGCAGACACTCAAAAATTTTAAATTCATGACTGCAATATTAAGCCATCTTGGGGGGGTGGGGAGGCAGGATTTGCAAACATACAACAACCACATTCAGCACAGTTTTATTTCAGACAGTTGTATCAGAAGATTAACACAAAGTAAGGTTGGTAAATGATTATCAATGTGGGGATGGTTTCTGTAATTTTCTGTGTGATAATAACTTGTTTGTGGGAGATCAAGTGAACCTACTCCTCTCAGTGTCTCTCCAGAAATATAATCTGGGGTGGAGGGGTGTGTGTGGGTTAATGGCTTTATGACACTGGTGCCTTAACGATTAAAGCTTTCTCTGTCATTTCTAAATTGGGTGACTTCCGCAGAATGGGCAGTGTAAGAGAATGGGGCAGGGGAAGAATATGTCTTGTGTAATCATCGGCTTTCATTCCAGTTCTTGCCCTTGGTCCTTTCCACATGCAGCCACGCAAAAATTGATACAGTACTGCTAGCACTGCATATAACAGAAGTAATGGAAACGTCTATTGAAGAGATCATAGAAAATGAGGTTGGAATTGTGCTGAATATTGAACAAATTGTTTGTGTCAGAAACCTCCCCAGGAGGAAGAAACAACTGGAGGAGGGAAATGTGGGTAAGGATAGGAAAGGAGGGGAACCTCTCAAAATGAAGGTTGTGGAAAAGGTAAACTCATTATCATTTGTGAAAACAACTGCTGGGAGACAAGTTACCACATAACAACCATAAGCAGGAGAAGTTGGCAGAATTTCAGTTCAGGAAGCTGCAGTCAGAACAGATACGTTTGCAGGTGGTGACTGTGGCTAATGTCACGCGTCCAGCTGCTGCAGCTATTGGTACACACATTAAGACTCACAGTTCATGAGTTTCATACATGCCTGGGGTTTTAGAACCCTTACTGTGAAAATTTCTTTAGTGTCCCAATACCCATGCACCAGCATAAATAAGTGAAGAATATAAAATCACAGCAGTTCCTTGTAGGACTGACAGGCAAATTCAGCTAGTTCTGAGACAGGTTTGATATCGTTGAAATACATAACCCCAGTTGACAGGGATTTGACAGTGTTACAAAGACGTTTGATTTGATAAACTTTACATATAATGCCTGCTTAGTGTTTTTTTGCCTGAAAGTTATTTTCTTCTAGTATGTATACTTCTGTATTTTCACTCAAAACAATTTGGAGTCACTATAAACAAAGTTAAAATGCCTGGGTTTATATTTATTTTAAAGAAGTCATCCAGTTTTTAGTCAGAAAACTTGAACTTGCACCTAAACAATTTTTAATTAATTTGACAACACAAAATCTGAGCTCTTTCCTGTTTCTCTTTTCCTCTGAGTTCTTTCAGAGAGCCGATGGTATGTCAGCAATGCAGAGGAGACTTTTTGTTGCTTCTTTAGTGCTGTACAAAAATGTTTAATTGTTGCTTCATAAGCAAAACCAAAAATATCTCCTCAGCTTTTAAATAGATGCAGCGAATAAGAGCCACAGACTGGTTAACTAGGCCTCTTCTCAAATGTTTCAGTGCCAAAATCCAGGTATTATTGTTAAAGGCACAAAATTAGTTAAACTTATTTGCTAATAAAGATAATGATCAAAAGATAGTATTTATAAGTGATTAGAAGGCAGTGATGGATGATGATGTGAGGGATACAAAGATGCAGATGATGCTATTTTATGTATTTTTCGAGTTATCTAAACTCACCAATTTCTGGAACTGTACTGCAATCCTGCATGAATATTTGGAGTCCACTGTTTTATTTTGCTTTTTGGGCATCGCGTTGGACTCCAGTGGGTGGGAGGTGTTTGCATCCTCTTTCTTCCTCCTTTACCCTATCCCATCAAAATGCGTTTTCCTCACACAAACACCATCATTGCAATGAACAAGCCAATGGTTCTAGAATTCAAGCTAATAGTTCGTATTTGGAAGTGGTCAATACTAACTACTTCTTGAAGAAGCATGAAACGTTTATGCTTCTTGCCAACTGCTCTCACTCCTGTTCTGGTAATTCAACCATATAGCTTTCATTTCTCTTTTCAAGATCATTTGTGCTCTCGTTCATTTCGTCCACCCTGGACTCAGCAATATTCCTATCCCTTCCACTTAGAAAACAGAACAAACCAAAAAAGCTTTCTCCTGCTTAGTTTCTGATCCTGTCCTTTCTGATACAAGTCTTGTTTAACTTTTAGAAATGTGAATCCGCAGAATCCATCTGTAGGATGCAAGCAGGCCTGGTAACCTGCAAAGAGACACTCTTCTCTTTTAATTCCATTTGGCACGGACTTCCCTTCCTACCAGCTCCCAACACACAAATGTACTGTGCATATGCATGTGTGCACAAACACACACCTGATGAGAAACTCCAAAGAGAAGAGACAGAGTTTGAGCTACACACTGCAGTCATCCCTACGGCAACTGCTTTGCAGAGATGCTTTGGATGACGCGGACAAAAGGCAAAAGCTAAAAACTGAAACAAAATTTATTCAGACTAAAAGTGCAAGAGAGATTGGAAAGTTTCAAAAAGAAATCAAGCCCTTTAGGTGCTAATGGATGAAAAAGGAAGGAAGTGATAGAAGTATAGTCTTTTTAATGGCCTGTAGAATGCTTTGGATTCCTCTTGAATGGAAGTGATTATGTAAATAACATATGAAAAATAATTCTCAATTCTAAACACGCATATAATCTTCCAGACAGTGATTGTTTTCAATATATTTTGAGAGGCTTTAATACACTCACGGACACTATAAAGTGATAAGTGACAAGGACAGCCTGACAGTACCAAGGACCCTATTGTTTTTCTTGAAAAAATACTTCACTGCTGTGTTGCCAAATGCAATGAAATCTGAAATTCTTTGCTAGACAAACTGAGTTGAAGAAATGCCTTAAAAATAGTATTGATCCAAGACAGCAAGTTAAACAAACACAGTATTTTTGAAGAAGTGTAATTTGATTCATGTCATTTATAATCTGTGGCTTTATATCTGTGCAATTTAACATGTTGTCAGGTGGATTTTTTCATTAAATGCTTTCTATTCATTAGTGGAATGAACTTACTAATTTGCTGTTTTCTAAGACATCATCATTCACTCTCCTAGGCTGAAGCTGTACATGAAGAACAAGATACAGCAGTCCATGAGGATGACCTCTCGGGATCTACAAATGAACTCCCTGGAGTGTTTGAATGCAGTGATAGCCTTAGTCTGGATATGACAGAGACTGAAGAAAAGGTTGACAGGCTGGAGCAATTTGCTCTTGCTAGGTAATTGTATATGCTATCATTCATGAAAGTTCTTTTACACTGTACAACAAAGTGGTAACAAGGTGTTAGTTAATGGAATGGCTGTCTTGGCCACAGGACTTATAAAATTATCAGGAGTTTAGAGCAGTGAAAAGACAATGCCCTAATTACCTGCATAATTATCACAAAACTCAAAAAAACCTGAAGATTTTCCTTCTAGGAAAACAAGGTATGGTTTCTACATACATATATGCAGTTAGTCATTATATATGTATTATATTTACTTAAAAAAAGAAAAAAATATTTTTAAAGATTTGCAGTAATGGAAATACTGCTTAGTTAGCTGTTCAACAGATTGGCCATGTAGTCATCCTTCTGACTTCTTATGGGTCATAAGGCAGTCACAATATTGTTAAAAATCCCATCTGCATACTCTTGAGGCTGCTGGTGAGCATGGCTGGATTCCAGTATATGCTGCAACAAGACATCAAGATTTTTCCATGCCTTATGGAGCTCTTTCAGATTTTGGATGCTGAGTTAGACTGCAGTTAGCCTGTATTTATGGAAGAAAGGAAAGGAATGAGGATATATAGAGAAGCTCGCTCTCTGTCTGTGTGCCACATGTTTCCAAATCACAGTTCCTGTTCTTGAGAGCCGTAGGAAGTATTTCTCCATCCCAAAGGATAATACACAAGATCGAGTATCTTAATAGCTTTTAAAAATGGTAGTCAGCCTCTTCCACTGACCATGGAGTACCAGAAAAATACTCTGTCCTAGGAACAGCGTGGAGAAGGGATGGATCTTCTCCAGTCCACTGGGCGGAAACCAGACAAGTCATACATATAATGTTTGTACACGCTGAGATTCTTTGCAGTACTTTTGCTAGACATTATTATAACCAAGTTCTCCTTGAAGAGGAGTTTTTCTTCATGGGCTCTATCCTGTGAAGTTTCAGCCTTCTTCCTCCAAACAATGGTACAATAAAACAATTCAAGTATTCTGGCATGGAGGAAGATAGATGATAATAGCCTGAAGACAGGGATTCTGAACTGGAGGGATTTCTTATTGTAGCCAACATCTTGCCAATCTTCAAAAGTAATTTGAGGTTTCATGAATATTTTTAGAAAGGTGCTGTAATTGGTCCTGTGATTTTATCTGCCACTTTCTTGGTATTCTCCTTTTATCACTTTTTTTTTTCTCCTGCAGTTTTGGAGAAGTGGATCGAAATGCCTCCCCTCCTCCCTCACCATTTTTTTCTGCCATCCTTGCTGCATTTCAGCCAGCAGCATGTGATGATGCAGAAGAAGCCTGGCGTAGTCATATCAACCAGCTCATGTGCGACTCTGATGGTTCTTGTGCAGTTTATACATTTCATGTGTTCTCTTCCCTGTTTAAGGTAAGAAAATATGTTGAAGATACAAAATCAAAATGTTTAGGTTGTGTGTGGCTATGAGGATGGTTCTTGACAGCAGAACCAGTAATGAACTACTAGGTGTATAACTGCTGCAATTTTGCATGCTGCAGAATTGCCATACCAGATTTTCATGCAGAACTGTCTTCTAGAACCAGTTTTGTCAGTATGTATCTGATACTTGCGGGTTGGGAAATAACATTATAAAATGTGAAACCACTTCAAATAGTATTTTTCTTCAGTACTTTACAAACAGCCTGAAACAATATCTACAAAAGAAAGGAAATAGCCTTTTCCTCTGAAACTATTGTTAATCTGTTCTTTCATCTCAAACTGTTGAAATCTGACCATGCTCATGTAAATGTGAACATTATTAAAATATTCTATACCTAATAAGCTGAATAGAAATATCCATCTGCCATCACATGACATAAATTCCAGAGATTGAGTCTGAAGACTAAAAATACATTTCTCCTTTCTAAAACTGTGTGCTCGCAAAGATAAGAATGTTGCAAAAAGATAGAAGAAAAGAGAGCCAGATGTACAAGCTGTTATAAGGAATGACTGTCTGGTTTTACCCATAATTAGTTTTAAAGCCTTTTAAAATTGTTTCTCCTGCTTTATATGAGATAACACTGATAAATAACCATTTGGAAGGAAAAAAACAGTGCTGACGAGTGCATGACAGTTCAACTTTGAAAATTAGTCATGTGTTTCTTCATGATGTGTATTTCAGCTTTTCTGCCATTATTTCAGTCCTAGAGGTTAATGTCCCCGTTCAAGTATTCTGAGAGTTATTTGTCCTTTTTGTTCTGTTTGAAGAGGTCAAAAGCAACTGGTGTCACACTTCTGAAAACTAAAGAAATAATATTGTGTAATGCACTACACTGCTGTTGTGCTTGCCCTATATTCAAAAGATAGACTACTGAATTTCTTTGGTTCATACTGGAGGAGAAAGATACTATACTGCTTTCAAAAAGTTTTCAATAACAGCAAAGCCTGAATAACAGTACTAAAAAAAAATTAAAGATATTAATAGTATCAACAAACCAGAATTTTCTAGCTGGAGTCACAGCCGTATTTTTAGTTTATAGAATTGCTTTATTCTCCTTTTCAGGATTAAAGCATAGAAGTATTATTTTCCCAGATTTCTTTACAAGATCTCAGCTTATCTGGAATTATATTGTATTTGCACCATCAAACTTTGCTACTCATCCCCTAACTTAAAAGTCTCTCGACCCTCACCAACAAGAAGTTTCAGAAACAAGCCCAGTATGTGCTAGGCTTGCAATGCAAAGTACTGCCAAAATATTTAACTGTGAAACAAAATCCTTGTTTGGAGGAACCTGTCAGCTAAATACTTGGTGAAGTGAAAGAAGTGCATTTTCCAGGGCACCTACATTTCAGTCTGCATCAAGTTAATGGTATCTTGGATGTTTGCCCACAACACACTAAACTTGTTTAAAATTCCTGAAAGTATTGAAGTACTTTTCCTGTAAATGAGTCATAGCTCAGAGATCTCTGGATTACCTTTATGGCTGCCTCTTCATATTCCATCAAATCAAATGTCTTCCAGCAGACCAGCCAGTTCCAAGACAAGTAGATTTGAGAGCTAGCAGGTAGTTTCCACAATCAAGCCCTTTTATTCTGCAAAGTCCTCTTCCCAGAATAGGAAGTCTGAGGTTAAGAAGAAAATGTTCTGAGAATATTTTAATATTTACATTGATACAAAGCACAGGAACTATATGAAGGCATATACCTATTTGTAATATGCTGGTGGTTAATGTTACTATTTACAGTAGTCCCATTTCATAAAATATATACTGCATTCAGACCTTGCTTGAAAGATTTAAGCTGCTGTAATCTGCACCTAGAAGGACATAGTCGAGATGATAACTTATTGTAGAACTGATAGTCCATGTAATTGCAAAATAAATATATTTAGTGAAGCATTATACATAGATACCAAAGGATAGTCTCTTGCTGTTTCACATTTTAATACTTTAAAACACTGTTCAAGACTGTTAGCTGTAGATTGATTGTTGCTTTTATAAATATTTGAAAGGGGAAGCAGTAAAGGAAGAATATGTTTTCTTGAATCTGAACAGTTGACTGGTCAGCTTTTGATGAAGCCATAACTGAAATGCTTTGAGGAAGTTATTTACATAAAATAAACAAGAACTGTTAAAATGCATGAGCAGATGTGTGCTGGAACAGACCTGAAGAATTGATGTTCCTTATCTTGCCCAGGACAGGGTCGACTATAACTTTCATTTCAGTCAAATGTTTTTTAACTTTTTCCTCTAGACTGTTCTTAACCTTTAGGCTAAGGTGGAACTTCACAATGTTCCTAGGCAATGTAGTCCAATGCTTAACTCTCCTTATTGCTTGAAAAACACTCTTCTGTGTTTTATGCCCGTGACTTCTTGCTCTATATGCAGTGGTACTTCTCTTCTTTGCAGTTGCTGCGTATATTTGAAGACCATTACCATGACTTCACCTACCCCAAACTTCTCTAATTTAACCTCAGTTCTTTCAACCTTCCTCATAAGTCACTTTTTCTAAACTCACTGTTGCTATGGGCTCTCTTCAGTTTAGTCTATGCATTACTTGAAAAGCAAGAGCAGCTTCTGTATTTCAGCCTAAGTTCTTACGAGCACTGACTAGAAGAGGATTACCTGTTTTATCGAAGCTATTCATGCTTAAAAACTTCTCTCTGCTAGCTGTTGTACAGTAGAATACAGTTAATTGTTTTCCACTTGTAACCCAATCTAGTATGCAGATCTTGTTGTACAAGATTTTGCCTTCCTGGTTATTCTCCATCCTGAATGTGCTCTGTGGATTGTTTCAACCCAGGTGTACAACTTTGTCCTTCTTTCTTTTCCCTATACCACTTTCTCAGTTTATCAAGATCAGTCTGAATTCTAATCCTTGCTTCCAATGAGTTTGCAGCCCCTGCAGCTCAATCATCATCCATGCATGTAATAAGCATGTTGCATATTCCATTATTCAGTATTTTCATTAATGATGTGATTAGAGCCTGAGACAGTCCCCAGTGGAATCCTACTCAATTTATCTTTCCAGCTGGACAGTGAGCTGCTGATAATTAACTTCTGAATATGGTTTTGCACCTAGTTACCTTGACTGGGTTTCTCTGTCTTACTTCTAAGACGGTAAATGAATTCATATATGACATATCAATTGGTTCTCCTCCTAATAGAAAATTCTAACCTTTCATGAAAATTAAATAGTTTGATATGATTTCTTCTGACCAAATCTGTACTGCCTATTATTCATCTCTTTTATGTTCCCACATTTTCCGAACTTCATGTTTAATTATCTTGCTCTTGATTTTTTTTGAGATAAGCACTTTCCTCAAGTTTTTTATAACACGCTGTGTTCTGTGAGTTCTCAAAGATACTTGCTATGGCTCCTAGACCTCTTTAGCCAGTATTATACCTATCATAGCATGAATTTCCCTGATCTGCAAAGATGTAGAAATATCCAAGCCCTCACTAGCAAGATGTGAGGGCTGAGTTCTCACCTGAGTTTTCACTGATGTTTCATTGTTGCCTGTACACCAATGCCCTTTGTGGGACTAATAAGGCAAAAGAAGTCATTAAACCTGTCAGTCTTTTCAGTACCATCTGTGAGTAGCTATTTCTCTCCACTGTGATTCCTTGGCCTTCCTCTTCATTATTTATAGTTTACTGCTTGACATTCTCTCTTTCTCTTACTAGTTTGTTTGGCATCTTCCTCTCTGATTATTGTGCCTACATTGCCAGGCTAATTTTGGTACCTAAATTAGTAATTTAACACAGTTTCACATTCGGTTGTTCTTTTTTGCATGAGTATTTGGCTGAGTGAAATATTTGTCATTTAGCCAGATGTATGTCTTAATAGATTTGCTGTCTTTCAGTGGTATAGAATGTGCTTCTGCCCTCTTTTTTTTCCCTAAAGGCATGGCCACCTCTCATTATCTGCTTTCCCCATGAACTTATTTCTAATGGGCTCCTTCCTGCAATTTCTGAATGCATTGAAGTCAGTTGTATTATTTCCGTCATCTCTCTCCTTCACTGCCTCAGATTCGTGAACTCAATTACTCTTCCCCAGGAGGGCACTGCAGCACCTAAACAGGTTACACAGAGAGCCTGAGGAAGCTGTGACCTTGGAGCTTTCAAGACTCAGCTAGACAAAACCATGGCTCACCTGATCTAGGGTTGCAAATAGTCCCACTTCGAGTTGAAGGTTGTACCAGATGTTCTTCAGAGGTCCCTTTCAACCAACATCTCTTGGATTCTGTTCCATAATCTGTCTTTCTGAATTTCCTTCCACTTTTACATTCTCAGCTAGTTCTTTTCTGTTAGCTAGGATCAAATCTGTATCTCTTTCCTTTGCCAGAAGAGTTGTCAGCAACAATTTCACTAAGACTTCAACTGAATTTTTCTTTTCAGAAGACATCATATAATAAATCTCCAACTGTCACCAAGCCCTATGATTCAGATGATTCTGCTGGTTGCTCATAAAAATAATAATTTACCTGGTTTGGTGGTAATTACCAAGAGCCCCTTGCTATAGACTCGGTGCAGCAGAGAATCTGAACCATGTGCTGAGTGACATGTATAGTGCTTTGTTTCTGTGTAAGGGCTTATGTAGCGTTTTTTAAAAAAAAAATCATTCAATCCAACAGCTTCTGTTAGCAATAAAGTCTGAATTCAGCTCACCTGCTTTTAGGTACTTAACTTCAGTGCTCCAGTGTAGGAGCAGTAACAGGCTATTTGTATGTCTGTTGTCCACATTGGTATTTGGGAAGCAGTTCTCTCCAGTGAGGCATGCTTATGGTCATACAGGTCCTAACCTGCATTCCTCAGAGAAATGCCTATGGTAAAGTGGATTGAATCATATAAAAATGTTCCATACTTCTATTTTTCAAAATATTTTCATGTTACTCCTGTCTGCTGCACAGTTGGCCTTAGTGAGATATATCTTGGCAGTGAAACCTGCTGTGTATTTATCAATATCATTGTTTCAGTTCCTGCAAGACTAATATACTATTTTTGTTTGTTATTTGCTTTATATACTAGTCACTGAAAATAAAGTATCAGCACTAGAATGTTTCTGGAAGGTTAGACTGGTTTAGGATTCAAAACACCCAAAAAAATCTTCTGAGAAGAACAATTCCTGGATGCAATGGCGTATTTCTGGAGTCCTCCCAAGCAGCAGGAAAGTTTTAGTAGGAAGGTTTTTCCCACAGTAGAAAACAAAAGTTTTTTTCTGATTTTTCCATGCTGCTCTTTGGCATAAGGATGTCCATTATATTATCTGATTAGCCACTTGACATGGAATACTAACAAAACAATGCCCGGAATGGGCAGAAAAATAACGTGCTGATCAACTCTGTTAACTGTACAGCCAAGAAAAAATGCTACCTCTGGGTAAAAGGCTTTATAAAGATTGAATCATCTTTACAAGAAAGAATGTATTTCAGTAGTAGATTATTATGAATTCTGTAATCAGTTTCACAGCTGCCCCACTGTACACTATCTTCAGCAAAGTAACTATTATTCAGTATCCTTGAGCAGACGTTCAGTTCTCCCCAGGGAGATGTCTCTTTTGCACATGTTACTGTACAAAGAAAAAAAAGTGTGTCGTTTCTTTACAAAGGAAAGAAGCTTGTACTTGAGTAAAGAACGTAATAAACTATATTTTGCTTTCCAGAATATTCAGAAAAGATTCTGCTTCCTAACCTGTGATGCAGCTAGTTATTTGGGAGACAACCTGCGAGGAATAGGCTCCAAGTTTGTGAGGTCTTCTCAAATGTTAACATCATGTTCAGAATGTCCCACCCTTTTTGTAGATGCAGAAACAGTGAGTACATACCTTTCAAAAAGCATGTGCTGCATTGCAGTGTGTTATTTTACTGACTGTTTCACTTTTGAGCAACTCCCGAACAAATATGTCAAGAACATACTCACCTCTGATCTCTAATTTTTATCTCTTGTTCATAACCATATTTCCAATAATTTTCCTTGTTATTTTATTAGGTAAGTACTGGAAGATGAGCAACGTGGAATCATAGAATCATAGAGTAGTTATGATGTGTTGAGCCTGTGTGCTAAAACCCAGTATAAAACAGGTGCCTACTGGACCCAGTTGGCTCCACAAATGGAAAAGGAGAAGCTATTTTTTACATATTTCAGTATGAAAGATGGTAATACGTTCAGTGGTTTCTTTTGACTCAACTGTGATGTGAGCTGGATGATAAAAATTGTATATTAGGGATTGAATGAGATGGCCCTTCTCATTGTTTTCATTCTGGCCCATGTTTATCCAACAGCATCAGGACAGTGTGGCCTCATACAGAAGTGTAGAGGTGGGAACTTGCAAAATGTAATCTTGGGCCCACTTCTGTGGCCGTGGAAGAGCTGTGCCTTACTTACATCATCAGAGAGCTGTGGAGATTAACTAGTTAAGCTTTGTGGAGTATTTTATTTTAGGGAAGTCCTCTGCAAAGCTATTAAACACAGAACATGGTTTCAATGAGCTTCTCATCAACCAACATCCCCAAGTTCTGAGGAGAAGGACTTAGGGGTGCTGGCTGACAAGAAGCTAAACATGACCCAGCAATGTGCGCTTACAGCCCAGAAAGCCAGCTGTGGGCTTTTTCCCGACAAAAGAAGTGTGGCCAGCAGGTCGAGGGAGGTGATTCTGCCCCTCTACTCCGCTCTGGTGAGACCCCACGTGGAGTCCTGAATCCAGCTCTGGAGCCCCCAGCACAGAAAAGACATGAACCTGTTGGAGTGGGACCAGAGGAGGGACACAAAAATGATCCAAGGGCTGGAGTAGCTCTCCTGCAAGGACAGGCTGAGAGAATTGGGGCTGTTCAGCCTGGAGAAGGCTGGGGGGAGACCTTGTAGCAGCCTTCCAGTACCTGAAGGGGCCTATAAGAAAGCTGGAGAGGGACTTTTTACAAGGGCCTGTAGTGACAGGACAAAGGGTAATGGCTTTAAACTAAAAGAGGTTAGGTTTAGATTAAGTATAAAGAAGAAAATCTTTACTCTGGGGGTGGTGAGGCACTGGCACAGGTTGCCCAGAGAAACTGTTGGTGCCCCCTCCCTGAAAGTGTTCAAGGCCGGGTTTGATGGGGCTTTGATCAGCCTGGTCTAGTGGAAGGTGTCCCGGCCCATGGCAGCGGGGTTGGAACTAGATGATCTTTAAGGTCCCTTCCAACCCAAACCATTCTATGATTCTGTGATTCTATGATTCTATGATTATCGTAAGTGCAACTTTTGTTATTGAGTTTGCAGTATAGTATTCTATTTATGTATATTTTGCATACGTAGAAATATTTTTCAGTATTGGTATCTGTAATTCTAAGTATTCTCTTGCAAGATCTTTATTACACTTTCTACTCTGCTAATATTGTTATTCCTTTGTAGTGACATTTACTAGCTCTTTTCATTTCATTTCTCCAGCTGCTCTCTTGTGGACTTCTGGAAAAGCTGAAGTTCAGTGTTTTAGAACTGCAGGAGTACCTGGACACATACAACAACAGGAAAGAAGCAACACTCTCGGTATGCTGGATGATGTTATGTTCTTGGTTTTGTCCTTGTGTATACTTAGGCTATGTCAGGAAATTGCAGATACACTCAGATCTGTTTAAACTAATATTGACTAGAAAAACATGTTTCAGATACCAGAGTCATTAAATGTTTCCTCCTGAACATATGAACCAGAACTAAAAAAACAGCTATTGTGTCCCTTGATTTTAGAAACATTAGCATCTTTAATATTCCTGCTCTCTCCTTTCTCCTATTCAGTAATAAATTCATTTTCTTGGTTTATGCAATTCAAATACTAATAGAAATGAAGACTATACTTTTTTAATTGCAGTCAAAGCAAATTGTCACAGTCTGTGTGAATAAAAAGTGCAATTGCAAGATTTTATTTGTTTACATGCTGTACTGCGAAACTAAAATACTGCTCACCTTTCTTCAAATCAAACTATAGGCCTTACTCATATCTTCTTTGAATTTCTTTCTGAAAACAGTGGCTTGCAAACTGCAAAGCAACATTTGCTGGGGGCTCACGAGATGGAGTTATTACCTGCCAGCCAGGGGACTCGGAAGAGAAGGTAATGAAGGAGCAGTATTATTCCTCTCCTGTAAAGTGATGTGTGTGGTGTATCTTGTCCTCAGCCCCCCAACACCCTGCTGTGCTTCCTCCTTGTCTCTCTGCTGGGCCAGGGCATAACCCAGTTTTCACACTTAAGGCTCAAAGGTATGGTTGTTGCCGCAGTCCTGACCACAGGAAATGGGAAGTATTCAGAGGAAATACTTCCACCTGCCTGGTCTAAACAAGGAAGCAGAGCTAACCCTGCCTGTGTCTTGTGTGCTCTCCCTTTTAGGGAGATGTTGCAGCAGCAGTTTCCCACAGCGCAGAGCCTCTGAAAATCGCTCGTGGTGTACTGTGCTTCCACATTACACCCGTTTTATCTACAGCTGTTGCAGGCTCGGTCTGCCCAACAGCAATACTTGCCTGGTTGAAATCCACTTAGATTAGTAGTTATGAAATAATGACTGTAAAATGGCCAGGGAAATCATTTATGCTGTAGATAAGTATTTATGGCTAAGGCAAAATATCTATCACTTTTGAACAAAAGTTTTACACACAGACACACATATATATACATAAATATGTATACATTTAGTGTGCTGATTTTAGTTAAGAAATCAAATCTTTTTATAATATCAGCACAATCAGCAGACATTCCTGTTACTTGATATTATACTAAGAATACGAAACAGCTGGTATTGTAGTGGTGTAGAATGAGCTGAGAAATGTTATTTCGTGGGTTTTTTTCCTTTTGAAGGAAAAAGAATGGAGGGATGGGAAAAAGGGGGCTGGAGAGGATTAGCCAAAATCGGGAAGCAGCAACAGCATGTAGAAAAAAAGTGGCATCTCCTCTTTCAATGTATTTCAACTTGTGAAAAATAATGATGACATTTTCAGAAAACAAAGTTGCCTGTTGCAACCATTTTTTTCAAATACCTTGTTTTATTCTTACGCTGGTTTCAGTTTGTCTGTCTTCTCCCCCAGTTCACTTTATCTTCTTCTTTTTTTATCTTAACATCTCTTCCCTACCTCTATGTATTTGTCTTCCTGTCTTCGAACTCCCTTGATTTTTTTTTTTAATGCCATTTCCCAAGAACCCCAAATCCTTGCCACGCCTGCATTTTGGCTTTCTTGACCTTATTAGCAAATCTAATTTGCTAATAAATCATCTGGCTGCAATCACAGGTGGTGGGAAAACTGTTCAATCTTCCCCCACCTGGCACTGGCACCAGCAAAAGTTACAGGCACCTTCCAGTGCCTTTAAACAGGATGCTGTCTCTTCTGTAATTGCAATGGTGTACAGGGAAGTTACAAGTGAGCTACTCTCAAATCTTAAAAAGAGGGACCTGGAACACATGCTGCTGCCTCTCCTGCAAGTGCATCAGGAGAGGGAGATACAGGATACAGAGGGAGGCATAAATATCTGAAGGCGCAGGGGCTTTCTCTTCCCACTGATGCACAACACCCTGAAGAGTGACTTCAGGCTGTAGTGTTAAATATCTTGCTGTGTACAGCTTAACTTACCCTCTTCATCCGTCTTTTGCAAACCCATAGCATGGGATGGAGGATCACACATCTTGCTGATAATCTACACTGTTTCTTTTTTGGAAAAGCAGAGGGTAGAGAACGCTGAGGATAGGAATAATCTGTGATGTGAGCTCGTATAGCATCAAATCAAATGCTAACAAGTGTCATGTTCCACTTGTGTGGGGTTTTTTTAATTAGGTGTTCACTGTTTCAGAATTAAATGTGTGTTTTGTGAAGCTGGGGATAGTGTTCTTCCTGCTTATCAGACAACCTGAAAAGAAGGGTTTCTCACTCCTGCAGGAATCCCTGGTCTCTCCCCAGCATTGTTCCTTCATCCCAAAATGCATTATTCCTTGGAAGTTGACAGGATGGTAGGTCTTTGATCAGCAGGCATATTTCTTTTCTTCCCCTTCTCATTTAACTGTCAATTGAAGCAGCTCATCCCAAAGGAACATTCTGTTTATTCCACAAAGAGTAATGGGAGGAAGAGTCCAGGGAAACTGAGGAAATGTCATTAGGAAGGGACAAGGAAAAATTACTCCTGGAGTGGCAAGTAGTTGTTTTCTTACCTTTCCTCACCTCTTTTCCCTGAACCTGAAAGGCTAAAGAATCTAATGACTGTAGGAAAAAAAGTCTGTCTTGTAGTGGTCAGTGGTAGTCACAAGGGAACTTGCCTAAATTCTTAAACTCATGGAGGGTTAGACTAGAGTCTGAAATCCTGCTGAAAACTTCTGGCATAAAAAATTGCTTAGCTAAGCACAAAACCAGGCTACTTCTGGAAAAGGTGCAGCAACAGTTGTAAGGAAGAAAAAGCAACACCTTGCTCTACAGAAGGCAGAAATCTTAGATTCTCAGAACTCCCCACCTGGTAAAAAGCTGGAGGTGAAAACAGTCCCCTCTACAGGCAAGACAGACAGAAGACCAAATTCAGCATTAGCACAAGTGGTTGCAACACAAATGCCTGCTGATGCTGATAACTAACTTGGCACCAATTTCTCTAATCAGATCTTATTTCAGAATAATTGCACATGATTTGTTGACCATTGTTACTGAATATTGGCAAAGGCAAAAGATGCTTATTCTGACATTAGAGAAGCTTGAAATAGAAGCTGTCTAGGTCAGCTACTAGAGCTAGCAACTTTTCTGAAACTGGGTAAAAGCTTCATGTCCCAGAATGTCTTTCCCTCCCTTATTTTTGCAACAGATTACATGATTTGCATGTGATTTGCAAGCTTTGATGCTACATTGAGCAGCAGAGTCTCAAGGTCAATTTATAGACAAATGATAACTGTAGATACTATTGTGCTGTCTGTCCAGGTGTAACAGTCTTAGATGAGTACAGCTGTCAGTACATTCTTCCACCTTACTAAACAGAGATTTTTTCAATCTAGTCAAAGACTGGTTTTGTTTGGAGGTTTTTTCCCTGGAAAAAAGATACCTGGAAGATCCTATTTTTCTTGTCAATTAGCACTGCTAATTCCAATAAGTATTTATCTCCCAAGGAGATGTTCAGTTCACTCTGTGAGTCCAAAGCCAGTATACACCTTTCTTAAACCGTGTTCATCCCAAAGCTCACCACAAACTAATAGATGTGGGCTTTGCAAATTCAGATAGTTACTGGATATTTAAAACATGCTGCACCCCATAAAAATTCATCCAAAAATTCAGAATGTACCTGTTTCTGTGGGTTTCCCTGTAGTTCAATTACTCTAGGCCACCAGTAAGACTGGAGGTGTACCTCCTGGGACCATAGTCATCTGGAGTTGAGTTGAGTTACAGTAAAGGTCAAGGCACAGTGAGTCTCATTGTTAAGTTAGAAATTCTTAATAATCATTTCTCTGAATGCTGCTTGATAGATCCATGGACTGACAATGAGGTGAAATTGGCTTGGGCAGGCAGCTTTTCCAAAGCAGGAACACAGCTGTGTTTTAGATTTCCCCAGACGGAATAGTGTCTACTGTCCTTGAAGCTCAGTGGATATTTAAGAATGCACAGCATACACTGTATCTCTCTTTTTCTCTCTGATATACATATATATATATGTATATATATACACCTACACACACAAATTTGTATATATATACCCACTTTGCTAGACTGTGAGAAAAGCTTTTGTCTGCTGGACTGTCAAGTCAAATAGAATGCCTTAATAAGATGCACTCACAATTAAAAACCCTTGCACACAGCCGTTGTTTTGTTATGGTGGGACTCTTCTGTGCCAATAAATGACTAAAGACTCTGTTGCCATCCGAGTGGGATTAAGAATAATTTATTAATAACATTTCTTAATGCCTTAAGAAATAATTGTATAACTGTCATCTCTTTTCAGTATGTAAAAATGATTCCTTGAAAAAAGCAAGAAGGCCCGTGATCTAAAGATTACTACTTTGCTATCTTCCTGTTCTGCTAATGGTACAGCACAGTAATTCTCTGTCTCACTAAAAAACTAAATCAAAGTGTTGCTGCTGGGGGGTGTGTCCTTCTTAGATGCAGCATTTACCAGGTGCATAAAGGACTCTGCAAGTGATCCAAATACTCTAAGCAGTGTTTTCAGCTGCCGAAGCCATTCATTGTGTAGTGTCTGTCAACTAATCTAAAGCAACACTTCCCTTACCGTTGGAATTAAACTAGAAATTGAGAAGAGTGAAGGTGAGGACCATTCCGCCTGAGCCCTTGCTGCTGGGGACTACAACAAATGTCACTTAGCACAATTATGAGTGTTTTTACAACTTCCAAGGAATATTTCATTTTATACCAAAAGAGAGAGGAAGATAAGTTACAATCATGAAATTGTAGAGCCGTGTGGAGTTGAGCATCAGTAGCTTAGGGAGATTTTGTATCCAGCATATTTTCTTTCAGTGAAGAAGAAGGGGTTTTCATGTAATGCGAAACCCCTTCCCCACCCCTCTTTTTTTGGCTTGCCCTGGTTTTGGAAGCAGTACAGAGAAGACAGTATTTTCTTAAAAAATAAAGACCATGAAATTGACTTATTTGCTGCTTCCCCCCCCTTCCTCCACTTCTTTAAAGTAAATTCCATGGCAAATTAGATATTGTATGTGGATTCCAGTATTTTTGAAAGTGCAAATGAAACTTGGTGGCATGCTAAACTTCAGAGGAGCGTAAGTCAGAGACAAACAAGATTTGAAAAACACAAGCCAGCACACCTGTGAATTTACTAGCTCACTGTGATCTGTCTGCTCTTGTCCTCTTCTTATCTTGAATTTAGCTTTACAAAGCTTAATTTACGTGAACTGCGTGGAAGCCAAGATATAAAGAGCTTTTTTCAAGAGTACTAAATAGAAGAAAAAAACTGTTCAAGCAATGTTAAAGGCATAAAATTAAACATCACAAAACTTAAAGCTTAGTTTGTCATGGTTTTATAGAAGAGTAGTGCAGGATTTGGGACAACACCTTTCAAACATACTTTAATAGCAAGGCCAATGGAAAGGCGCCAGACTGAAGTACTTTGTTAGGCTACACAAAGTCAGCATTTTTTCACATTTCTATGTTTGCTGCCTTTGTGTTAATGGTAAGGTAAATCGTTTTAATTAAAATTCCAAATGTTTTTTAACACTGTGTGCATATGCACTAGCATCAGGCTGTAAGTGGGCAGACAACATTGTATTTGTTACTTACAGCATTTACATGATGATTCTGTTCATCTACAATCTCATGAGAATGTCATATATACAAAATAAGGAAAGTTGCACTAGATGCACACAGAGTGCAAATGATAGTTCTTGGCAAAGAAAAGAGGAACACTTCTTCTTGAGGAGAGAAGCTAGTCCCCTAATCTTTGAAATGCTAATGTAACTGAATTAGCATTTTTATTACCATTGCAACAGGACTTCCACTGACATTTTAATAGCTCCAGAATTATGAATCAGTGAGTCATTACTGGTGAGAGGAAGGAATACAAAGCTGTTTCAACTTGTGGCATTGCCATGTAGTGAAACCCAAATGGCATTTTCCATGGATTTTTTTTTCTTGTGATAGTCATAACTTAAAAGTTATATGCAAAATGTTTCCATTGTAATGTGCCAAGTAATAAACCCAGCAGTTACAAAGCTTGTTCTGGAAATTTCACTAAATTGATTCTGTCCAAAAACAGAAGTATTTATAAATAAGAAAATATTTCTAAATAACAAAGTTCAGTTATGTTCATCATTTGAAAACCTTTCCTAATTTTTTTAGTGTTTTGCAATATGTCCTCTTTTTAATAACAAAGAAAGCAGATTTAAATAAAAGTATTAGTTCAAGAGTTTTCTAACACAATTTCACTGTAAGTTCCTGAGCTACTGAGTGGGATAAATCAAAACTAATAAATCTGCAGATCTAACTGAGGATATTTAGACTGGAATTTACCATTAGAATTGAAGCTTGATTTTATTAAGAATGCTGTGCATGTTGTATGTGGTATTTCCAACCAGTTATCAGGTTGAGGCAAGCATTGCTAATACTGCTGGCAAGTTATGCTATTAAAGATGGGCTGTGCTTCCTATTGCATGCATTACACTGACACTATACTTTCTTTCCTTTCCTTTTCTCCTGTGCCATGCTTGCTGTGTAGCAAATGGAATCTCTTGCAGTAAGTTGAAGTTCTTTCATATTCTTTGTCCATCTGTAGATGGACTAATACACCCCAATTTTACTGTTTTACTTCTAAGCATGTTTTCCTTTTTTGTTGTAATATTCCTGTAGAATACGTGGTTCTACATGCAGTGACTAAAACAATTCACTAAGGTGTGTTTTGTGAAGTCTAAAAATACTGTGCCAAAATTCTGACACCTTCATGTGCTGTTTTAAATGGTCATTTACATAAATATTTAAAAATCAAAACTTTGAGTGGATATAATATGCTGGAGAGGAAAATAAAATATTTTGTTACATTAAAACTCATAATTTTCAATTTGTCCCAATGAAAAACTGCAATTTTGTAGTTGTCAGTTATGTTTCAAATTGGTTTTGTTTATGTGTTGATGAATAGTTTCACCATGATTGGTTTTCTAATACTTATTCAGGAAGAACAAAAATTGAGTTGATTGATATGGTAGCTAAATACTGAGTGAGTCAAACTTGAGTCTTCAGTTTCAGCCTAGTTTGTCTTCCTTCAGGTTGGCAGCCAGAAGGGTGAAACTGAATTGTTGTTCTCCAAGGACTAAAAAAAAATCATGTGTTACATGCCAAGCTATTGTGAGATTTTATTTTTAATTATGTTATGCCATGTCCTGGTTTTCAATTAATTTTTAACTCCCTGACAATTTTAAGTATATATGTATGTAACATACAGTGTTAGGTAGCATTGCCAGTTCTCCAAAATTTGAACAGAGTGAATTTAATCCCTGCTGGTGCACTGAACATGACCAGGGAGCTGGCATGCATCCCTGGACTGGTGTCAGGGGTGGTCGGCTGGTCGGTCAGCACCTTCCCTGGCAGGGGCACCAGCCAGCCCCTCAAGTGCCTGGGCACAGTTCGAGAGGAGACAGAAGCCAGAGCCATTTCCCAGGAGGTTGTGTCTAAAGAGTCACTCTTTAGTTTGGGAGGAGAAAGGTTAGCAACACAGATGCGAGCTTGGCAGTGCTCCATGGCCTCAGTTAGAGAGAGTGGAATCGGGGCAGGTTCGTTTATCAGGCAGCATCCCTCATGCCCTACCTCTTCATTCTCTTGGCCACCGGCAGGTTTTGTCCCTGCCCACAAGTCAGTTCTGTCCTAGCAGGTTCCACACCTGTTCCTTCCCTTTTTTCCCCACCAAGGATATACCTGGCCTTCGTTCAGCTCCTGTGGGTCTTTGCTGTCCTGTCAGGTCTGGTGAGATGCCTTCCTTCCAGGTGGGGAGAGAATGGTCTGCCTCTGCTCACCAGTAACAAACATTAAACATACCAACTCAGATACCAGAAACAGTTTATCCACAACAGCACAGAGCTCAGACCAGGCAAATTTACAGCACTGGACTCTGCTGCAGTGACAGACCAATGCCGAGGTGTGAGCAGACCCATCTGCCTTGCTTTCGGTAGGACAGGCCCTGCCAGGTTGGCACCTGCTGCTCCTGCTCTCCCCCATAAACCTCCTTCAGACGGAGGCTAGCTCTGCCTGGTTATGGCACTGCCCTTGGGTGACTGTTCGTAGATGGGTAGTTGGTGTCCACCTTTCCCTGACCATCAAAGTTGAAATTTGCCAAAGAACCTCTCTTTTGACCTCAGTCCCTCAGCCTTGGCTGGCTGGTACAGAAATTTTGGGAACTGGAATGCTAAGGATATGGTTCTAACTTTGGCTTATTAATAAAACCCCTGGCATTTATATATTGAACCACATGTAAACAAACACTTCAGTCAAATTAATGCTTACAATGTTTTTAAAGTACTTTTTATTAGTGTTTGTGCTGGCATTTGCACAGACCCCAGTTCAGCAAATAGCTGAAGTACATGCTGGTAGCTAAGCACGTATGAAGTCCTTTAAGGAAGCAAAGTCATTCATAGCAACTTCTTCTTTTCTGCCATGTTTGGCATGAAACTCTGCTCTGGTTCCTCCAAGCAAATGGAAAGATCACACTGAGCCCACCCTTGGTCACTGTCTCTGTAATACAGAGAAGACAAATAAAACATGGTTGAAAGTCTGTGAGGCTTTCCTGCCAAAGGGTCAGAAGGCCTCCTGACTGGTACTTGCAGGATTTTAACTTTTTCCGTAATTTGCCAAGGATTAAATATTCCTCCCTTCCCCACCATGATCCAGCTGTAGAACTAAGTGAATCCCCCATCCTGATCATAGAATCATTAAGGTTGGAAAAGACCTCTAAGATCATCAAGTCCAACCATCAAGCACGGATACCAGGACCGTGAGCATATTAACTTGACGCCTCTGGCAGATGTGCCCATCGCACGTTACTTCAGTGTGTCTGACACCTCTTGTGTGGTGCTGCGCATTGCACTGGAAGAAACAAGTTAATATTCATAGAACAGTATCTACTTAATCTGGGAGAATAAATTGAGGAAGCCAGGTGTCCTCTTACACATTAAACTCTGTCCATCTGTTGTATGGTTTCTTTAAGATGGTGGAAAATCCATGAGCTGAGGTTTAAGTTGCTGTGCTGGCACTTCCTCCTTCCCGCTCCAAGCTGGATTTATTGCCTCTCTTCCTCTCCCCTCAAAGAAGCACGCAGGAGCTTTGACCCTCGTGGACAACTGCTTCATTGCTTCTCTCTTGGATTTCCATCCTCTCAGAAGAGGTCTTTGACCATTTCTGAGGTTTTAAAGAAGTTCATGTTGTATGCAGCAAAGTCATTTCCCACATATTCTGCCTCTGCTTTCCAGCTGCAAGCTGGAGATGGTGCAGCTAACCTATGTAAACTGCTTTGAAGTTAATGCTGATGTGTGCTACCTGAGAGCTAGCCATTATAATTTTGATTTTCAATGTTGCATATGACGTACCTGCAGAAGAAAGAATGTGTTCTGAAACAGTATATGATCATACTTCAGTAAAAATAACTTTTTTTGAAGAAATTAACTATCTCAAAGTGGTTTTTTAGATATTGAAAATTATCCCAACTCACTGATCTTTATTAATTATTTCTTCTCCTTCAAATCTTTCCTTAGCAATTGGAACTGTGTCAGAGATTATATAAACTGCACTTCCAGCTGCTGTTGCTTTTTCAGTCCTACTGTAAACTTATCGGACAAGTGCATGAAGTCAGTTCCATGCCAGAGGTATGTAACAAACTACAAAGCCTCACACTGAAAGCATCATTTTGTTTTCATATTCTCATTTTCCTTTCTATGGACTTACACCAAAGATTACACTATTTCACCCTGAATAAAAGTCTGCAGACAAAACCCTTCACTATGCCAGTATCGGCATTAAAATATGGTTGAGATGCTGGGGTTTTTTTTTAATTGACTGTACTTTCAGAGGCTGGGATCTTTTATACATGCAGTCTTCAGAAGTCATTCCAGTCAGTGAGAACAAACTAGAATGATACATGAAATCTTAACTTCACTCACACACTTTACATGTAGGGGGGGCTCACACTGTGTGAACATCTGCAAGTGATTTATTTTTATTCTTATTTTAATTGAGGCCTTAATTTTTAGGGAAAATAAGCCTTCTTCACACATACAAGAAAATATCCTTTTCCTAGATCATGAATGATTTTATCTGAACTTTGTGGAGACACTTAGACTAGGAGCACTTGTTAGCATGGCAATAACAAAATAATTTGGTAAATTAATATGGATGCAAAATTAAGGTTTTTGCTGGAATGATGTATTGCAATTTCCAGCCATATAAACTGTCTCTGTTGCATGTGCATTACCTAGAAATGTCTGCAGCAGTTTCTGACAAACAGCTGTTAAATGGTTTTGCATCCTCTCACACCTGAGCAAGCAAAGATGTGTACTGTAGAACTATGTTATATTTTGACTGCAAGTATACAGCCCGATCTTGTTCACTGATAAAAATCAGTGTAATATTTCCAGAGAGTATTAAATTTTTACAAGCTTTCTTCTTTAAGTGTTTCTGACGCAACGCACTATTGCTTTTGACCCAAATAGCTTTCTGTTTGTAGATAAAGCTATGTCTCTGACTTTAAAAAACACTTCACAAGAACAATACTGTTAGTCCAATTCATTTTCAGCAATTGCATGAAATTGTAATACTTTGAAATGCCTTTGAGGTGATCACTTTTAGTTGAATAATCATCACTTAAGGAAAGACAGTAAAATAACTTGCCGTTCCATATCCATTTCTCTCCTGGTAAGGTGTCTATATTTTAAACTATTGAGGGGAAGAAGTTACTATACTTTGCTTGTAGCTGTAAAACAAAATTTCAAGCTATAAAATGTATTTTATGACAGATTCTAGTAGTTTACAGATTCTTTATAAATTGAGATGGTTTGTTTTATCAGATGTGCTGTCGCAGTACAAAGAGTTTGAATAGTTATTGTATCTTCAGGAACCAGTCTGAAGGGTGGCTCGTGGTGTGACGGGGCTGTTCGCTTTTAAGAGAAGGCAGGACAGTAGGCATCTAGTCGTAGAGTAGCCTAAATTTTAGAAATATTGTGTGTTCCTTATAAAAGCATTGACTTCTGTAACTCTTTCCCAGTTAAGATTTTGTTAGATTGTCATAAATAATGCAGCCTATGGAAATGAGGAACAGTAATATAAGGAATAGCTGTTTCACCATGAAATTCACATATTTTGCTGGAGCAATAAGCTATTATTTAAAGGATGTTCCATTGTCAGTTCATGTAACAGTGGTTATTTTTAGCATATATGAGCATGAAAAGGTAGATCTTTAGAAATTAACTGTTCACTTATGAATTATTTATGAGACTTGTGCCATATTAACTTTTCAGCCTAACAAAGGGTTACACGATTCCTGTCTATCTATTAATCATATCAGCTCCTGCATGTGTTTTGTAAATAAATAACAAGATCATTGCTGGGAGAAGTACATGTTTGCTAAGACTTTTTCACCATGATATGAAAAAAGTAGCGGGGGTGAAAAATAAAAGATTGTTTAGATGTGCTCTTGCATTTTAGCAAGCCAAAAATACAGCATAGGGTCAAAGGAAGCACAAAGCTTAAAAATCTGTAGTTTGTGTTTTCCCTGTATTGTACAGAGCACAGAGATTAAGAAATGCCCTTGTGTTAAAACGGGGTCTTTTCTGTAATGTGTACATCCAACGTAGCAGCAAGAACAGGCTTGAAATAGCCACTCCCTTTGGTGCCAATGGAGAATGAAAATGTCCGTCTCTCATCTTTCTCCCTGGAACAGCTGTTAAATATGTCGAGAGAACTGAGTGAGTTGAAGAAAAATCTGAAGGATGCCACTGCTGCAATCGCAGCTGAGCCTCTGGCGACGGAATCTGAGCCCACATTCAATTCCACGGAAGCGGCTATTCAGTCCATGCTGGAGTGTTTGAAAAACAATGAACTTGTTAAAGCCGTCCGACAAATAAGAGAATGCAGGCAAGTTTTGCTGCATGGCTCATATTAGACCTTCACGTTAATAGAGCAGCATGCATTTATTAGCCTCCTAACTTCTACTAAATATAATGTGCTGAGTCAGCATTATTAATTTAATGTGTTTCAACAAGGTACATAGGAGCATCGATATTATTAACTTTCACAGGGGTGTGCCACAAGTAATGATACCAAATCAGTAATACAAACACATATGCTTGCAACAATGAAGATGTTTAATTACATTGCATAGGTCAAAAGCACTTCCGTGTGGCTCTAAAGAATCTTGTTACAGAGCTGATTCCTTCCAGGCGTATGTCACTGGCATCAGCTAACATTCAGCCCAGTTTCACTTCCACTTATTTGAATGAGTTTTCTTAAGCTTCTATTTTTTAGGTAATAGGAGTTGTGCTTTTATGTGATTTCTGTGCCTGACACCAGAGTCTGAGTGACAAATGAGTAGCATAAAACAGTGAGTTGCTTTTGGCTTATAAGCGTGTGCGAGTCAGTTCTCCTTTTAGAGATCTCTATCACCTATTTTCCGTCTGTGCTAATACACCCATAATGACACGGACATTCCTTTCCTGTTTGATTGCAGGATTTTGTGGCCCAATGATATCTTTGGAAGTAGCTCTGACGACGAAGTCCAGACACTACTGAACATTTACTTCCGGCACCAAACCTTGGGTCAGACGGGCACCTACGCACTGGTGGGCTCCAACCAGAGCCTGACTGAAATCTGTACCAAATTAATGGAACTGAATATAGAGATCCGCGACATGATTCGCAGAGCTCAGAGTTACCGGGTCATCAATACTTTTCTTCCAGACTCCAGCATTTCCGGCACAAGTCTCTGACAGGACTCTCGTGTCCGCTTTCACGCTGGGAGTGCTGCCCTGTTGGAGTGAGGTGGCTCAGTGTCTTCTCAGCCTTACAAAGGTTTGGTCAAACTGTACTCACGCTTGTTACGTTTAGGATTTCTGCTAAAAAGACATGGGCCGAACTTCAAATGTGTAGCAATACTGTAAGGACGAAGGTAGCATAGAGCATCTGGGATGGCATCCTTTGTTCTCTGTTGCCCAAAAATCAGTTAGCATTTCACTGAGCAACTGCAACTCACTACTGAAGAAGTGACTTCCATTGCATACCAAAGCCTACTACACTGAACAATACTTCCTCTATAGCAAATTAATTTTAGGTTGGCAAAAGTGCAATGTTTCCTTCATGAAATAATATTTTTTTGTTAAAAAAAAAAACTTGTACATTTTTTCCTTTTTTCTCTTATTTGGTTGAGTGAAAGATGGGCAGAATGAAGCTGGCCACAGAATCTCGCAAACTTGGTCAAAAGCTGAGAGCCTGTGTGTATGAAATAAATTGTAAATGGACTCCAGTTTAATGTACACTGTAATTTGAATATGATTACTGTATCTTAAAACAACGAGCTGCTATGAAGTACATTTCCTAATGTTACTAGGCTACTGTCTCTGAAGGTACTGGATCACATTGCAGAGGTCTGTTCTTAGGCCCCCCCGAGCATCATGAATGGTCTTGGTAGATTTTCTTTTTTTTTTTTTTTAAAGGACCTTGGCTGCTTTTTACTAGAGGGTTGCTTTTATGAATATATTTATACTATTAAAGGATGGTTGATCTAATTTAACTTGCCATTTTGTAGGAGAAAGTCCCATCACAGAGTCAAATCTTTTGAACTGTTATGCATGCATATTTTTATTTAATATAAATTTTTGAGTATAAAAAGTAAAAATATTAACGTGAAATGCAAGTTCTCATGTTAAGTTTCTTTAAAGAGATGTCTTATTTTATTTGTAATGTATATATATAAAAGTCATACCTGTATGGGTTTTTTCTTACATTTAACTGCTGTCCAGTGTTAAATGTATGCATGTAAATCTGTTGCACATCTGAGACACTTTTATTCTGACAACTATGTAACTTATTCACTCTGTAAATACACTTACTGTTTTTGTGAAGTAACTTTGGTTGATATTTGGATCAGTACATCCATTTAACTAAAATATAAAAGTCATATATAATCGCAACAGAGTATGTGCTTGTTGTGAAGATTGTGTTCTTGTCTGACTTTATACTGTTGCGGATGGGATCTGTGATCGGCAGCCCCCAAAAGACACCTTTTTCATCACTGATGGTGAAGTCGCTCATTACACTGAGAGAAACCAGTGAGACATGTAAGGATTTGTCAGTCTGCAGTTACAGCTCAACCAGGAAAAGCACATTGACTAAAGCAGTTTCATCCAAATCCAAAATGGAGGTGAAGGTTTGTTTCTGTTAAAAACATCAGTAATGATCCTGTTCTTTCCAGCGCTGAGTTTCAGTGGGGTTTTTTCTCATTTTTCTCGTGGAAAATCTGTCCAGCCTGCCGTATCAGCCTTGGCTCTGAGAATCCAGTAAAGCTCTCTCCCCTCCACCCCTTTTCTCTTTTCAAAATGCTTGCACAACTTTATGTGGCTCTTGAAAGATACTTGTATTGATGCACAAAAGGGGTGGAATCGACTTCTTTCACAGGTTTGCTGATTTTGCAGTCCACAGAGCTCTGCAGAACAGTTGTAGTTCCAGGACAAATAGGTACAAGGAAATCACTCAGCTCTTATTCTGAATAAAATAATCTGCAAGGGCAGGAGAAGTCTTCAGAGTTCTGTTACCTATTTCACTTCTGAAAGCTATTCAGGACTGTAATTGGGGTGGTCTGCAAAAATTTTAGCGGTTGGTGAAAGCTGAGATCTGCTTTATCATTTGGCAAAATCATTACTATTTCACAGATCACAGCATCACAGGAAAATTCATGTTGGAGGAGACCTGAGGAGGTCATCCACTTTGAAGCAGGATCAACCATGAGATTGGATTGGGTTACTCAGGCATTTCTCCAGCTGGGTCTTCAAAACATTCAGGATGGAGAGCACACAGCCTCTCTGGACAACCTGTTCTGCTTGACTGTTTTCATGGTGGAAAAGCTTTTGCTTTATCCAGTCTGAACCTGTATGGTTTTATTTTGTGTATGCTGTCTCTCATCCCACTACCATGAGCCACATGGAAGGGCCTGGCTCCGTCTTTCCTGAATAATCATAACCTGGCAGGCTACGGTTAGGTCCCCCTGAAGTCTTCGTTTCTACAGACTGAATGAGCCTGGTTTCTTCAACGTCTCCTCACAGAGCAAGTGCTCCAGCCCCGTGACCAGCTTGGTGGCCTCCACTGAACTCCTTACACTTGATGAACATCTTTCTCATACAGAGAGCCCCAGACTGGATACAGTAATCTAGGTGTGGTCTAGTGAGTGCCAAGTGAAGGAGGACAATCACTTCCCCTGCTCTGCTGGCTCCCCTTCTCTTCTTGCAGCTGAGGATGTTGTTGCCACCCTTTGCTGCCAGGGCCCACTGCTGGCTCCACATCCAGCTCATTGCCAACCAAACCCCAAGGGCACCTTCCAGTGAGCTGCCCTGCTGCTGGGCAGTCCCCTGGCTGTGTCACTGCAATGGGTTCTGCCCATCCAGGGGTAGGAATTTCCTCTTGTCCTCGCTGAATATCAGAAGTCTCCTGTTGGCCCATTCCTCCAGTCAGCTGAGATCCCTCCAAATGGCTGCACTGCCCTCAGCTGTATTGGCTGCTCCCCCCGGTTTGGTGTCACCTGCAAACTTGACAAGTACGCTCTCTAGCCTCGTCCAGGTCACTGGTAAAGATGTTGAACAGAAGTCCCAGGACAGCCCACCTGCTGCACACCACTTGTTACTGTCATGCAGGTAGAGTACAATCCATTAACCACTACCTTGAGCAACTTGATTCAGTTGGTCCTCTGCTGAGTATGAAGACATCCAGAGGTCCCTTCCAACTTCCAAAGTATTCTATGAGTCTTCACAGATACAACAAAACCCATGATGTAACCATCTAGCATCATTTCTAAACTTCAGGTAGAGTAGAAATCAGTATATTCCCAACAAAGCCTCACTGAAACTGTGGTTCATATACGCAGGGAGAAGACATGTATGGCCAAAGCTCAAGAAGAGCTGGAACTGGCCAATGATATGTCAGATAACAAGAAGGGCTTTTTTAAGTATGTTAATAGCAAGAGGAGGTGTAAAGACATTGGACCAATGCTTCTTGTAGATGGTCATCTGACTAACAGGGCTGAAATAAAAGCAGAGACCTTCAATGCTTTCTTCTTGCCTCAGTCTTTAATAAAACTGATAGACCTTGGGCTGCCCGGTCTACTGAGTTGGAGGACCACAAGTTTGGGAACAGAGACTTTCCATTTGTGGACGCTGAAGTTGTAAGGGACCAGCTGTATCAGGTGAATGTTCACAAGTCCATGAGGCCTGATGGGATTCATCCCAGAGCACTGAAGGAGCTAGCAGATCTTATGGCAGGACCCCTCTTGATCACCCACCAAAGGTCCTGGGAGTCTAGGGAGGTCCCCAGTAATGGGAAACTAGGCAGTGTTATCCCAATTTACAGAAAGGGCGTGAGGGAAGACTGAGGGAACTACAGACCTGTTATCTAACCTCAGTTCTCAGAAAAATTATGGAGAAGGTTATACTGGGTATTACTGAAAGGCATTTAAAGAATAATGCAGTCATCAGGCACAGTCAGCATGGGTTCACAAAGGGAAAGTCCTGTTCAATTTGATATCCTGCGATGAAAGGAAAGTGGTGGATGCAGTTTTTCTGGAATTTAGTGAGGTGTTTGATGCTGTCCCTCACAGCATCCTTCTGGATAGGCTGTTCTGTGGTGGGATGAGCAGGTTCACGGTGCGCTGGGTGAAGACCTGGCTGAAGGGCAGAGCTCAAAGGGTTGTAGTGGATGGGGATACGTCTGGCTGGTGACCAGTCACCAGCGGTGTCCTCAGTGCTCAACTCTAGGGCCAGTCCTGTGCAATGTATTTATCAACGATCTGGATGTGGGATTTGAATGCACCATTAGCAAGTTTGCTGATGACACCAAACTGGGAGGTGCTGTTAACTCTTGAGGGACAAGAGGCCTTGCAGAGGGGTCTAGATAGGTTGAAGCATTGGGCAATGATTAACAGCACAAAAATTAATGAGTCCAAATGCCAGATTCTGCACTTAGGATGGAGTAATGCTGGGTACAAGTATGAACTGGGAGACGAATGGCTGGAGAGCAGCCCTGCAGAAAGGGACCTGGGGGTGCTGGCTGGCAGCAGGCTCCACAGGAGCCATCCCTGTGCCCTGGCAGCCCGGAGGGCAAACTCCACTCTGGGGCACGTCAGACACAGCACAACCAGCCGGTCAGAAGAGGGAATTGTCTCACTGTGTTCAGCGTTGGTGCAGCCTCAGCTTGAGAGCTGTGTGCAGTTCTGGGCCCCACAATTTGAGAAGGATGTGAAGGCCTTTGAATGCGTCCAGAGAAGGTTAAGAAAGCTGGTGAGAGGGCTGTAAGGTATGTTCTGTGAGGAGCACCTGAGGGCTTCAGGCTTGTCTGGTTTGGAGAAAAGAGGCTGAGGGAGCACCTCATTGCTCTCTACAGCTTCCTGAGGAGGGGAAGTGGGGAGGGAGGTGCTGAGCTCTTCTTGTTCTACCTCTTTTCACGCTCTGTCACAGCTACCCACACTCAAAAGGTTTTTCTTTTCCCCTCCTACTTTACAGTCTTCTGGGATATAGTCTTTGATTATCAAACTGCTGGATGGTTTGGGGTCTTTTTTTTTGTTTGGTTTTGGGTTCTTTTATACATTTGACAGAGGCACTTACAGATGCATTTACCCCAGACTATGCTCCAAAACACATCTTCCACATCAGTTCAGTGGAACTGAAGGAAAAACTTACTATTGCAGTTCACATTACTTCAAGGCAGACTGAAAACAAAAAACCTATTTCATTTAGGAAATCAAATAGGTTCCATTTCCTCCCAGATGCACTTTCCTCTTTCATCACAGAAAGATGAAACTAAGGGGTAACAAACTAGTGCAAATGTTTATTGAGCTTTATTCACAGCATATAAACAATGAAGTTACATACTTTATAAATAATACAAAAGTCTTTATCCATTATCCAATGCCAAGTCAAAAGCCTAAAGTCCAAACATTGCAAGAGACTGACAAAGTGAACAGGAGCGGGCAGACAGGTCAGACAATGTATTTGAAGCTGTAAGTGTTATCGCAGGACAGCCTCTTGCCTCTGCAGCGGCCACAAAGTTCTTGGCGATGCGGTCTCTTGAGGTCAATGTGCCTTTTCTTCTGAGGGCAGGAACAACGAGTCTTTGAACAGGTCTTAAGAAACAAGACATTTTATAAGTAGCAGATCAAAGATGCTCACTTTGTGTTAGACCGACACTTAGTTTTCCTGAACACATGTGGGCAGATACACTTCAAAGAGCTCTTGTGGCAAGAGCCCTGCAGAGTTCAGCAGTATTAGCCTTCTCACCCAGAAGCACAAAACCCTGCCCTACGTGGAGCATAACATGGTATGAACAGGAGACCGTTCGTGCAAGCCGTCTGCAGGAGGCAGGAGCCCCACCCCATTACACCTCACCAAAATAACAGATCCGGTACTTCAATGAAGGCAAGCTCTCCTCCAGATAAAGACAGTATCAAATTAGGCAACTGTAAACTCTTAAGAGTGTATGGCAAACTCTGGCAGTCTCACCCGGATACAGAAATCCGTAACTTACCTGGCACTGGATTGCTTCCACTCGATAGGGATTGAAGCCCTTCTGGCATTTGCGACAGAGCTGCTTGAAGTACACCTGGAAAAGAGCAGGTTGCCACAGAAACTTACTCCTGGCGTTCAGTACAGGCACCTAAATCTGCACCAGAACATCGGACTGGTCACAGGTTAGGTGCCATTCTTACAAGTGTCAGGAAGAAGAAATGACTTGCCAGCTACCTTGTTGCTTCCAGAAATGCACCACACGTAAGCGCTCTCCCATCTGGTCTTGCAGTCTTTACAGTGGAAGTAGCCATACTTCTGCTCCAAGAACTGCCAAGAGAAAGTTCACTGAGCAGCCTCCAGCACCACAAGACCGCCTGGCCCAGCTCCCTCCTTACACCAATTTTTCCCCCCCTATTTCTCCGGCCGCAGCGGAGCCAGAGCTGCCCGGGGACTACAGACCCGGGACGCAGCCTGGGCGGGAAGCCGGGCCGGGCACCGCCGCGTCCTTCACTGCTCGACAGCGGACTTCTCCCCCTCCCTCCGCTCCGGGCTCCACGCTGCCTACCTGGAAGGCCGGCCGCCGTCTGGGGGCCGCGGCCTCCTCCCTGGGCGGAGCGGCCTCGGCCGGGCCCTGCCGCTGCTCTCCGCCCTC
>Ga0065711_1000284_pt1 | contig 75457 bp, 48 predicted proteins | sample Hoacrofraction12_FD_59098 | JGI IMG/M metagenome (GOLD analysis project Ga0065711, IMG submission 59098) | Hoatzin crop microbial communities from Cojedes, Venezuela - Epithelial fraction 12 v2 (version 2) | ecosystem: Host-associated > Birds > Digestive system > Esophagus > Crop | place... | reverse complement strand
AAGCAGGGTCACCTACAGCAGGCTGCACAGGACCTTGTCCAGGCGGGTCTTGAATATCTCCAGAGAAGGAGACTCCACAACCTCCCTGGGCAGCCTGTTCTAGTGCTCCGTCACTGGGAGGAGCGGGGCTGACACAAGTGCTCTACTGATGGATGCAGGTGTCTCCCATGGGCTCTCTGGCAGGCAGGCGAGGCTGGTGAGGTCGGCTGCTGCCTCCGAGGAGCTTCGACTTCAAAGTGTTAGAGTTTTGCCTCAGCCCTTCTGTAGACTGGTTGGCACTTCTGATAATTTTCAGTCAGTAAGAGCAGATAAGGGGGAAGGAACACAAAAGATCCATTTTGGAAAGTAAATGTGAAGTTTTAGTCATAAGTGAGGATTGAAGGAATCACATATTTGTATGATTTTTAAATGGCTGGGCCTGGTGTGGGGTCAGAGGTCTTACATCCTATGGCATCCCATGACTGCCCTATACTGGCAAAAATTGCTTAGGTTTGAAGCTTTTGGTTGTGTTTTGTTTGGGGTTTTTTTTAATAACTCAGTATTTGCCCTGGGGTGCAAAATGTATGCATTTGGCTTGTATCTCAGTAATGCAGATTAATGATTAGTGGTACCAGCTAACTTCAGTTTACCCTGAGTCTAATATACTTGAAATCTGATTTTCTTTTCGAGTAGGAAAGGTTCTTAAATCCCACGGTGCCTTCTTAACATTAGAGCATATATTGCCTCTGATCAAATCATATAATTGTGTATTCATGGCCAACTCCTAGAGTTCCCTAATCTTGTTTGGATAGTGCACTGAGTTTGTTAACAACAAACAGCATTTTTTATAGCTGGCCCTGCCCTGGATCATTCCAAAGGGTGATATTTATGGGCAGAAAAGAGTTTGATTGTGTTCCAGCAACAACCAGGACATCTCGAGACATAAACCTTCCTTCATAGACAGAGCCACCTGCATGTTATATTTTTGTGTTAACTTTGAAACCAGTAGACGATAAATTTTAGGTAATGTGTCAGTAAACATAGTATCTTTTTGGATTAAAAGCGCTCTAATTCCTCATTTTTATGTTAGGGTTGCCCCATTGATCATAAGTATGAAGTTAAAGGTATACTAGGGCCAGATTGACTGTTGACATTGCAAGATACTTGAAAGAGCCTTGTAACAGCAGCTGAAGATCTTCTCTGCACAAGTTCTTCCATGCACTGCTCTTGTGTTGTGAGGGTGAGGCTAATATAGCAGCTTACTTCAGTGATTCATAGGTGTGGTAACTGCCCCCAGGGGACTACTGCAAGTTGGCAGAGCAGAGCAGCCTCGCTCTTCCACCGTTGCCCACAGGGTCTGATTTTCCCTGAGTCTCCTAAAAATGGAGCATTTTATCTGTGGAACCAAACTGGCCACAAAGTGCAGCAAGGAAATAAAAGGGTGGTAGGATGTGTCTTTTGCTTTTTGGATACCTGCATCTCTTGCTATGTTCTAGTATGATTACAAGAAGTGTTCGTCAGAAGACTGGAGCTCTGGACACAGCATTGCCAACCATGTTAATCATGTCTCTAAAGAGGCAGAGAAAGATGTAGTCCAGAGGTATTAAACAACCTTCAGGCCCAGTGTCTAGTTAAAATTAATAAGCCAGAGTCGCCAACATGCTCTGGATATTCCGCACTGCCCCAGTTGCAGAAAAGAGATGTAAAACTAGTCAGATAGGCCAATGATAAACACCATTTGAGGTTGCTTTATATTTCTAAGGAAGAACAAAAGGAGCTGGAACACCTGACACAGGCTGTTTCCACTTCCCTTTCGAAGTCATGATGATTGCTAATTTTCCAAACATATTGAAAAATCTATTAATATGGAAAGCAGACAAATTAAGAGATCTAGATTGTTCTCTACCTTCGTGTGCTAATATTGATTATACTTTATAAAGCATGTAATTATGTTTCTAAGTACAGCAGTAAAATACACTGACAAGTTTTCAGGTACTGATCAAAAAGAATACATTAGAGTGACAACACTGTTCTTGGATTTTGAAGGAATTTGGCCATATAATTGCCTTCATCTCAATAAAGAGAAGAAAATATGACTTGCTAGATCCACAAAAGCATTTAGGAAGCAGTGCTCCATAAAAAATCAATGCGAGATAAGTGTTCAAATGGCTTTGCGGATCCAGCTGGTGTGTAAATGACAGAAGACCCTACCTCTTCTGGACTCCTTGTTTACAGGTGGAGGACAATATCAACTGCAAGCATCTGTGAAATATCAAGAGGGCAAGAGAAAAATATTCCCACACGGAGATTTTTGGTATCTACAGCAGTAGGGGTATAATATCTCTGAAGTCATAGAGGGTTTTTTTGGAAACGATTTATCTTGATATTCAAAAAGGAGTGTGTGCTTTCTGTAGCAAAGCCTGTATCATCCAATTCCTCAGTCTGTTTATGGGAGCATATAGAAAATACACACAGCAATATGTCAAGCAATGGTTTGAGGCAAAAGTAGATGTTCTCAACAATTGAAATATTTTCTGAGGTTTTCATACTTAAGAAAGGATTGATCTTCTCTCCCTGAAATACCTCCAGCTCCCATAGATTTCAGAATGGTTTTTAGATACATGGCTATAAAAGGCTCAGTTGCCTTTATTGTTCACAGGTATACACAACTTCTCAACAAGTTTATTAAAACATTATTCACATGAAAAGGAAGAAAAAAATCACTTATTTCCTGTGTTCTTTTTTGTTTCATACATGGGAGTTAGCAAACTGTGCTTACTAGGTTAGGAAAGACCTGATTAAGTCAAGCCACTGAAATATGTACAGTTTAACCTGTTATGGAAAAGGAGGACAAAATACATTCACAAATAATATAATTATCACGTCCACAAAAGGTTGACAGATAAACTGTCACAAACATGAGATAGTGAGCTCTAAGTTTAAGAAAAACTGCTGGGTAAACAGGATCTGTTTATTCCCTCCTTAGCAATGCTATAAATAAAAATAATTCTGTAAACTTCATGGAATTACACCAACATGGGATAAAAAAATAATCAGATGAATAAAATGTACACTGCACCAGCTCAGACAAGAGATTCCAGACGGATTAGGAATAAAAGCAGTTTTGAGCAGACCTCACCCTGATCGCAGGCACATTCTTGCCACTGTATCCACAACATGCCCTGACCTCTTCAGAAGCTCTTGCAGCACACTACTACTGTTCCCAGATATGAGGGTGGCATCCAGCGTTTGGCTAGACCATCAGAGCTGGAGCCAGAACAGCTTCCTGCTGAGCAGACCTGAATAAAATTATCCAGAGGGCTTTGGTAAAAATTAGTGGGCTTCAGTAAAATTACTCAATAGACCTTAGTAAAAATTAATTGCATAGCCTAGCCTAAAGCACAAAGGAAAGCAGTACCAAATGAACAGCAGCTGAGTTCGGCTCACATTGGAAAGAGCTAATTTAATCCTGGTCAAAAAAAAAAAAAGTGGGGGGAGGGAATTTATTTTGTTACTGATTCCAACAGGAAATGAAAGTAGATCTTTTTTTAAGGCTGTTTGTTGAGTCATACCCCTCTGAAATTTTCTTCTTTGTAATTCTGGGAACTATATGCAGTGCCAAAGTGCCTTCTTGTTTAAACAATGTTTTGGATTGTCAAAGCAGGGAGGAATGCGTGCCATGTTACATGGTTTCTGTAATTTGGCATAAAGAAGCAGATGAAACTGGTTTGATCCCTGTGGAAACCTCAGTTATATTGAAGGTTCCTTATGTTTGGTAGCACTTTAATCAAAAGTTTTTGTATAATTGAACATAACAGCTAATCTGAGAAAATACAGGGATACAAATAGGAAACTGAAGAAATTAAATTCAGCAAGGCTGCGTAAGACTTTAGTGGGATTATGGAAAACACAAAACTATTCAGGCAGCAGGCTGGGTTGCCTAGAAATGGGGTAATAGTTTAATGTAGTTTAAAAAAAAATAATTTATGCTTCTGGGGCCTTTACTGTTAATAGCTTGGTTATCTATTTATTTTCTACCTTTATCAAAGAGTAGGTGAGCTCTACATAGTGTCATGAACTCGCATCACTCTTCAAAATAATATTGTTTTGGGCAGTAGATACGCATATTTCCATGGAAAGCGAATCATTTTTTAAAGAATTATAGCCTTTGGAGAGAGAAAAGACCTATTAGGTCATAAAATCTGTCCCTCTGCCAGTACAGGATTTGTTGCATCTATGTATATTCATTAGTGTTTTGTTCAAGCTGGTTTTCAATAGAAGCAAAGGGACTTCCAGTGCTGAACTAGGGAAACAGAAGCATGGCTGAGTAGATCTTACTAGAAGTTTGCCGCTTATGCCCTGTCTACCTTTAAAAGTGTTATATTAAATACACACTTTTCACTATCAGAAGTGCCTCTATACTAGCCATATGTTTATTAGAGTTGCATCTTAATTTAAATGAATGATTTCTTCTCTTTCAGAGAGCTTTTGTGCCTCACATTTATGCAGAACTGCGGTTACTGAAATCTAGGAAATGAAAATGATTCCTCCTTCCTGAACTTTCTCATGTCTCTGAATATGGTAACTAGGATGTAGGGGTTGACAGGTGACAATTCTGAAGAAAAAGCCATGTGCTATATATCAACAAGATGTAACATTTCACCTGTCTGCATCTTATCTGAATTTCAGACATATCTGCATTATGGAAATTTATCTCCACTTTTGAAAAGGCTTCAACATACGCTCTAAATCGAATGAGAACTTGCATATCATTAAGCCAAGCCCAAATAAGGGCTCAAGGTCAAGCATGTGTTAAACTGTTTTTAAATGTCTTTAATAAGCTTGCTAGTTCAAGAAAAATAGCAAGTACAGTTTCTTGTTCTCATTCAGAAATGCTTTTGAGTATAAGAATCTATTAATTTCACCTAAATCCATATTTGTTGGGTGAAATTCAGCTCAGCTGGGCAAATATAGAAGGACTTATTAGCAAGCACATGGACATAAGCATAATCACTCAAAATCACATAAAATTTCACTGAATTTCATAGTGCACAGAAGTTTTACTTTTTTGAAGATGAAATGAACATTTTTACTTTTCAGTCTGAACTCAACTATGTTTTTACTTTTCAAATTTTTAAATAAGCCTTTGTATGAATTCCCAAAGGCACTTTGGGTGTTACTTTTTAATTATTTTTACACTTTTTGTGGATGATAAAATGAATATTGTCTGACTGACCTAGTGATAAGAAAAATCCCTGTGTCCACAGTGATCACACAATACATCTTAGTGTTTTTATAGGGGGATAAAAGAGATAGAAAAGTGCAAGGATAATTTCCTTGGCTCCTTGTTCACAGGACTAACTGCTCAGTTTTGTAAACCAATTTGTATTATGGCTTGGCCACTTCGTGTTAACCAGTCTTGGTATTTTAGCACCTTTCTAAAAAAAGCATGCATAGAGACAATGCCCCAAAAAGGCATTAAGATAGGGGTTGTTTCTGTGAAATCTGAAAGAAGATTGGAACTTACTGACATCATTTGCCACCTGACTTTGTCATTTGGCTTTACGATAAAAAAAATTAGCAGTATCAACCTGACTTTATTGAGTGTAATATGTACATATTCAGGTGCTGAAGAATCCTTCCAGTGATACTGTCTGTGGCCACCTAGAATGACAAGAAGGGAAGAGACCTTCTGTGTGCATGCCCATATATAGGACTATGCGTACCTCAGGAGTCTGCATGAACTTTCAGGAAGCTATTAGAAAGGTTGTAAGGTTTATAAACCAGCAATACTTCTAGAAGGTATCATACAGGTCAGTCTTGCTGATACTGTAATCAGCAAAATTGCTCAGCCTGGAGCTCCTTCAATATAAACAAGAAGGTGGGACTGACAAGCTATTTTCAAAGACCTCTGCTATGAAAGACATATTCCTAGTTATTGAAAAATCAGATCTGTCAAACCTCTGGCTTCCTGCCTGTCTGTATTCCCTCTGGCTTCTAGGGGCAGATTTCCAGCCAAGGTGATGAAGATTGAACGTGGTTGATTGTCTTCACAGTAGCTTGTGGATAGACACTCTATTAAGGTCTGCCTGTCATATTATTTTTATAGGTTCTGACAAGAGCATAGTCAAGTTTATGAAACAGATGATTCATACTATGTATAGTTTTTATGCATCTGAAATGTATATACATATGTATTAAAAACATGGTGGGAACTGTTGTCGCAGAATACGCCTCCATAAGGAGAAATAGTAATTCGTCTTGAAGGGGAGGACCCACAAAACTGAAGTGACACTCTGGCACACTGAAACTCTGTTCTAATGAAATAAGCAGCCATTTAAAATTTGTGCTCCATGGTATTTTCAACTGTGTCATTTTCTATGCATCTAAAACTTTATTAGTACTATAAGTGTTCGTCTGGAAGTAATGTGCATTTATTTGTACATATTTTACAGTAAGAAACATGTTTAAAAGCCCAGATAGTCTGTTCTTTGGTTGAATGATGGTCATGCAGGATTTACAATTGAATTGTAAGGACAGGCGGACAGGCAGAAGACAAGTGACAAAGACAAGAGTCTCTCTGCCAGCAGGGAAGAAGAGCTGTAATGAGCAAAACTCCCAACTTGATCAAATTTAGGACCAAGCAGAGCTTCAGGAATGTGTGGGAATTAATCTTTTTATTTATCCAGAATGAAGGAAGAGAATTAAGGGCAAGAGGAATAGCACCAAAGTGGACAGTTTTGTATTCCCTCCTGAAAAACATTGCATCTAAGTGCCTGACAGCGAAAGTTCATTAGTGCAACAGCGGACTTTTAAGAAACTGCACAGCCTTTCTTTTTGTTCTTTTTTGATGGGGGTTGGGAAAGCGAGTCTGGGTTTGGCCAATAATGTGATCATTGTTGAAAATCTACAGCAGTACGAGAAATGAATGGTGAATATAGTCATAAGAAATAGGAAAAAAAAAAAAAAAGAATAAGCAAAGAGTAATGAGTTTTCCTGACTCAGGCCCCAGTGGAGCAAAGTATCTAGTTAGAGAGCCAAGGATTTGCAGTTTTAGGCTTTTCAGCTTGAAGAGATGTGATTGGCATGCCAGCATGGTTGTGATTTCTGCTCATCTGGGTTCCTACAGTTTCCAGACAACCATACCAAATCTCCACCTGTCTTCTCCAGCAATCCAGTTTAAGCCTAAATAAAATGTCACATATGAATGACCTATAGAAATCATTCCATGTTGGGAATCTTACAAAGTCAGTACTGTTCTTTGATATAAGCCAAGTCACATAACTGGTCTTAGCTTTCACATAGACTTATTCCTATAGTTGCGGATTTTTTGCATTCACGTGTATTTTTGTGTCCCCTTCTCCACAAGCTTCTTTCTTCTTTTATTTTGGCAGCTTGTCAGTATAGTAGCCAGATCTCCTATTACATGCCAATTAATCCCTTCTTGATGAATTTGAGTCATTTGTATTTTATTGCACAAAGTATGGAAACATATCACAGCAAAATGTAGTATAAATAGGGCATGGGTTGGTCAAGTATAAAGCCTTCATTGTCCTCTACTAGATGAGTATTTATCATTTCAAATTAAAATAACCAATGTCCTGCTAGAGTAGTCTGTTCCATTGTATTTGAGAAGCTTTTTAATAACTTTTTCCAATATAATGCTAAGAGCGTGACATGCCACGTTTTGGTTTAGAAACACAGATGAGATAGAGATGAGATGCAGACTTACAGTACTGTGCAGTTCTAACATACAGAAATAACTGTGTGCTAGTAATAGAATAGGTTGCAATTAATTTTAAAAAGGCAACTGTAGTTAAGGAGGTTTCTGAATACTTGTGGCCCCTGCCCAGAGAAGCGTATGTTTGCTCCTATCAGCCAAAACCCAGGACAGCTCTATGCTCCCACCAAGGCAGTAGCATGTGTGTGGAGACACAATGACCGGGCAGAGTCAGGAGACATTTTAATCGGATTCCTATGGCGGAGTGTCTAATCTACCTCTGCTTAAAGCACGTACTCAAATCCACCTGACTTTAGTGAGGCCAGTGAGCTAAACAGGGTGCTCAAGCACATCACTGAGCTGCAGACTTGACTTCGGCCTCCTTAGGGCACAGTCCCACTCTATGACTGAGCAGAACAAATGGTGCAGTGTCTGAAAGACGGAGATTTTGCTGCCTCTTCCTTCCATTCCCCTTCCTGCCCCCTCACTACACATTTACCCTCTCCCTTCATCCCTTCATCCCTTCCATCTCATCAACTTCAGTGCTTAGCTGACCCCTAGGTAAACTTGTTCAGTTTGCCTACCAGCAAAAAAAGTCCATATTCACTCTTTTGCTAGGTTATTTTCTGCCATTTTAATTAGCTGAGGTGCTGTGTGGTGCTCCAACAAGCATGAAAGTCAGTACAAAATAAGTGGGTGTCCAGGAGCAAGAAGGGAGGAGGGCTTGGAGGGAAGTGGGAGGGTTTCATATGTATTGTAGCTGCTCTTAACTCATAATCAGGTTGCATTAGCCACTGTTTAAAAGCAAAGGGACTTCTGATATTGCAACATAGTGCCACCGTTTTAAACACACTTGTGTTCATAAAGGCATTGGCTGAACTGATCTTGTTAAGTCCAGTTTCAGTTATAAAACCCCACAAAGGCATTTTATTGCACAATATTATTACGATGCCTAGATGCTTCACTCAAAAGTCAAAAGGAATTAGGGCTCTGTAACACAGCAAAACTATGTAGCCAATTAGAAGACATAAACTGTTCAGAAAGAAATGTATGTTGAATAAATGTATGTTGAAAAATAAGAAGGATTTTCAACCTTGTAACACATCCTTGTATGTATACTTTACTTGTTAATGTGATTTTATTTAGTTCTGAAAAGGGGCTTTGCATACTAATTCAGATTAATCGGGTCTGACTGCATGTAATTAAAAATTAGTAAGACAAAGGCAGACCCTAAATCAATTCTTAAAGAACATCTTCCTTCAACTACAAAAGATTAGACTTTATGCATCAGTTGCTCTGAAAGCAAAAACAGTTATTATTGAAGAGCATGCTAGCATTTTATCATTAAAAAATGAAGCACGTTTGCCTAACAAAATTAAATGATCCAGACAATAAAGCACATTTGCAGAGATCAGGAATGATAAAACCAACAGTAGAGTAAAATCCAATGCAAAAAATATTAAAGTCCATTCCTGCAATGACCTTCTGGCAAAGGACCTCTGTGCAATAGAGGTCATATAACATTGCAGTGTTTGCACTGGATATAACCCAGGGAACTAAATCCGAGCCTACAGTGGAAAATAAATTAGTATTTTTTGTGCAAGTCATAAACAATGCAACCTGCAAGTCAAGTTGGATGAAAATTCAGAAAATTAATTGCCTTACCTTTTCTTTAAATCCCTTTTGAAATTGTTTGAGATGCCTTATTCACCCAGTTTACTGCAGCTACATACTGCTTATCAGAGGAAAATATCAGAATTTATGAAGTGTCTTTATAATTTTTTTTATTATTACTTTTACAAAAAAGAGATTTGGAATTCTTACAAAATACAATTTTAAATTTGCAAATCTCTGTGAAACAAAGAACTTTGTTACAAGGACAACGAAATGACCCAGATCAGACATGCAACTGTCCCCTTCACAACTAAGGTCACGTCCTCCGTCTCTATATGTGAAAGGAGCAAAGGAAAGCTAAAATTCAGCTCTGCACCCAGCAAACAGGCCACATTCCACCCTTTTCAACTCCCATTTGTGTTATTTAGTATCTCTGAAAGGAGCCTTCAGCATGCCCTAACATGCAAATAAGTGTTCCCCTGCTCCCACCATCTCCGTCACACATATCAGAGCAGAAAACACGGCAGCCCCGGACAAAATTGTGGTGAGGTTATGAGCACGGTAGCAGGGGAAGTCCTGCTTCGAGGCCTGAGTATAAACCACTGTGGCCATTATTGCCTATACAGGAAAGCCTCAGCGAGCGATGAGCCTCGACGTGTGTGCTTGCAGTGGTGTGTCCTTCCCAGATGGAGAACCTCACTGGTGAAGTGTAGGGGACACGGCGCTCGCCTCCAGCACCTAGCACTGACTTACTACACCTGGAACGGATGCTACAGTTCAACTCAGGGGGCCAGTAGCCCCAGAAATACAAGTAGGGAAGACTGGTGTTTGCTAAATCATATTTCAAGATGGACCACTGTGTGTAAGCTTTTTCCCATAATAGGTATTTACTGATACTAAACCTCAAAAGTTGTCACTAAAATTAGAATTCAAAATGCTGAATTCTGTTTGTCAGAGGGCATCCAGTCTCCATTGCTGTGACCACCGAAAGTCTTATTTACTTCTTTGGGGTCAGCATTTTATGATGAACATTGTCTTGTCCATGTCAGCAGCTGCTTACAAATGGCCACTGCAAGCACCTGAATAACAAGAGATTTCAGAATATGACACGATTACAGTTGCAAATATATTAAATATAGAGCTTCAATTTATCTCTGGATACATAACACATCCTCTGGGAAAGTTGCGCAATGCAACCATGTTTTCTTTTTTTGGTGACAATTAAACTATACTACGAAGAGTAGTATAGTTAGCTAGCTAAGACCCCAACATGTTGTTCTTCGTCCTGTCTCATTCCCCATTCTTTTCAGGTCTACTGCAAATGAAAATAAGAGTCAATGGAAACTAAAAAGCTATGCTTTTTTATGCACAGTCTAACATGTTTCGCGAAATGAGAAAATAAATACTGTTTACCTTTTTCTGTTTAAAAGTGTAAATCCTTCCTGCTGCATGAATTTTTAAAGTAAAATTACTCAGTATTTATACATTTCTCATGCTTACCTTCTAAATCAACAGTGATAAAACCAGAATTTTGAAAGTAATAGAGTATATAATAGGAAATTCCCTTCGTCACTTACCTTACCACAGTGTAATGAAGTACAAAAATACAAAAAAATAAACTATGATTCTGACTATAGTCACTTGGAAGATAAATTTATCATGGATTATATATGTCCTTTTAAATAATGTATCACACGCTTTTCTGAACCACTGCAGTTCTTTCTCAAGGTGTTGTAAAAACTGAGCAACCTGGAGCATATTTATACAGATTAAGTGGTTTCTAATACTCCAAAGAGCACTTAATCTGCATGAATGTGCTTCATGTTGCTATGTGCCTCTAAAGCCTGAACAAGGAGCCTAAGTGATTCTGAAAGTCTGCAGCACATTTGTATTTTGATAAGTCAAACAAAGGCAAAAATTGAAGAAATATGTTAATTGGCCCTGGCAAGAAAGACAAGCAACTGGCAATCAGACACTTTCCAGCCTGAGCTTCTTATTCTCCAGCCATGTCCTTAAAACATCTCGAATTATACTAATAATGAAAGTTATTATGCTAATATAGACTCAAAAAAGGAATAATGCTGGAAATGATGTATCCTTGATAAAACGTGCCATAATCACCATGACTAATGTTTATTAAAATGCTGCCCTAGAAACTGAAGCAAAGGCCAGCTGTTTTACCTTAAGGATTCTGCTATGGCATTTTTCAAATTTTATGTGTTTATCACTTTTTCTACATGGATCATCTGAATGAAAGAACAGTGGTAAAACAGAAAAAAAAGCCTTCCAATTCTGACACCTTCCCCTGGCAGAGCCTGGTTATTCAATAGGTAGTGAATATATTTGTAAGGAACACTGAAAGTGAAATACACACACAGGAAAACAGGGAATTTAAAAACAAAAATAAGTGATCTTTATACCAGTTCTGCACTTTGTCGCGTATTGATTAAAAAAGAGGAAGAAATTACACCAGCAGAATTAGCACATGACTGATTGCTCCTGCTGCCTACTGCGGGGGAACAGACTCTGCAGTGTGTTTTGCTGCAGATGTCCTTCCTCTTCCAGTGTTTGAGATGAGGACACAGAGATGTCTTATGATGTGCAGGAGGAAGACATTCTTCTACTCTCTTTGCTTGTAGCAAATGAAGAAACTTGGTGGTAGATAGGTTTTGGAGGCACTGTGGCATATGTGAAAATTGTTTCTCATGTAATTCATGCTGCTATAGAGAAAAACTTTGAAAGACTGTCAGAATATAGCAAGGTGTACTGTATAAGTTTCATTCAAAATATGTATACAACGTCAGCACCTTTTTTTGTGTGTTTTACTCTATGCAAAGTAAGAGTGTGTGGGATCTTGTAGAACATGTAAGAAATATTCAGTACAAACTACTTTTCCAGCAAATGGGTCCCAAAGCTGTATAAATATCTCCAGAAAACAGTGCCCAAGGCTTTAGGAGTATGTGAAATGAAAAGGATACATCTGTCAGCTGGTATGTAGCACAGGAGGCAAACAGCTGACTGAATTGGCAAGGGAGAACAGAAGATGATAATGAAGACAACACTAAAGTCACTAGAAGAGATGGAAGGTAACATTTGTTGGTCTTCAGTTCAGCATGGTTCATAGCGCTGGATCATTTGGAATAGTTCATTGGTTCCTAAGGCATAAAGATACTTTCTTCACAGAGTACTCATCCCAGATATCTTCTACTGACGCCTGTCCTGAGAGATAGAAACAGTTTTCCAATCTAATAAACAATTCACAAAGTGCTTGCCACAGAAAAGCAAGCAACATTTGGGGTTCATAAAGGGCTACTGCAATAGCTGTAGGGAGAAAAAAAGAAGTGAAGGAAAAATGATGAATGGCTCAGAGTTGCCATTTCTTTTTCTTTTTTACGGTTTTTGTAAGTTTATTTATTGTAATCCTAAAGTAGAATTCTAAGCTGACCCCAGCCTCAAGGGGAAGAGAGGTCTGCCATAATATCTTTGACAGGGAAAGCTACAAGTCAAGAAAAATACAGGTATATAAATGGATGGTTCAACCCAAACGGTTAGGTTACAATGCTAAATTATTTCCGCAAATACTATTGTGTGGGATGTACACTAATTTCAACTGTTCAAACACCACCACCACCACCACCCCCATATTGAACTGGTCCCTTGTACGCATGGAGACAGGACATTTGCTACCTTGTCAACTTCAAATGTTAGCGGTAATAAAATCAGTGCAATGTGCAAAGCATGGCACATAGCAAACTGCTCCTTCCTCCCATTTGTCACTTTACTGCAGCCCTAAATCTCAGGCATGGCGAGGTGAGGGCACTCTGTGTGTGTGTGTGTGTGTGGAATCAGTGGTGTTTGTTTTTATTAAATACTTGGGTGGAAGCATGGTGATTTTGGCGATGAAACTGGCTGGGTTTATGGGTGGAGCAGAACAGACAGATCCTCCACCCCTTTTGGGTGCTCAGGACTTGAATACTAGCATCCATTTCGGAGATGCAATAGTTTTCCCTGCTATCATCAATGCTCTCTTACTATTGTTGCTTGGAGGTTTCAGCATACCTCCGAGGTGCCTCAGAAAGGGAGGTCTGTAAGACAGCTAATCCCCAGTAAAACCTTTGGCTTTTGAAAAAGCAAGCCTAGCAAGTGCAGTTCCAAACCACTGCATCTTCCGCATTTTGCCACACACTGCTCCCAAAGGAAATCAGACCATATGGTGAGCAATTTGCCTGTTGTGTGCAATTTACCATCTCTGCCTCTAACATGTGTGGGTATCCCAGCAGGAATGGACTGACAGGATTTTTGTCACTCAGTTGCTTCCTTGCTGTGAACAACCCTCCCTCACCACCAGTCTCCATCTCTCCATCCTCCAACCAACTGAAGTGCTGAGTGTAGCACATTGCCTGGTGCTTGTCCATCTCCACTATGCTAGGTTACATTTTCAACCCATGTTTTCAGGCAGCTGTTTTCAGCTTCGCCATTATCACTGCCATTGCTGTGTTCAAAATGTACCACACCATTGCGACACAGCTCCTGCAGGACCATCACCTCGGCTTCTCTATCGCCTCTAACCTCTCAGAGCTCTGGGCCAGCCACCCTGGCCCTCCAGGGGTGCAAACACCGTGATTCTCCTTCCAGCTGCCTGTCAGGGCCAAAGGGTCCCGCTAGGTCCCGGCACACTTTTGACCTTTCTTTTTGGGACCTGGAAATCAGCAGTGGGTACAGGGACCAGAATTCTTTAATAGCAACAAGGTTTTTCATTGTCACTGCTGTTTGTGTGCACCTCTCTCTCACCACTGGGAAGAAATCACAGCACAAAAGATGTCCAAATCAACAAGAGCAATAACCTTTTTCACCTGTATTTTTATATCATCCTTTTGTAGATCCAAATTTCCCCCAATTCCCCCTTTCTTCTCCTTCTACTTTATCTTTCTGGCTCAAGCTCTTGCCAGGCTAATGAATCCAATATAAGCAGGCAAAGAAACACAATAATCCAACCAAGACAAAGTATTCATAAATTATTACAGGCAGCTCCAAATCCAATCTGCTGTTGTCTTGGTGACTGACTGGCAAGCACCAATAATTTTTCAGTTTCTTCTCAGGCTGTAAGTTGGCACACATATTTGTCTGTCTTCCCTCTCCCCCCTTCCCCACCCATCCTTTTCCAGCCCTTGATGTTCTCCCCTCTCTCGTCTTGTTTTCTGAGGATATAGCTTCGGAGTTTAGCAATCCTTGAACTTTCAGTACTATCTGCTACTCTATCTTTTTCTTCATCATTTTATTATTTTTTAACAGAAGCTTAGAGCCCTGTGAAAAGTCCCCGTCTCCCTACAGTTCTTGCATTTCCTTTTTATATGCTGTCATGCAGCCCTGTGTGACGTGTTAACTGAAGCCAGGAGCCACTACGCCACTTTGTCACTCTGCTGCTTTGTGTTCCTTTGACTGCTTTCTGCCAAGCACACTGATATTTCTACAGCCAGTCTCTGACTTGGAGAAAGCAAACAATGGAGCTGACCTCATCCCAGAAAATAAAGCGGTCTTTTCGGTCTTTTACCTGGACACATGGTAGCAAAGGGGCTCAGGACACCATTTCCACTCGGCACTGCTTCTTTGCTCTCTTTTGTTGCCACACATGTTCCGTATAGAAAAAAACTTCTCATGATTTTTTTTTTTTAAATCCAAAGTTAATATTTTTATGATTTTCATTCTCTGCTCTGTAAGTTTGGGGTTTTTTTTAATGTTTTCATGTTACCAGGAGAACACATAGGGGTGAGGCAGTTTATACCTTCTTCAGTTATACAAGTAAAGACGGCTACTAACATATCATATGTTTACTTAAACTAAGTAAATATCCCGTCTTCCATTGAGTATAGAAATTTGCCTAGGTAAAGTATACATCAAGTATGGAAAATTACAAATACAGAATATGTGTAATTTTTATGCCACAGTATGTTAGAGTAAGGAGTGTACAAAAGTAAAAAGAGATATGTAATTCCTATCAACCTACCTGGCTGCCTTTGCTTCCCTCGAAAATTTCCTCTTTACAAGTTGAAAACACTATGCCAGAGTATAAGCACACACTACATTTAGGAATTAGCTGGACTTGTGGTGTTATATGCCTGTAAGGCAACATTTTGAAAATTTGACTCTATGAAGGCACAATGTAAAGATATTCTTTATAAAGTGGGAGGGGGGTAGGGGTGGTGTTCAATGCAAAATTGATCATTGCAATAGGTTCTCAGCACCATGTGTTATAAATAAAAAAATAAAAAATAATTACTCTGTTGTTCCTGTTACTAACCACAGATTATAACAGGTGGGTTATTTTCACCCAGAATTATATAGGTGACTCTTATCAGGTTTCTCTTTCATTTCCTAAACAGAAACATGGGAGTAAATTTCTTGAATGTTCACAGTTGGGATTTTTAATTTCTAATTCCCATAATTAGTTGCACTATTAAAGATGACACCGTGATTACCCACCTTAAAGAGAAACTGTGAAGGTGTCAGGAGTTCATTTGAGCAAAGTAAATACTTGTAATATAGATATATGTGGAATAAACTCTTCTTTAAAATTCTTCTGCAATACATGCTTGCCTGAATACATATCAAATTTACATCTGAGATCAGAGAAAGACCCAAGAAAACGATACAAGTCATATTCTTGGCAGCCATCAACAGGGTAATGCTGTCAAATACTGTATAAATTTCTTCTTAGCACATTGTAGGCTCTGCTTATCTTGCCTCACCCACAGCCATACAAACAGGAGGAGGCAGAGGCTGGTGACAGCCTGGTGACCAGACAGACCAACACGTGGCCCTTAAATACCCAACAGCATGGAGTATGTCAGAGACCACATCCAAGCAGCCCAAAGCAAAGGAGCGATCTCAACCAGGAAGAAACAAATGCAGGAGAGAACTCCTTCAGCTGATATAACAAACCAAGAAGTCATAGAACGGCAGGAATAATCCCGTGTCCTTGGTGACTGTATCATATAACACATCTGTGAGCAGAGGATCCAAAACGGCAAAACAACAGAAAAGGGAAAAGAAGCCAAGAAGCAGCATCCAAAAAGAGAGGAAAGATGGAAAGAGCTAGGTGGAGAATCAGGAAGACATTTGCTATCATGATGGAAACAACTAATGGCACTCTGTGGCAGTAGCTGTTCACTCTGCAGCAGTGGGGTTTAGGACAGTTTTGGGAGTCTCCAATTACCTGCTTTTCCTACTGCCAATTTTTCCCCACCACATCCTCAATTCTCCTGGCACTGTCACTTCTTGCAATCTGGACAGAGGAATTGCTTCCACTTGAAAAATAAACCAGCATAAATAAAAGTGAAAAGAAGGGTTGTTGTGGCAGAAAACCAACGAAGGGGTGAGGATTGCTCAAGATGGCACCGTTATTAGAAAGTGGACTTTGCCATTCTGTGCTGTGCACCTTCACAGTAACACTCCCCTCCAATACTACTGCGCTCTGCTCTAATCCCTTGCAATGCCAACATAGGTGGATGCAGTCAAAAGACTCCCTCCTCGTGCCTGACCTGGCCCCCCGCTCCCTCCCACGAGGCCAGGCTGGGCACCTCGGGGAGCCCGGGGAGACAGGCACCCACCACTCAGGCATCTGTTGGTTGCTTCCCCTAGGTCAGAAACCTGATTTGAAAGAAAGGACAAGTTGGAAAGGTCGGTGGAGTAGTCTGACACTCCCGTCTGCACATCCTCCCCTTCAAAAGGGGAGATGAAAGGCAGAGTCACCCTCCTACCCCCCTCCCCAAGGCCACCTAACCAAGGGTTAGGTCATTAATATACTCTCTGGGAAAGCGGGATGCTTAAAAACACATTTTAAAGATGAAAAGGCCTCGATCACCTTTTGGGAAGTGCCCTGTATGGCTGATATGGATTGGTGTGCAGTGAGTGCACCTCCATAAGCAGCAGCTTTTCCAGGTTTTGGGATTGCAAGTGGACCAAATGCTGTAACTGGACGCTAACATAAGCAGATGTGGAAAGCCGAAAGGTAGGCAGAGTTTTTCCAGAGAACTACCACGTTGTGAAGGTCTACAGAAGCGACAAAGCCCACCACTACTGTTCAGCACACATCAGAGCTAGAGGTGGGCTGCGTCACCCACCAGCAGGTCGGCATTGCACAAAGTCTACCAAAGTCCCATTTTTAGCATCTTCACTCATATCTGGCCTCCAGTTCTCAGTTATATCTATATATGGCTTTAAGTTTCTTAGAAAATCCAAGTTAAATGCAGTTTTTCTGAGAGGTACTCAGACAAATTCTGTGGATTTCCACTCTGTATCACAAGAGCTGCCCTGGGCCCTGACCTGGTTTATGTTTGGGTGCTATAGGACAGGTTCTCTGCATGTCACGCTTCCAGACACCCCCTTAGGGCAGGTGTAGGTGGTAATGTAGAAGGGCTAATACTGTTGAACACATTAAATTTTGTTCATGAATTTAACAGTGAAAGATTTTCTCCTTGTATTAAGTACTCTTGCTATGCACTGATTAGTTCAGATATGTGCACACATACATATTTATGTGCACATGTGTATGCAAATACGAATATTTATACATATTTTATATTATATTAATGTCTTATCTATAATCTCTTTTCTAAACAGATGGTTGCACAGAAAAATACAGCAAGTTTTACTGGATAAGTACGAGACCTGTCAGTGGACACAAACCAATATTTTTTATTAGACAGCATATTCATCTCATTACTGCGGGTTTGAATGACACATGAGAGTTCACAATCTACCTGTTTGAACACATCCTAACTGGGAATGATTTACTACTACTTAGGAAAAAGATCACTCATTTTTTGTTGTGTCCCCACCTTATTTCCAAGTTAATGCACAAGGCAGACCTTAGGCAGCCTTAATTTCATTTGCTCTCTTAGCTCCTGAATCCCTCATCTGTACACTGCCATTCAGCACAGCAGGGGTGTCAGGTTCTCAGACCAGAACAACTCCAATCCCTCTAATTATTGAGTGAACTTTGTCTATGGCTTTCACTGAGGTAATGGAGCCCACCGGGAGCAATGATCAGGTCTGAGGTATAATGAAGGTCACTGTCATCAAGATATTTATTTCTTTAAATTAATAAGAAGGCAACAAAACACCTATCCTGAGCTGTAAAAACACTCTGTTGTTGTATAAGCTACAGCCAGCAGATAAAACTATATCACATGAAGAAACAATAAGAACTTCTGAAATGGAAAATTAAGAAAAATGCATCATCTGCAGTGCACGTTACTCATTAGACTCACCAAAGTCTCATTTTACCACTACTGTATCCCTGCTGAGGTGATTGGCATGCAGTTTGCAGTGTGGAATAGCTGCTTAGAGTTTCCCAGGTTTCCCAGGTACAAGCACAGACAAGCAGCTGAGAAGTTAGAAAGACAAACACAGGATAAAGAGAAAATCTTTGTGAATCACATTCACTCTAGCTTAGTCGGGAGGGGCATCTAAATAAGCTACGTAAAATGTGGCTGCATTTGCTGTCTAGACAAAGTTAAGCTGGCTGAAAAGGTAGATTCTTTGTTCTTGTAAAGAAGGGATATGTTTGTGGAAGATACTGCTGAGATAACCCTGGGGGATGAAGTCTCCCCTCTACCCACAGCACAGAGAGCACACATGGAGCAAGCGGCATTACTGAGACTCCAGTGCCATGGGGGACCTCTGCAGTCATAAACGCGAAGACATGGACTGTTAATCACAAAATCTAACAGGAATATGGGTGTAGGGAATGAGATGTTTTTTTAAACACTGGGGGAGAAATCATAGCGAATGTTATGTTTCAAATAGCTAAGATCAAGAAGCAGGTCCATGGTCAGGGTGTTAAGGATAGGTCCCACTTAAACCTTCAAACACCTTCAAAAAACAGCAGAACACAATACTGGTTAGGGCTGAAAATCAAAGCACTGTTTGTGGGGCTATTGCAACTGATACCGAGGTGACTTTCGTTTTAAGTCAATATGCTTTAGCAGATTCCTCTAATGCAAACAAACAAAGAAGCCAACCAACTAACCAATAATCATCTCTGTAAGTAAAATGTCATTCCGAGAAAGTCAAAATGTTCTTTTTGAATGAAGTTTTCTTTAACAATATTAAAGATATAATGTGTCTCTATGGTATGAATGGGGCACATGGCTGTAAAATTGATCCTGTTTTCTTTTCTTCTGGTTCTTCTGGGCTCTATATAATTATTCTTTCCTCTTACCAAGAATAAATGAGGACAAGAAAGCTCTTTGTGTTTTCTAAATAATTGTAAAATAGACAAGGAAAACATGGCATATCATTTCTTCCAACTCTTGGAGGCTCCTAAATAAAGTGCTTCTTCTCCACTGAAGGATTTGTAGTAGCACTGAAGAATCTTTGAAGGACCCTGATTTCTCCCAGAGAGGGCATCTCATGGTATATTTCTATCCCTGCACCTTTGATTTAAACTGATAATTCATCATGCTGAATATCCAGCTTTTACTCTAGTATTCCAGTGTCAAACCACCAAACCTTACAATGGCTTTAAAATTTCACTTTTTTCATTTTTTTCTTTTTTCTTTTTCTTTTTCTTTTTTTTGTTACAAGGGGGTTTGAAGCTGGTATTTGTTTTGTTTTGTTTGTTTTTTTTTGAAACCGACTGCCTGCTTGATTCCTGACCACAATCCTGTTGACACAACTTCTGGGCAAGCTGACCTTCATGTTTGGATGCTGTCATAACTGTATTCTATTCTGATCCTCCGGACAACCCATCCTGGCTGTGCCATGCAGTCTGGGAACATTTTCCTCTGATGTGTCTCCTAGCCCCTTCCTCACAGACAGAATCTTCTGATCAACACAAGCGTATCCAAGATTTTCTTCCAAAAAAGCACTCTTTCAAATTAATTTTTCTGCCTGGGATTTTGAGATAATTCTTGTCGTCTATTACTCAGAATGTTCTGAAGACTTCTTGTTTGACATCTATAAATATAGGTGGCTTTTTTTTCTTTTTTTTATGAAGCTCAGCTATTTTGTTTCCTTCTGGTGTCTCCGTTAACTATTTAGGATTTTCCTTTGTAGCCTTTTTGAGATGTGACAAGCATTGTTCTATCTTCACAGTTCAGAACTTGAAGTAAAATTTCAGTACTCTAGCTTGCCACATATCTCTCACTCTTAATATGTAATGTAGCTAAGATGAAAATAAATGCAACTCTCTTGAAAAACTCTGAACACCCTCCAGTCCTGCTAATTTCAAGGGAACTGTAGCCTATTATCAGCTCTGAAGCCTGACTTCCCCTTCCTGACTAGTCTTGTTCATGCAGTCTTTTGCTCCTTTGCAAAGCACATAGCGAATGCCACCATTGGTGTCTGGCAAAATTTTCTTGAAGTACACTGACTGACAGCTGCTTCAGCTAAAGTAAATGGATTTGAAACTTTCCCTCTGCATTTATCTAGCAAAATCCTGTTTATAATGTCCTTCTTGCCTAAATTTCAATTACTAATTCCTGAAGTCCCAACTATGTGTAAAGAAGGGAATACTTTGCTCAGGTTTGTGAAATGGACAACTGAATTACTATTTCTGCATATGCAAAATATTGTTTGGTAACCATGTCAAAGTAATGAAGCAACATCTTTAAATTAATTAAAAAACAAAACTATTCTGCTGGTCTCAGTGTTGAAACACTGATGGGGTTTTTTACAATTCCATGTAGCTCTTTTTTAACTGCATTTTAAGGTGCATAACTCTTCAGATGATTTAAATGCACATTTCTGCTAGTTCTGAAGAGGCTTTGCCACACTGTACTAATTGAAGTTCTGGTAATTTAAATATATAGCATTAAAAAGGAAATACATGTATTTTATGTTATTTTCTGCACTATCAATACTTTCTATTAGATAGCCCCACAGTCATCTCTCTCCTACAAAAGATGCACACATCAAAACCAACCAATTCAATGAAGAGTTTTATTGGCCACAGTATCTTTACAGATTTGGACAAAAAAGAACTTACTGACATAATTCTACACTGGAAAAATTCATACTTGCAGCTATCTAGTTTTTCACAAGCAATGATAGGAGCTTTAGGGTCAAGATAACATAAAGGACTGTTGTCCTTTGACCAAGCTTTGAACTTATGCCTGCTTTATGTTCTTCCACCTTGGCTACTACCAGTGGAACAAGATAAAAGAAAATCTTTTCAAATAAAAACGAATGTTTGTAAAGTGTATCATTGGAGACGAATACTTAGTAAATCTTCTGACCTTCAGTCTGGCTGAATTCAAAACACAAAGGCAGCTTTGAAATGCTGCAAATTGAGCCCAGCTGACATTTAAACATCAATTCTGAATGTGTCCACACCCAAATATCGATGCATCAGAAGTGGGACTATTGATTTTTTTCAGCAACATGTTTCAGCCATCTGCTTTCCTTCACCTAGTTTTACTTCTGTCAGTTCTTACAGTGAATAGGGGTTCACGTACAATGAAAGCTCTCATATGAAATAAAAATGCACCAAATAACTGTGTTTGCCTGAAACCAGTGCCCAGGCCTTGTACCATCATATTGGTAGCCTTGCTCACCCAGGCCCTGCTAACAGGAATTTACCATTAAACAGAAGTTGCCTGTGAAATTGTTGTGTTGAGGACCCTTGCCCTGAAGGACAGCTAGGGTCCAACCATAAATTTCTGGGATGCTGACATTCCTGCATTCCTGCATTCAGGCTCCTTGGAGTAATACCAATGCATGGCTTAGCCTGGGCTTTTGTCCACAGAACTCCCCAAGCCATCATCTTGGAGACACCGCTCTTCCTCGTCCCTCTGCCAAAACAAGCAGGATCCCTTAAAGCACCTTGGCTCACACTCACCTGCCGTTGAATGGGAAAGTAAAACTCTCCTGGGCAGATAAATCTACGAGTTTCATCAAAATGTCTTTCTTGCCTTCACTTGGGTGTTTGATCCCTCTCTTCTCTCTTCAGGTCTTGGCCCCTCTGCTCCTCATGACAGAGGGTTTCAATGCTGAGGACAGAGGCTGCCAAAAACAAGCTGAGGATTCAACTTGAGTTAGGCAAAAGCTCAGGCCCAAGTCAAGTACAAATTCCAGACATAACTATGTTTTTCTCTTATTCCCTCCTAATGCATAATTCTCTCTACAATTTTTAAGCATTTGGGGTGGATCTCTGGAAAGAAAAGATGAGAAGCAGGAAGGCGATAAGATAGCAACTATATGTTGTAGGTCTGTAGAAGACAACAAAAGCAGGGACTTATTGTAGGAGGAGCTGTGCACTATACTGCAGGTACTATTATTATTCAGCCAGAACCAGCAGGTGAGGAGCTGCAAGGGAACATTTATTTGGCCAGGCATTTCTGAAATGCGTTTTTTTTATTAGCGTTAAATTAACCATTTATTTGTTGGGGCGTGCTTTTTTTTCTTCTTTTTTTTTTTTTTGTTTTTTGAGGGAGGAGTTATAATTTACTCTGGCTTCTTTAGCTCTGAATGCTGGCAACCTGGCTGGCCATATGGCACTCAAGAACAATTCTGCTTGGCTCCCATTGTGTTCTACCACTTTGCATTCAGATATATCCAGGTGCTCTGCAAACATGGAGGCATATCATTGTCCCCATTACACGAATGAGGAAACTGAGACAGGGATCACAGGGTTTGTTTGTTCCTTCTTGGGATGCAGATCCAAGACTAGAGCAGCCTACTCCTTGGCACGCTCCTCCTCGCTGGAACAGCATGTTTGCCTGGGATGGCAAGATGAACAGCACAGGTGTGGGGGAGCCAAAGGTAGGCACAAGCTGTTCAATTTAGATGATTATCAGGTTTTAAGTACATCCTTCACCGTGCATTTGAAAAACTAACTGATTGTCCTATTGTGTTTCTCCTCACTTCTAGATGCAGCCACATGCATTTCTGCTCTTGCCAGAGAGCAAGGTGCACAGTCTCTCCAAATCCTAAATATACATACTTGTCACATAAAGGAAAAATATATTGACTAATCTATTTTAAAAAAAAAAACAAAACACACAACTCCTTTAATTAAAACGTGTACAAAAGAGTGGGCAGAAAGTGAAGTTTCAGTGAAATGAAATTAGGTAGAAAAACAACAGAAAGAAAAAATGAAGCCTACTTTTAAATCTTTGAGACCTGGGATGTGAAGAGCCGTTTGAAGTTAACAGAGAGCCTGGTGAGAAGGTTTCACTCCCTGATCTCCAGCTCCATTTGTAATGTATTGTCCTAGCCACTTCATCTGAAAAATCATTCAAAGAATAAACACGTTGATAGCTTTTGCTGTTATGGCCCAGCATATTTAGTCAAAGAAATTGGGTCAGTGTACTTTTTATTTTCTGTCCATTCTACTATCTCCACAGGATACTGGCCAAATTCCAAGCATGCTGTGTCCCATTCCTGGTTTCACAGACACTGAAAAAAATAACTCCAATGAAAAAATGGACTGTGGATGGCTCATCTGACGCAGCCACAGGCAGGAAATGGCTGGTTGTTGCAGCGTATTATCCACAAAGCTAGCCAGACTAGGTTTTTTTATTTTACATTTCACCTTGCCAACCATGTCTATTGGTTGTAGCAATCAGAGCTGCTGCTGCTGCTGCAGGGTAGAAAGCAAAAAATTAAATAATAAAGATGGAACAGCAGAAGCAATGGCTGGTGCTGTGAGTATACATGGTGGAGCAGTGTAGGTATAACTGGTTACTAGCTTGATTAATTAATTGGTGTCTGGTCCTTATTTCATTGTACCTTGTGAGCGGACTAGGTTATGTTCATTAAGACATCATTTGGAGATGTGAATGCTTTGTTAGATAAAATAGCTTGTGAAAGGGACACTCTGCACATTATGCACATTATGTATGTGTATTCATATATATAGGACTAAAAGCTCTTGAAATCTAAAAGCATTTTCCAAACACTTTTGGGAGTTGTCTCCTCTCCTTAGTCATCTTAATATGGTTATATACCTAAGCAGTCTCACTATAGAGGAGGAAGCTTTGTACACCTACTCTTGGTATAATGACAATATATATAGAGGATGTTGAAAAAAAATTTAAGAACGAATTAGCTTCGCCATGTCACTCCTGAATAAAAACAAATGTGCCTCGTCATTTCTAATCCCTTAAAACAATTTATCTATGAAGCAAGCATTTTGTAAAAAATTTTCCTTGTTCCTCAGTTGTTGGGATTTTTTATTTGGCTGACAAGTCTTAAGAGAGTGTGTGCGTGTATGTTTGTATATTTATGCATGTGAGGCAGGGGGTAAAAAAACAATAGGAAAAGTTTAAACAGCTTGGAAATTTAATTGAGAAAGCTTCAAAGAAGATCAGATGCGGCACACAGCCCCATAGACTCAGGTGTTCAGATTGCCACAGCAGCCTCCAATACTCCCATTTAACCCACAAAGGCAGCACCCAGTAGGGCTGGGACAGTAGTGATACTCAGTTTACGCACAATGCTGAACACCAAGACACAAGCTGTGATTTTCTGTACAAGCACGTTGTCTCCAACTATTGCTTGCTGAATTAGTTGAACAACTATTCTGCCCTCGGTAAGTGTGGAGTAACCTCACCTTTCGCTGAAGCAGCAAACAACACGGGGATTTTCCTAGCACTCCTATTGAAAGGCATGTAACACCATCATTCTAGTAAAACTGAGGCGCTGAGAAATCCCTGAGTAAATCACCGACACAGCTGGGAATAAAAGCTGGACTCCCCAGTTCCCAGGCTCGTGCATTAACCAGTAGAAAACTCCTCCTTTTAGTCAGTGGGGAAAGACAGCTGAATTCCCATGGGGGAGCAGGATTCCATATAATCCTACAATTATAAACCACTGGTTTTACTAAGAGTGTAAGATAAATCCTATTGTAAAACACACAATCTGTGAAAACCAAGCTATGATGAAATAAGGGAAACAAAACAACATGGTCCATTGTTAACGAGCTAGGATTGTTAACCCTCTATTCACACTCATCAGACTATTCGCACTTGCCAGACAAGTGTCAGAGAGCAATCAAGCTTGTCACAGACCATCTCACAACCATTAACAGAGATACACCTCTAGCCCCCACAAGAGAAGGTACTATCTTATCAGAGGTAAAACTGATTAAAAAATGATAGTGGACTTGTGAATTCTGCCAGGTGATACAGAAAATAATTCTGGGATTCACTTTTCTGATTCCTATTTACTCTTTCCTCCTGGAGTAAACAAATATTTTGTGCGATGAAAAGTATCAGGAGATGTCTCCAGAATGCACTGTGTGAGGTCAGGATGTTTTTGGCAGAATTTGGAATACAACCTTAATGCTCCAAGTCCCGGAGCTCTCTCATCACTGAAGAAGTGCAATCAGGGCCTTGTAGCAGTAATCAAACAGAAGTGATTGTCATGAGGACAGAGCACATAGGAAAGGAAGAGAAAATTGGATAGGATTTAGGACAAGTAAGAGATAAGGAAGTGTTGCTGAATAAAACCCTTAGCAAGAATTCCCGACCCATTTATGACAATTTGATTAAGAAGGTGACAAGTAACTAGCAAAGCAGGGAGATGATAGCTAACAACTGATTATGGGAGGGTAAGCGCTGGCACTTTGTGACTCTGCAATGGAGTACACTCGGTGGAACTTTGCTCTATTTTAAACAGCAGCAGGTTTTTCCCTAGGTTTCCTTTTTAACTCTTTTTCCTGTTGGACCTGTCAAAAAACTGATTCTACTACCCCTACTTATAAAAGCACTGACATTTGGAAGCAAACCCAGGCACTGACAGAGACAGGCTCGGTGCTTTTAGCTCAGCACCTTCAGCAGAAAGGTCATAGCCCGCAGCATCACCCAGGTAGACAAGGTGATACGCAAGGTCCGGGCGACTCAGTCACCTAGCTCAGAGCTTGCATGCAGCTGAACTGTCATTCACCCCTTATCAGTGTTTGCTCCAGAAGTCCAATGCTGAGGTCAATTAAAGGGCAGTTAACACTCACTGACTCAAGGGCTGCACAATGGCTAAATTCAGAATTGATGGAGGTCTGAGGTTTTTCTGAGTTGCCAGTCTTTTCAGCCCGATGCAGAGAGTCATTCTCAGAAAAGAAAAGGAGTAGCTGGTAAGCCTGCATACGCTAGATGGTTTACAAGGAATTTCACTTGGGCTCTGCATCAGCATCATAACAGAGCTTTCCCCACTCACTTGTGTAGAAACCAAGCATCGTGCGACTGTATCCGGGAGAAACAAAGCTGTTTAAGTCAAGAGTAAAATTCAAGTTGCAAATTAACCAACTGCCTAATATTACATGCTGAAATCAGTTATCTGTAAAGAAATCAGGACAGTCCTTCACAAGTGTGACCTGAATTTTATTACTTAGCTTCAATATGCCGTAGACCACTTCCCTTCCAAATGGAGTACATACTTAAATAATCACACTTAATTTTGTATTTTCAAAAAATCAGAAAAGGAATTACTTAGGTTCAACATCTTCAAAAGAAGCAACTCTTCACAGTCTGTCAATTGCAGCTATAACAAGAAACTTCCAAAAATAGTTATTCAGAGGTGACTGTATTTCTGTGGTGAGCAAAGTGATTTCTATTATAGCTTTTCTACAGGAGAGTAAAATATTCACTGGAAACACAGATTTCCCCTCCATTTTGGGTTTGGTGGGTTTTTGTACAAACACATTTCATACAAAATGTTCCTGGGTCACAAAAATTTCAGCAACACAGTCACGATTTGTTTTCTGTTGTCAGTAGATAAGTAGAAACTACAGGACAGCTTTTTGGTATGTATTTGAGTTGCAGAATAGGTTGCAGGGAATCAGACACATGATTTAACATATGTTAGATCCTGCAGACAGATTTAAGCTTAGCAGTAAGCACGTGGCTAGTCTAATTTAGAGGAATTATAAAATTAGGCAGGACTGGGTAAGAGCTTCATTTTTAGACTCCCAGCATTTGCAGAATCTGATTGGTTCTTTATTTTTGAAGGATAATTCCCTTCATTTCCTTGCATTAACTAACTTACATCAACAAGCTCCCGAGAGTCAAAGATAAGTGTCTGCTCAGGACAACAGCTTGGGCTCCTTAATTCCTCTGGGTAACGTCATAGCAGCAGATCCATTGCCAATAGTGAGCCACAGATACCTGGTTTCAACAGGACCCAGGTTTTACACTCTGTGTCTCCTGATACACCTGACCAGTCACCTCACCTTGGTAGTACTGCCTCTGATTGACAAAAAAAAATGCTTTTATGTTGCTATGGGAAATAGGAGTAGCCTCTGCATTAAGCCATTGACAATTAATAGATGTCTAAAGTTACATGGGTTTTTCTTACCCCTTGTAGCACCTTTATTGCCTTGGTATTTTCTCTGAGAAACCTTCCACTGACCTCAAAGGGACTGGTATTTTATTCTCTGTGTTTAAAATCATGTATCGCATACTTTCAGGTTTAGCTAAGAAGGGCAGGAAAGGGTGACACAGAAAAAGCTGCCAATACTACATGGATAACCTTAGCTTAACCTTGGACGATATTCTATCTCAGAGAATTTTACGGGTTAAGAATGCCAAATAAAGATATGCTTTTAATAAAAAATGTTATTAATATAAGTTTTTTCTCCTTTTTGACCATAGAATATACATTGAGATTAGACTCAGAACACTTTATCTTGACCTTTTACAAACCTACACCCCAACAGAATATAAAGGCTTCATTACACGTCAGCATGTGGAACTGGGACTTAATAGTTAGCAAGGCTTTCATTCATGAAATAGAGTTTAACAATGAAAAAGCACACATAATGTAGCATTTTTGCCAGCAAGTTATTTCATCACCTTCTCTTGAAGCTCAGAATAGAGAAGTGACAAGGTGAAAGGGCAACCGATAGCCATCTTTCTTTACCACAGAATTCTTCAATGATGCCTTTATCTTAGATGGTTTCTTCCAAAAGAGAAGTCCAGAAAAATACTGTGCAGATTATAAACCTTACTCTGGACTACAGTAAACTGACTACTATTTTAAATGCAGGTGTTAACAGGTGTTATTTGCTACACTTTGCATGAAAAGTCTGTGCCTTTCTGATTTTCTTTCCAGTTTAAGTTGCTTCTTCCTTAGACACATCGGGAATGAGTTGTTGCTGGTGTACAGGAAGAAAAGATTTTATTGCTGAGCTCAAGTTCCATTTCACATTGCTACAAGCATTGCCCACTCTTTCTGAATCATAAAGTACGACAACCCCAATTACCTAGCATGAAGTTTCTTTATGAATAGGGTTTAATCCTCAGTGAAAGGTCCATAACTCCTTTTACTCATCAAACCCTTTTCATCAATTATCGCTTCATGGAACAAACATTGTCTGGGCTTTTACTCTAACTTACATTTCAAAATTGCTTCGGGAAAGTTAAAAATGTCACAAGTTAATCTATGATAAGCCCACAGCTCTGTATCTGACAAGGCATGATAACTCGTTGCTGTAAACGAAGCTCCAACTAGCATGCTCAAAAAACCATGCCTGTTAAAAGAACATTAAATTTGCACCACATACTTATACTGGTTCCATACCATTGCGTATTTTTTCTTCTGCTTCCAAATGTTTAAATTCTTTGAACTTCCCCCATCTTTTTCCGCATGGTATTTTTCCCGGATCGGTTTCCTGAACAAGCTCTCCACCATAGCACTTGCACTAGCATGAAGAAAGGAGCAGAACAGGCAGGGGAAAAAATGGGCAAGAGCATTCCCCTAACAGAAATATCTGTTTAACCCGGATTGAGTGATTACCTGATACAGAAAATACTTGTAAAACATGCAGATACAAGCTTCTCCAGTTCTTCAAAACGTCAGATGTAGGCACTGGATCTTCAGAATTAGGTAAAACTGCATTAAAACACAGTTACTGCATTTAACACAAGCAGTGCTAATATATTCCCAGTCAGTAATGTATTTTTTCCTAGTAAAGCCTAATAATTTTGGCAAGAAGAGATTGACCTAAATATAGCTTTTGCAATTCAATGACGTTCATGTTTAGAAATGAAGTTTCCCATTGGGTTTACTAGACTGCTGAAATACAAGCTTAAAGTAGACGCAGCCTGTGTGCTAGTTTTAGGTTGCTTTTCTCCCTAGAATAACACCGGCAAAACCCAGAGCAAAGCCAATTTGTTGGGGTTTTTTACCCCCAATCAGGACTGGGACTGGCAAGCCAAAAGGGTGTATAGCACAATGCTGTGCAAAGGGCCAAGGATAATAAAACCCTAATGGTCAAAATGCAACCAACATTTTTTTTTATATCCATCTGGAGGAGTTTGAATCTGGAGGTTTTGGTGTTCAACCGATGAATCACCCAAGGATACAGAACAATCAGTTTATCAGCTGGACTAAAAAGCTAAATACGCAGCAAGGGTAGGCATTGTAGTAAGCCCTGACATACCCGGTTAGCAAACTCTGCTACTGCCTGAATGTAGGGCCCTGCTATGTGCCATGATCTGGGCTGATATAAACACAGGCACACTCGGCCATTTGATAGGGCTCCTTTTCAGTTTTTAGAGCATTACTGGAACCTTCCCGGGAGTGCGCAAACAGCATTTGCTGGAGAACAAGCCTCATTAAAATAAATGACATTGTTGCTACTTCCTCAGATAACTTTGCTCCTGTCTCAGCAGAGGTAGACTGGTTCTATTACTGGGAAACCGTCTCTATTGCCAATTCTGTGGTAGAGCAATGGTATTCTAAATTTAAAAATCCTTTTCTATTGATCAGTGTTTATCACATAATACTACACTGGCTTGCATTAAACAGCAGAGATACATTTTCATCCCTATGAAGGGAATTAAATGCCCAATTCTTATTATTGTTAATAGTTGTGTGCCTAATGCCCAGTGTGCCTGCCTGCAAACATACCCCCTTAATTGCCTAATGTGCAGTCCTGAGAGAAGCGGATTATTCAGCTTTATGTTTCTGCATTCGCAAATATACCAAGGAACCGGTGGCTGCAGCACAAAGAACAGATTTGTCAGTTTGTTTATTTTCAAAACAGGACAGCACAGGGACCTTGTTCTAGCTACTCTTGGCTATAGCTCTGCGAAATTCTAAGAAAAGGAAGTATTTTAACATATGGATTTCTAGTGTGTGGGAAGGCTTTGTTTTGCATTCAGGACTCTTTCCAATTAAATTGAATGTTAGCTCAGCCCATTTAAAATGCATATAAACTGTACATATGGGTTTCCAGTTATGCTTACCCTGCTTCTGAAGGATACCACAAAGGGCATGACCAGAAATGCAGAAATGTTTTAACCCTGAAGTTCACAGCTGGGATGCTGTTATTTTTTTTTCCTTTGGATGGAAAAATATACACCCCTAAAGACAATATTTATCACTGTTTTTCAAAACAGTTCAGAGAGCTGTACATCAGAAGTCTACATTGAAATGTGTACAATGAAAAGAGTGCGTTCTGAACAATGACTTCTATTCAGCATTACACCAGGGTGAAAATATTTTTGACCATGTTGAGAAGTCCACAGAGACCTTCCTTAACTTAAGTGGGACTAAACCTCGTGTCATTTTGCTTCCCACAATGATAATATGAGAATTTAGTTGTATTAAGTGAAACACACTCCGAAGAATTGTACACTTGCAAATACACTCCAAGATGGGGAATAAATCTGGAAAATTTATGCATGTGACTTCATAGTGACTGTACCTGTTTTAATATCCAAAGTTTATTGGAGTCCATAACGTAATAAGTCACTGTATCCTTGGTAAAATCTTGTGGCTGAAGCTCTCTTGTAAAATAATAAAGACATTTCAAATAGTTTTCTCACAGAAGCTGTCACAAGATTCATTTAGTGCAGATCAATCTGTCTGCATTATCTCTGTTCACACATTCCAACCACCTCCATTGTCAGAGGGGGAAAAGCACAGCCCAGAAAAACATCTAAACAAATAAATAAGTCCCTTTTCCTGTGCTTTGACAAACGCAGAACTATTTTCTCCCAGAGAAGCCGCAGAGAAGTAGGTGGCTAATGGAAGACCGGTACGTCACCCAGAAGTCTCAAGGGTAACTAGGGTGATGATTTGTTTCCTTAGAGGCAGGCAGAGCTAGATCCTGAAACTTTCGGTGTCTCTAAAATGAGCAATTCTTCTACACTTTCATCTGGGGGAAGTGTTTCACACAGGGAGCCCTCTCGGATGCCTCAAGCCATCTCTCATTGAGCTCTGCCTAGGAAAGCAGCCCTTGGATGTATTCTGCCTCAGCTGTTGCTCCCAGGTGTCCACCTCCATGCAAAAACCTCCTCCCTGCAGCTCACACCATCACGGTGTCTATACACCACAATTAGGTAGAGAGGAGGCCATCGTTAGCTGCCTCATGTTGTCAGGGCTGCGGCAGGCCAGGGGTTTACAACGCCTCACATCTCCCATTTGTTTGAGTATTTCTCTCATCTCTCAGATGGGGCAATAGCACACAGAGAAATAAACCTCTTTACTCTGCCATATCCCTGTAAGTGAGATATCCTCATTAGCAACTGCTTGAGCCAGTCAGTCAAAGTTTTCCCAAATGCTTCTTAGCTTCAGCTAAGTCGCATAATATTAATACCGCCGATGTCTGCTACATCTCTATGGGATTTTAGTACAGAGCGAGTATTATTAGAAGAGATAGTGTGGTTTTCCCTTCATTTGTTCTTACACTATACTCTTTGAACAAGAAGCAGTTCTTCAAGTCATGCCAGTCAAGCACAGCTATCTAGGACCTGATGTTCACCATGAGATGCAGAGATCCAGTCCCTAAAAAGCCAGCTGGGTGCCTGGGGGCGGTGTAATGGTACCGGGAACCTTTCCAGGTCATTAGCTCCAAAGCAGCCCTGGCTGGCATTGGCCAAAAATGGTACTGTTGCCTCTGTTAAGCAAGTTGGCACTTTCTCTCCACTGTCCACAGCAGAAAAATCATTATGCCTGCTGGCACACATTTGAGTCATTATTGCCCTCCTCATTGAGAAGTTCAAGGTTTTCCAGGTCCCATAAGACCCATGCACTTCTTGGGAATGCCCTAGCTTCATTGGTGCAACCAGAGGGGGGTTTATGAGTCGGAAAGGGGAAGCACAAGATAAGGCAACTCATCTCTGTGCAAAAACAAATTTATTCCATTACACAGGCAGGAGCGAGCCAACTCAAAGCTGCACGAGCAAAAGCTGAAGACTCATCTAAGCTCTACTCTACCTCCAACAGGATACAAAGTGATAATTTATCCAAACATTTGAGACAGAGTTCCTCAGCTAGTGTAAAGAGGAGTTTACCCATTGGCTCTGGCCCTCCTGAGAACAAACTCCCATTGACTGATAAGTGATCCCGAGGATAAGGCACTATTGTTGGGCCGTTTCTAAGAGCTGGCCTTCATAAACTAATCCTTTCATGGGTGCCATAGGCACCACATTCTAAAACAGTAAATTTACTTGAGAAATCCCACAATTAGGAAGGAAAATTGACTCACCAATTTAATCTGTAAAGGTTTTATTTTACCAACCTATATTTAAAAGGGTGCAAATCTAGGCACCGTAAGATTAGCAGTGCACAAATAGGTGAAGCAGAGGCGGGGCTACCCCAATGTGTTTTCAAATCAAATTTACAAAGAAATTCCATGTGCTCAAGGGCAATTATAGTCATGCAACTGTAGGTGACTGAAACCCATGACTAATAAAAATTAAATTGGCCCAAAATTAATCATATGCAGCAGGAATGATTTGATTCAACCAGATTAGCTGCTAAAATGTCTCTAGAGGGTTGGATTAGCAGAAGATATACCTTTCTATCTCAAGGCTCAGGGAGCAATATCTTGCAAAAGCAAATTAGGAGTAGAATACATTAGCTAGTCCTCTCTTGATCTCCGCAATGAAGAAGAAAGCAGGGAAAAACATGACTGTATGTGTAGGGCTGTTCTTGCTTTTTTGGTTCTTCCACCAAGTTTACGGCAGCAGACACAGCAGTGCGTAGTTGATGGCAGACTGGGCAGTAAGCAAAAGATCACCTGACAGTAAGCTTAGCACACCCAGTTTTGCATTATTTGACAGCAAAAACTTAGATAGTCAGGACTGATTTCTAGTATTCAGTCTAAGCATGGTTAATCCAACTTTAGATCCAGAAAATGGCCTAAAACTTGCTGATCTTTTCAGATTCCCTCTAACCTTCTCTTCCATTGTCTGAGCAAGTGGCGGGCTAACAGACCTGCTGAATGGACATGCCTGGTGGTGTGTGTGCTAAACCACTGGGCTGCTCACTGGGCCAACAGCATGCTCAGGCTGACTGAATTTTGTGAAGGCAACCTCTTATACAGGAGATCTCACTTGCAGACTTGCTGTTCAGACAGTCTGATCTTGAGGGTGGCTGCAGAGCGTCCTTCAGAACACACCAGAAGGATGTGACCAGCACTGTCATGCTTTCCACTGCCACCACCTGAGCTACACTTATCTTCTGTGGTGAACCAATGATCTAGCTTTCCACAGCACCTTATGTGCCCTTACTACTTCTGAATGTAGGCAAGAAATGAACAAAGGGATAATCAGGAAAGCTATGTGCAAAGATAAAATATTGCAGACATAGTTCCTTTTCTGATTTTTTTTTACATAAAATTGTTTATTTTGCGTGAAACTCAAGCATATCATTCATAGCATTTCATATTTATTTACAGCGTTAAATCAACTTGACTAGTCCAGCTTCACATTGTATGATGTCCTTGTTTCACAGCTACAGACCCTCACTCAACTGGCTGCTGGAAACCTGGTCTAACAGCAGCACCCCAATATCCAGGAATTTCTGTGTTCTTCCCAAGTGGTATGAAGAAGATGCAACAGACATCATGGTACCATTCCAGTGTGTGCAGGTGGGCTAAGGGTTGCATTTTGTGAACTACTGCCCAATGAAATAGTCCCATTCATTCCAGTTTAGTTTACAGCAGACCAGGAGACACAATGGCAAAGAACAGCCTAGATATCTTTATTATCCTCCTTCCATCTCTGAACCTAGGATTAGATATTCACAATTTCTTGTTTTGTTTTTCCTTTACATAAAGCTTTATTGGTTCAATAAATAGAATAAGCATAACCCAAGTGCAAAGAAAAAAAAAAAAAAGACTTCTCAGTTACCTCAGAAGTAGATAGGGCTAACCCATATATACCTGGGCCTAAAGCATCAGCCTACACATCTCCAGCAGTACTTTAAAGACTCCCTTCTCCTTTCCCCTAGGCAAAGGTACACAGCTAGACTTCCATCAGAGTAACGGTCCCCTTGGCTAACTTCTAAACATGGAAAGAGCATAATCCTGATCTCCCACGGTTTGCTCTGGATTTCTTCCATTTATTTGTAGGGACCACCACTGCCACCCTGTATCTTGCAAATAAATAATTGCACAGAATAATTTCCTTCATCAAAGAACAGTACGGTTCTGATAATTTTTGGAGTGGTCTGTACCCATCAGTCATTTAACTGTCCATGAAGCTCATCAGCTATAGCAAAAGAAAAAAAGAGAGAGAAAAAAAGACATGTTTTCTTAAAGGCTGCACTGTCAAGACGAAAATTTTGCTCTAAAGAGGAAAAATATGCATTTAGTTTTCTCAACAGCTGGATCTAGCACTGCATAAGAATTTCTCCAGCATCTTATACAGACTAGAACTATAACACCATTCCAACTTTCCAGCTTGCTCAAAACATTTAGTCCGCTCACAGGAATGACATCAGTCCCACATCCCTTTCACTTTCCCTTGTAGGACATACATAAAGAACCCCTGCAGTTCTCAAACGATAGTTAAGAACAGTAACTCTAATGAAATTGTTTCACAATCTAGCTGGCTAGGTTGCACAGTTGCTGGTCACTGTGCTAGATGCTGTTTTTTAAATTTGATGCTAACATGGATTGACTGAATTCACCCAGAATATGGATAGGGCCTCATTTATCTGAACTCTGATCTATAGTAAATAGAAAGAATTCCCGTTTCATTTATGTAACTCCTTGAAGATGGATATTATACATAAATTTACTCACCTGTTCCTTTTTATAAACATAGGCAAAGATGATCTCTCCAAGAATACCTATTGGAAAGTCTGGGGAAGAAAATAGAAGAACTGATATGTGTGGATGATTTTTTAATGTTGGAAAGGCATTTAGCTCAAGCAGTAAACACTTTTATTTTTATGAATAGTATTAGTAAATAGAATTCATTACATTAAGAAGCTTCATTATTACAGCTTTCCTTGAAGTCACTATTGAGTCAAATATAGCTGCAAAACCTTCAGTGTGTTTGGTACTAATGCTTGAATCATCTTTCAAATTTTTCATAAGTCACAATCCAAAGAGAGCAAAAAAGATGAAGTCCCTATAAAAATTATATCAGTTAAAATAATCTTTTTTTAATCATCTTCCTATGCAAATCAAATGTAAGTCCAATGTAAGCATGAGCTCTGTCTTCTCCCCTTACAGGAATTTTTAGACAAGATTTTAAGCCCTCAGTCATCACATTATTTATAGTGTTGATGGTACGCAACACTTTTTACAGAGAATCATAGGGAAATTCAAGTTGGAAGAGACCTCTGGGCATGACCTAGTCCATCCCCACACTGAGAGCAAGGCTACTTTCAAGGGCTGGTCGGGTTGCTCAAGACCTTGCCCAGGCAAGCTCTGGGTGTCTTTGAGGAGGGAGATTTCACAGCCTCCCTGGGCTACTGTTCCAGTGCCAAACCACTCTCTCAGTGAAGGATTCTTCCCCTAAGCCTTGCTGCACGGTGCCGTAGATGCCTTAGCCTGTTGGCTTGCTAAGGGCCTTCTGCCTGCAATGTTGAAGACCACCTTCACATGCCCAGCTTTTCACCCTTTCACACAAACTGCCAGGGCAGTGTTCTCCAGACCCTCTGCCACGGTATCTTTCGTTTGTTGCTCTTGCACTGTCTCCTTGTGGTGTTTCTCTCATGCACCTGCAAACACCAATAGCATTGTTGTGGGTTTCTCATGGGAAGTGACTTCTGCTGGTGTAACAATCACCGTTTTTTCTTCCCTTCTCCCCTTTTGCCTTCAGCTGCAGCTTTTGGGCTACGTTAGGGGACCAACAATGAGCATGCACAAAGCTCAACTGCCAAGCACTGCACGGTACTTTCCACTCATCAAAGTGTGCTCCAACCAATGCTAACATTCCTCAGCAGGAATGACCAATGAAGACTTTGAGCAAGGACTGGTGGAAACTATAGAGTTACTGTGGGAAAAATGGCTATGGGGGAACCCTGCTGTGTAGGAGAGAACGTGTAGGGAGAATGCTCCTCTGGGGACCCTCATCACTTCCCTTCCCATCTGGCCCATGAGCAGTTTCCTCTGTACCTTCTTTCTGTCTGTTTCTCCTTCTTTATTTTTATATTTTTCCTCAAAAGTAGCTTTCATCATCAGAATTGATATATACCATCAGCTATGGATGGACCTTGCTAATACACCTTCATGTATGTGAACGCGTCTCAAGACCCTTTGTGTTGAGAATTTTTTAATAAGAATTTACTTCTGCAACTTGTTACTGCTGTCTCTCATCCTCTTTTTGTCCACATCAGAGAAGAGTCAGGCTCTGTGCTCCCTGTAACACTTCCTCGGGTAATGGAAGACTGCATTTAAAAACACACACATGCACACACACACACACACACACACAAAAAAAAAAAAACCACAAAACTGGACTTTCCTTGTATGTCACATCCTCCAGTCTCCTCAATGTCTTAGGAGTCCTCCTCTGGACTCTTTCCAGTCTGTCAACAAGTCTTTTTAGGTGCCTCTAAACCAGACACAGCAATCCAAGTGTGGCTTCTGAGTACTGAGCAGAGGGGAAAATCAATTTTGTTAACCTGCTGGATATATTCTTGCTAATGCATCTCAGGATGTGGTTAGCTTTCTTCCCCACAAGGACACACTGCTGGCATGTTTAACTGACTACCAGGACTGCAGGGTCCCTTCCCGGAGAACTGCTGCTTCCCCAGTCATCCCCAACTAGTGCCCATGCATGGGTTTATTCTGTCCCACGCACAGGAATTTACCTTTGCTTTTGCTGAACTTCACAAGGTTCCTCTCTGCCCATTCATCCAGCTTGTTGAGGTCCCTCCCCACCAGCCCTGCTCTCCAGGGTGCCAGCTGCATCCCCCAGACTGGTGCCATCCACTATCTTGCAGAAGACTCATTCACGCCAGCCCATCACCCAGGCTGTTGATGAAGATGATGAACAGTACCAGCCCCAGTGTCCGCCTCCCAGGAACATCAGACTGCTGCCTATTAAGACTTCCAGTCATTAAACACTGCTACACGTCCAGTCCTTATCTCCTCAAAGAAGCTATGTGGGTATTCTGCAAAAGTATGTCAAAAGCTTTGCTATATTTGAGGCAAACATCCACCAAGCTACAGAGCCCAGCATTTCACCACAGAAGTAGTTCAGGTTAGTCAAGCACAGTTTGCCTTTGGTAAATCCCTTCTGGCTGTTCCCCATCTTCGGAGCTCTCTCAGGGTTTCCCTGTTGCTTCCGTATGGTGTCCTTCACCACACTTCACAAAGACAGATGAGATATTCCTCATTCTCCATAGCTAATATTCTAGCCTGAGCAAGCTTAATGATATTGTGAAAGCGTATAAAGATCTTCAAAATTAATTACTTAAGGTTTCTTAAATTTTCTACCAAGACCTTTTCAGAAGATGTATAGCACAGCACTTCCAAAGGGGACACACTCATTTCCACCTTTCAAAACAGTGGGCCTGTATTCTGCAAAGCAGTGATGTTCTTTTGACGGCTAAGACAACTAAATAAGCGAAATCTTAAGGGCCATATCCTCACTTGTTTACATCAATCCATGCCCTTTAGCTTCAGTGTAACTATATGAGTTTACGCCAAAGGAGGATCTGGGCTCCAGTTTCTATTTCCAGCTCCATTTTGCTCATCTGAATGCTGCAGTTAATTTGGAACATATGGAAGAGGTGGGGGAGGGAGTTCCTGATTTTTGCTAAAAGTTAAAAAAAACGCAGCACATACCATGTGTGACAGTCACTGTCCTGCATTTCTGATATGAATTATACTGTATAAGAAAATTTGAGTGTTAAAATTTAGTAGCGCGGCAGTTATGCTATGCAACACTTCACCTGCCTGGGAATAGAGTTATTTCCATTTTCATAGTAATGGGATATTGTATCCCAAGATGTGCTGAGAGAAAACACACTAATGGGATTTTATGTGAATACCTGGAGGACCAATTTATACAATGGAACTGGACCGGAATTATTTGATTAAATGCAAATCATTAATGTTGTAAACAATGCAAATGGAGAGTAAACCAAAACTGAATGTGAAATAATGAGAGAAAAATGGGCTTTACAGTGTTCAAAACGCACAGGTCAGGTCATGCAGCTTCCAGAGTATCTGCTAAGGCAATTTTACAATAGGAATGGAGTTTTTTTGTTATAGCAAAAACAACTTCCATCTGATTGACTGGGAGAGATGTATTGCATTACCGAGCATGGTCTCTAGGTCTATGAGAGTATTCCTAACTCTTATTTATCTCCCTAATTTCCCACTGAAATCAATTGAAAGTGTGAATACTCTACAATTTATTGGATCTGAACTATGGCAATTGAACCCCTTTCGCAAGAGGTCTTGAGTTGGAAGCTTTTTCTCCAGAAATGAAAAGAAAGTGTATATCATAAGTGAAAAGGAGAGGACAGCTTATATTTCACAATCCTTGCTTGGACGTGGCCCATTCCCATCCTCCCACAGAGAAACTAGGATGTTTAGACAAGCAAGATGGCAGGAGCTAGAAGAGACAGGAGAGTTTACAACGTAAAGGCAAAAATACTGCAAATGAGGAACAAACACAATGAGAATAGGAGGTAAGGCCTTATAAATGCCCATTTCCTATAGCAAAGCCGTAATCCAAATACAAAGCTGCTTGCTTGTGTCTTTTACTGAATTTTCATTGCATCTCCAGGGGCAGGAAGGCAGAGCAGAGAGGTACCAAAGTGACACTATGCCCTGAAGTTTCACCACAGCTCTGTGCTGGGTTGTCTCAAGTGGAGCACTTGAATTGTAAAGGTGCGAAGCATGGTTCCCCTCAGGTACTGCTCACATTTGTAAGAACTACAGAAATGTGACCACCTTTGGAAAGACTCATTTTTTCTTTTTCTTTTTTTTTTTTAAGCACTCACAATCTAGATTTAGGTCCCCAGCTTTAGACACTAAATGAGTTTTAACACGTTAGTTTTCATGCCCAGCTTGAACGCTTTTTTTGCAATAATATATTTAGCTGGGTCAAACGTATCCCTGAAGTAATCTGGTCTATTGTGCTTACAGTCTGCTTAACTTTTATTTTCTGATTATTTCTTCTTTGGTTTACCTTTGTTTTTCTACCCTGTGGCAAATAAACAATCCTTTTATTGAAGATAGCTGGAATTGAATGTGAAGTCTCATATGTATTACTCACTGTAGGTGCCTTAGAGCAAAGGGAACTACCTTACTTTTTCTCTTCTCTCACCAACCACTCTTGTAATAGTGCACAGTATCGTTATTATCATGGCGTGACTCAAAGAAACAGCCAAAGAGACATTTTAGCACACAGGATAAACAACCTGTGAGGAACTTGGGCCCTGTTTCTGTCTTTGATGCATCCTTTTCAACCCCTTGCTGGGCTTTCACCAGATGCTCTTTCCAAATCTCATGAGTTATGGGGCTTCCCTACATAAGAGACAGCTCAAAATTCACTGCTATCTTCTTTCTCCAGGGAACCCTGGAACAAATAAGATTCAAAGACAACATTCAGCCAGACACAAATTAGTTTGGGGTCACTTTGAGATTTGGCTTGAGGGCTGAACCAATTCTTCCTGCATCCCCTGCTAAGCCAGGTTGTTCATCTCTCATTTTAAACTCTAGGTACTTTACAGTAGCATGGTATGCACTGCTTCCTGTCAAGCTGATATGAAGAGACTTTCATATCTGAAAAACATTCTGATACAAAATCATCAGGAAATTTGGAAGATGGAAAAATTCCAGCTTCACAAATATTCTCCCAGAAGGATCTGCTGCTAAATTGAGATCTATTTGTTTATTGCTTTCTTAACTCTCTATGGGAGACACAGCACTGGGACAATAAGCCATACAGATAACGAGCTGGGAAGAAGAAATGCTGTAAGAAATATTCCCAGCTTCAGGGGATGTAATCTCTCACCATATTTTTTTTTAAACACATTTGTCATACCAAAGTCTGTAACTTGAAGAGTACTGGATTTCCAGCCCTTAGGAGACTACATTTAATAATAATAGTAGTAATAATAATAATAATAATAATAATAATAATAATAATAATAATAGCAATTATTCCATGAGCAGCAGAAGCCATGAAGCCAGATTTCCTCTGAGTCTCTGTTCTTTCCTCCTCATGTCCATCTTACTACAGGTGCCCCTGAGCAGTCTCTGTCTTTTATCATACCTCTAACCTGCAAAAGATGATACATGCTACAGTCACTTTGGAACTAAGGTCAATCAAATAAGTTTTCTACATTCCTAAATAAATAAACACACAAAAATGCATAATACATAGAAAAAGGCTCCAAAGTAAAGAAAAGCTTGGAGTCACGGACCCTGTATTGGGGTAAATCCTGACATTTACCCCCAGGACCTATCACAGCAGCAGAAAAAACAACCTGCATAGGAAAAAAATGAGTAATAAAGGCAGGTTTATAAAGCCTAGATCTGCTTTGATCAAGCACTGTTGTGTTTAAAACATTGTCATCTGCTAAGATGTATAATGCGGCTCCATTGCTGGTGAAACTAAAGGAATGCCAGAGCAATGGCAGTAATGTACTGGAAAACTGCCCATCTAGGGGGACAAGACCACATGGAATGAAGCACCATCACCAGCAAAGAGAAAAACTTCCATTCTTGTCAGCCTGAGAACATAACTTTAGTCCCATCAGGACCAACTCCATTAATGCCTTTCATTTAGTAGGAACCATCAGTGTTTAGATAGGCCAATGAAAATGATACCTGTACAAATTGTATTGACCTGATACAAATTTCCACCTGCCTAGATTTTACAGCCCTAGTAGTAAATCCCACTGTGGATATGCAGTATTTTTACGAACCAGAATTTTGCCGTGTTTTAGTGGTGGGACACGAGGTTCACCCATGGTTAAGAGTCACTGAGATCCAACACCAATTAGGAAAGTCGATGTGGAAAGTTAATAATGTCCTACTTGGGTCTCCAAATTATTTCAAAACTTAGACATAGGGCTCTCTGTCCTCCTCAAAACACACTTCAAACAGATTTCATAAACTTGTGATAGGGCTCGGAAAATCCCTATTCCCTACTCGAATTCCTTTTGGAAGTACTTTAATTTCTGTTTAGCTTCCAATATCAGAATCTCGTGAAAGCACCCTGTAATATGCATATCTGTAATTCTCTTTTGACGTTAATATTTGTATTAAAATCCTCAAGTTCTTTCCAAATTCAACACTAGTAATCCTAAAATACATCTGAAGTTACAGAGGACAGTGGCTAGCTCAAAGCTCAGAACTATAGTGGTATTTTAAGTGGAATTATCATTGCCTTGGGGAATGAAAACATCCATCTTTTCAGAATCAGTGGGTTTTATCCATACTGTGACTCCAGTGGGCAGAGCATAGCCATCTTTCGGCATCCTTTGAATGCCTAACGTTGCATGGGGAGGAGTATTTGAATGATCACCCAAGTCACTTTCAAAAATAAATGACTTCATGACTTTCCTCGATGTGACAGCATGTGTAATACCGAAACGAAGAACTTCAGGAATCAGGGCCTATAAGAAGAAAAACAAGATATTACAGAACTAATCCTTTTTTTTTCATGAGAAATTGCTTGCATGTCTAGTTGTGAATGACTTTTCCCAGAACTTTCTAGATCTATTCCTTAGGCTGCGGCATTTTGTTCCGTGATGAAAGAAAATACTTTCCCAGTATGTCTAAGTGAGAGACTCTTCTCTCTTCATGTCATTATGAAAAAACTATAGCAAATCCTATTCATGTGAAACTTGGAAAGAGTTAGCAGGAAAGCAGCACTGCTAGTGTATTTTTTCCCTTTTGTCAGATGATAAAACAGAAATACCCAAAATGGCAGAGAGTCCAAGATCAGATTGCCGATTGTGGCAGTTTCCTCTGAAGAGCCCAATACAAAAATAACGTCTCTTCTTCACAGAATCACAGAATCACAGAATGATAGGGGTTGGAAGGGACCTCTGTGGGTCATCTAGTCCAACACTCCTGCCCAAGCAGGGGCTCCTACAGCAGGCTGCACAGGACCTTGTCCAGGCAGGTCTTGAATATCTCCAGAAAGGGAGACTCCACAACCTCCCTGGGCAGCCTGTTCCAGGGCTCTGTCACCCTCAGAGGGAAGAAGTTCTTCCACATGTTCAGAAAGAACTTCCTATGCTTCAATTTGTGCCCATTGCCCCTTGTCCTGTCACTGGGCACCACTGAAAAGAGTCTGGCTCCATCCTTCTGACACCCACCCTTCAGATATTTATAAGCATTTATAAGATCCCCTCTCAGCCTTCTCTTCTTCAGCCTAAACAAGCCCAGCTCCCTCAGCCCTTCCTCATAGGACAGATGCTCCTGTCCCCTCATCACCCTCGTAGCCCTCCGCTGGACTCTCTCCAGTAGCTCCTCATCTTTCTTGAACTGGGGAGTCCAGAACTGGACAGAGTACTCCAGATGGGACCTCACTAGGGCAGTGTAGAGGGGAAGCAGAACCTCCCTCGACCTGCTGGCCACACTCCTCTTGATGCACCCCAGGATCCCATTGGCCTTCTTGGCAACAAGGGCACACTGCTGGCTCATGGTCAACCTGTCATCCACCAGCACTGCCAGGTCCCTCTCCACAGAGCTGTTCTGCAGCAGGTCCACCCCAAACCTGTACTGATGCATGGGACTGTTCCTTCCCAGGCGCAGGACCCTGCACTTGCCTTTGTTGAACTTCATCAGGTTTCTCTGTGCCCAGCCCTCCAGCCTGTCCAGGTCTCGCTGAATGGCAGCACAGCCTGATGGTGTATCTACCACTCCTCCCAGTTTTGTGTTATCAGCAAACTTGCTGAGGGTACGCTCTAACTCTTCATCCAGGTCATTGAGGAAGAATTTGAACAAGACTGGGCCGAGTACTGACCCCTGGGAAACACCGCTAGTTACCGGCCTCCAACTAGACTCATCGCTGCTGATGACAACACTCTGAGCTCTGCCATTCAGCCAGTTCTCAATCCACCTCACCGACCACTCATCCAGCCCACACTTCCTCAGCTTCCCTAGGAGGATGTTATGGGAGACAGTGTCTTCATGAACCTACTGTCCCATAATTATGGCATTCCTTGAATTTGGGAAGATTTCTGTGTTCAGGCAACATGCCAGATGAAGTTGGCTAAGGAAAATGCAATTGTTCCTAAGCAATCATTAAGACACTCCAGAGTGTGCATCTGTCAGCCAACATATACATATAATATGCAGCTGAAGAGTTTTCAGGCTAGGAACATTTTTGAGCTCTTATGAATAAAACTACACAACTGTACTTGCAGTATAAATCCAGATGTGGGTCATCTGCACTGTACATAATGGGGCTCAAGCAAGCATCACCTGTGTGGTGCAATACAGATGTAAGGAGCCCCACTGAAATCTCTGCTTTGTATGAAATCATCACATGTACATGAGTTCACATATGTGTAACTGTGCTGATATAGTTAGATCCCATCAGCATTTTTGAACCACGTGTGCACTGGTTTTGACTTTTCATCTGGCTTTGCGACACTGCTTTCTCTGGGATATTCAGATATTTGGTCCTTGGAACATGATGTGAATCCTAATAACATCAGTATCTCATCCTTGGCTTGTTTCCCAATTCGCTATCTCCCTAACTAACATAAAAATGGATAACTTTCTGATAACTATGTGCCAGCTCCAGATTGTTTCCTTCAAATCACCCACGCCTGCATGGAGTGCCATCCGCAGCAGCAGCAGCAGGCGTAACGCTTAACAGAGACTGGCTTTTATCAGAGGAGGGCAGACTTCTTATTTACTTCATGCTCAGCAGTGCTGTCTGCCCTAATGCTCCCACTTTTGCTACTACCAAGAAAATCTTCGGATTGACGTTGAGGGTGCTGACTGACAGAACATGCCAAGTTAATACCAATAACTTAGCAGCAGGATGTAAGCAGGCTGGCAAGCTCTAACCTAAAAGGTACATAGCTCCTGCTACGAATGGTAATACTCTCTCCCACACCAGGGTGCTGCGAACATCATTCCTATATTACGCCTTTCTTGGTTTCTAACTGGACTGGCACTATATGATATTATTCTTTCGCCCAAGAAACAATATTTCAGATTCCCTGAATGTCCAGAAGCAACCAGCCAAGAAGTGAATATTCTGGTATTCTCTTTCACTGCTTCCATGACTTCACAAGAGATGTCATAACAAAGCCATATACAAGCCATGTTCCAGTCCCAGCTGCCTTCATCTTTCCATCCCATCCCCTTTCTCTCTGCTTTTTTAGCAAGAGTGCAAATCTTTAGTGGCAGAATACCTCTTCCTACGTGCTTGTGCAATAAAGAGAAATGGGCTCCTATCCCAGCTGAAATCTCTGGATGCTGTTTTAGACCACGAAATGCTTTTGGATCTTGGCCCGAAACAGACAGCAGTGTACACAAGGCTGTAATAGCCTAGCTCTGCCTTGCTCTTTTTTCACACGTAGCAGTTTCCTTGACACTAGATCTGATAATTATTGAATGAATGGCCTCTTCCACTCTCAGCCTCCAGCAACCATTATCTTAATTACAGTTAAGCTGGAATCAGTCACAAAAATCCCACAAAACCCAACAACATCAGCAGATACCTTCAGCACACAGAGCTGGAACCACATAAGTCAAGTCTGAGGTGTTATGTAAATCACCTCAGCATATTTCACCCATGCTGTGGGTAAAGTCCACTCAACTTTTGTAAAAGCATGAAATGTATAAAACCATGTTCATCTGAATGAGGTTATAGACATGGTGAAACCACAGTCTGTTTGTGAGAGGTGGATTTTAAAACATGGCCAGGTGGAGTTTTTTCCTTCACCAGTCGGTAAACAACTTACAGACCATTAACTTCTAGTGACTTGTATCTGAAAGGAAAGTTACACACGAAAAGTGAAGAGTATTGTCATCTGGTAGACCTGCATTCACTAGGACGTTTTAATCTTCCAGCAAGCATAAGAAACTGGTTAGCAGGCTGCTTATTTACATTTCTATATTCCATATTTGCAAGAGCAGTACAAACCCAGATACAGCACTGTTACATGGTTTATTCTGACAATACAATATGTAATGAATGAAAGAACTTGTTACCAAGGAGATAATTGGACTCGAACAGTGAGAATATCTCAATGTGCCAATTTTCAGCATCAGTTTTTCTTTTGCTGTGGCTGTGAATTGTAGCTGGCCATATTTTTACAACAGCAGACTAAGGTCTTTATCTTATTTTTGTGTGGCAGATTGCACAGTCTAATATATTACTCTAACTGAGATTTTACGCAAGGCTTGATCTCCTATATATTAATGATCTTTTTTTTTTAATAAATAAAATGCAATGAAAAAATATCAGTATCAATAAGGAAGAACAGTTTACAGACACATCAAAAAAAGATTAAGGACAAACTAATACTAGTCCAGATATCCCCACAAGAAAAATGCAAGCAGTGTATAGAAACTCTTTTACCGGAGGCAGGAATGGTATGTATTAACACCGTGTAGTGAAAGGTCTCCTGCCCACCTGTCTGGCCAAACTTCATTATCATGTTAACCCCCAGTCTTATTACTTTAAACTCTATTACCCTCTACTTACTAATATATTTTCCTAGGCATCTCTGATAACCACTTTTCGCATATTATCTGTAGATGAAATCTCTTTGCCTTTTTTTCTATTTTTTTCAAAACCAGCTTCAAAACAACAAACTTCTGAGACATGCATATCACATAGAGTATAACAAATTGATTAAATTGCCTTCTTTATCAAAGCACAAAGACTAAGTATATATGAGAATTGCTTTTAATCTTTAGTTGACATTTGATATTTGGCTGTTCACCATGTGGAGGGATGTCCCTATTTGCCTTACTGTTTCCTGTCCTACTTGTTGAAAGTGAAGCAATCGAAAACATTGTGTTTTTCGTTATCAGGTGCAGCCTGTATCCTACACTTCAGTGCTCCTAAGTTTATATATCAATGAATGCCCCACACACATGAACAGGATGGGAATAACTGAAGGGAACAGCCTAAAGGTTTGTCTTTAGTTATTGCCTGACAAATTTTCTTGTGCCTTGCTAAAGCTTGTAGCAGTGTATTTTTAAATGGTGGTTGTAATTAAGGCTATGCATGATTATCTTCCAATACTACGAGTGAGAGCTGAAGACATTTCCCTCTTCAAGGGTCCCCACTGTCTCCTTGAGGACTGACAATCCTTCAAATCCAGTCGATAAAATGCTCCTGCAAGTCCTCCTGAATCAGTTGCAGTCCGAATATGCCATGCTGCTAAATGCTATTAAAATGAGCAAGATAGCCCAGCTCTTTCCAGCTGCAAAGGGCAAGGAGTGCTCCCGGGAGCAGCTTGCCGGTGGCCCTGGGAGAAGGAGCCCCCAGAGTAACTCAGGAGCAGCCATCAGAGGGAGGAGCAGAGGCTGGGAGGCTCGGCAGATGTACCTCTGCCCACAGCCCGCGCTGCGCTGCTTTGCCCCATGCTGGGGTCACTTATTTAGATTTCTTTCCAGCCTCTAGGAGGTTGTTCTAAGTTTCAGAAGTCCAATGCTTTTTCTTCTCTTCTTCTCAAGACTCACTGGCAACCATCCAGATGCAGACCTGAAGGAGAATGTCTCTTGTTCAGAGATGAAACATTCCTACCTTCTACAAAGCCTTCCCTAGCACTGCCGTGCTAGGAAAATACATCTAATGCCCATTTTTCCTGAGTACTTGTCTCTCATCCAGTTTCTCTCCCCTCCCGTAGTTTCAGACAGTTTCTGTCCCATCCCCTATTTTCCTCCAATAAGCCGGCAATATCACAGGATAGTTTTCTAACTGTGGGTACACAGTTTATTATAGCAGACAAGGAGACTTGCTTTGCAAGACATAGAAAATTAGTAAATAGCTGTGGAGCCCTGCACAGGGGTTGGTCTGTCCTCTGCGCAAAGGAGGTATCAAGAGTAAGTAGGGAGTATCATTTAGTTCACTCACCACAGAACCTGTACCCCTGCGCACTAACAGAAAAGCAGCATGTAGGGAGACAAGTTTTACCCTACATAGAGATGCAATAGCATATATACTCTCTAGAAGCTTATGGGAGGCAGCACAACTCTTAGTGCTCTCTGCCCCATGTTTGAAGCTACGTCCTGCGTGACAAGCAATAGATAAAAAGCTGTTTAACCATTTGCTTTAGTTTGGCTTGAAATTCTGTGCTGTGTCAATTAGTGGTGGGACATGTTTGTTGTGGTCTGAATGCAATAGAGGAACGAGAAATAAGCAGAGACCTCTAAGTTTTTCCTGAGCCTCCTCAGCTTTGTGCAACTGCACTGCTCAGCTAACACTCAGAAGTGATGCCCACACCTCCCGAGACCTTGACATTTTCTGTTTATTTTACTTTAAAGCTCGTTAAGGCAGATGGGAGTAAGTTCTTTGCCAAGATAAACCTGTTAACTGGGGTCATTCTATCACTGCTTTATTGTCTTGAGTACCCACTAATCTTCAAGCAGCTTCACAAATGTGTCCCACTCCATAGCTATTGAAACTTAACTAGCCAGTGAGTCTTCAAGTGATAAAAATGGGAGAGACAAAAAACGATGATATTACTTCATTTTTTTTTCTCTCCAGGTTCATAACAGTGAAAGTGAGACAAGAATTTAAGTCAGTAAAGTCACTTTCTTCTTATTTTTTTCTAATGCAGGAATTTTTCTTCCTTTTCATCAGTTAAACGGCTAAGAAAAATAGGTTGTTGATGTACTTATGAGAGTGCTGCACACAAAGTATATTCTGATACCATCTTTCAGTTTCACCAAAGAACATTTGTCATCACCTCTGATGAAATGGAATTAAATTGTGGTCTGCATCTAAGACATCAATTGAGAAATAAAAATGTGGAAATTCATGCAGAAAATACTAGTATCAACATTAGCATGCTGAAGAATGCAATGATGCAGAGACTTTGTACAGACAGAAATACGATACAGTCTCTGTAGAAACCTTTTATTGTCCCCATGCAAATTAAAAGGAGATTGGAGGACTGTGTGGTATGGAAGTAACAGTAAAATAAGGGTAGTGTAACAATTCTAAGTCCAAAATGAAATTCGGTAAAACTTGGTTTCTAATAAATTTAAATGTTCTTTTTGTTGAAATTAAATGAAAATTAAATAACTGATTTTAGCTATTTTTAGGTTTTGTTATCAGTAGAGAGAAAACAAACCTCAAAACGAAATTGTGTTCAGTTCCTTTCTGATTTCCAGTTCTTAGCCACACTGCACTATTAAAATTTTGCCCAATCAACAAGCCTCTCTTCTCCCATCCATTTCTGGCCTCCTTTTTCCCCAAATCAGTAATTTTGATGTCAGTTGCCTCCCATTCCTCTCCTAGGTATTTTCTGAAGACTTGTCCACACTACAGAAATTTATGATACAAGGAGCTGTGCCGGGCTTCTAAGGATGCTTGTAAAACACTTCACATCCATACGCCAAAGTGCTCCAAGTGGTTTGTATTTCTGCCAAAAAACACTTGGATTTTTCTTGTGTTCAGCAAGGGCCAAACTTGGCTCAAGGCCAGCAGGGACGGCAGTGAAGGAGATAGGATGCAGCACGCGTGCTGCAGCCCTACCAAGGCACGCTGTAGGGTCCCAGAATCCGTCCTCTGTCAGAGCTACGCTGGGAACTGGGAGATGGCTGCCCAAAGGGCTCCGCAGCTGAAAAGCTCTGGGGATGTGAGCAGAAATGCTTTTATTCGGAATAGCAGTTGGTGGGATATCGCTGGATATAACAAATAGTTTGCATTTAAACTGAGGAACTGGGATAAGCTTAACGACAACCCTTCTAATTATCAGGGTATTAGTAAGGGAGTCAGAAAATGACACAGGTAATAGAAGGGACTGCTGCTGCTCATCGCCCCCTGCCCTGCCTGTCCTCCTCAGCCTCGAACGCAGAGCTCTCCCTACCATCCTTTCAGTCAGGATCTAGGAAAGCAACATTAAGAAAAGGGGGAGGAGAGGGGGGAACTCACTTTCAAAATAGCAGCAAAGAGCTGCTCTGCAAAGTGTGACTGGAGGTATAAAAGATACAGCTGGCAGTTTACGCTGCTTTGCTGAAATAATGACACTAGAGTTGTAGAAGCAGGCTACCTAAAATGGTCAGTATTAGTTTTCTTTATTAGGGACTGGGTGGGAGAGCGAGGACTAGCAGCACTTCCCCGTGCTTTGTTCCTGTCACTTGACAGCTTTTTTGTCCTTGAGATATTCTCTCAAGGGGCGAGGAGTCCACTCGGGCTCCAAGTCACTCCAGGGTGGGGAGAGGGGGGTGAAGCTCAGCCTATCAAGGGAAACGTGTCCACAGCAAATTTGATTGTTCAAAAATAATCCAGAATAATTTTGTCAGTAATGGAAGATTCAATTGTAGAGAGGGATTTAAACTTAAATTGGAAGGGATTTTAAGCGTCATTACTAAATTCCCTACATAACACATTAGGCACAGCACAGGGAATCCTGATTTAACCTAACAATGAGCAGACTGACCAGATTTTCAAAGTGAAATAATGGAATTCCTGCGGGGGTAGGAGCTGGGTTTGGTCACAGAGATTTGGGGTGAAAAGCAGTGCAAAAAAAGGAAAAGACAGCCATTTTCCCTCCTCCCCTGCTGTATTGCTCTACCTTTCCTCCACTCCATTTGTGAGAGGCACAAATTCCCCACTGGGTAAGCCCTGTGACAGTGAGTACCAAACAGCAATGTTGTTGAGGGCAGTCAACAATGCTGGGCTTTTTGTACCAAAGTGATTAGCTGGACGACAGGCAGCGCCAAGCAGGGACCCAGTTTGCCCATCACAAGACCTGGTGGCTGCATGATGCGGGGACGAGATACTCTGGTCGATATCCTCACACACACACTCACCTGCCCACAATGTACCCACGTACAGCGTCAGGACCATGTCCTCACTCTGTTGTACAGGTCATTGCCCTGTAAAATGCTTATTTCACTGGCTAACAGATTCATCATATTCTTTCCACAATAACTATCAGAAAGTCTTTATCTCCTGTGTGCTGACAGCTTGCATCAATTTCAACCACCTTGAGATTTTTCACAAAGCAAAACTGTTGGTTTTTGGCTAACCCTACTCAGCACCCCTGCCTGAGGGCACAGGACATCCTCATCTTTACCAGTGGCTGGGACATAGTGAGGAGTTCTCCAGCTTTTTGTTCTTTCCCGCACTATGTGAAGCAAGGTTTGCTGACCTAGCAGGATGTCTGTTAGCTGAAAGAATCATTCCTCAAGGAAAACTTTCTTTTCCTCTTCTGTATGTTCTCTTTCTCAGATGAGCCTCATCTCCCAGGCTCTCAATATCCCTGAGCACTCTCATTCACTCCCAAATTATTGCCCTTTGTTGTCCCGCACAGGAAAGACTCGCCAAAGTCCAGGACTGGTGGTAAACACCTCCATATGGTTTACATACTTTATACTATCTGCCATGTGAGTTAGTTCTTAGGATATTTGTATATCTTAGATGATAAGCTTTTTCCAAGCAGGAACGCAATTTTTTTGTGCTTTTTTCTCCTCTAAAATTCCTCTATTCCAAACAAATAATGAAAAACCTAAACCCTCTACACTGAACTGGGGCAATTTAATAGCTAAAAAGAATAAGGCCAGGCTTGAGATAAGGCTTTCAGTTTATACAACAGATGTAAAACACATGTGGAACTGATGGGACAAGTTGGAAATATGATATGATGGCGAGCTCACAAGTGCGTGGCACCTCTGAGATTCATTTGGTGTACGGTAAGATACGTCATCCTAGAAAAGGACTACTGGAGTATTTTAAAATGTACACAAGCACTGCACTTTGCTGCCTGGCCACCTGTCCGTCAAATCTTAATCTTGCTACTCTGTTCTCTGCATACACAGTACCTGGTGGTTTCTGTCTGTACAGGCAAATAACAACAATAATAGTAATGGTCATAACAATAACAATTGTCTCAAGTAGGTTTCTCGTTTCCAGGCTTAACTGCTGTATATAATTTTTTCTGATCTCACTAAAGTCCATGTTGCTTCTGTTTGGTTAGGAGGATGGTACTGCTCAAACCTTACTTGCTGACCAGTTGTTTAAACATCCCTGCCTGAATGTATTTGTCTCCCATTTCTTTGCTACACTGATCCCCAGGTCTGCTTCCTGCTGTTTTATCTGGCTTCAGTATTTGGCCACCACCTACTCTCAGTGTGTAATATCTGCTTCAGTACCCCAGACCTCCCATTATTTTCACTGTGCTTGCAATAACACTCCAAACACGTGCCAAGTCCATGTAGGGCTCCCCTGGAGATAACCTTGTTCATCTAAGTCCTCCTGACGGTCCTTTCTGTTGAGACATGGACTTCAGCAGTGAAGATATCTACACGTGATGAATACAATGTAAGCTACAGAAAGTCACAACCTCACCATGTCATACACCAGTTTTACAGACTTTCTCCCCTTTCTCCTCTTTTATTACTACTCAGGAACCACAGCGTGCTCAGTATTTTTGTAAGGCTTCCAAGGAATTTTCTCTCCTGTGTGAAACGGGTTACATGCAGCACATTACCAACAGTCACTCAGCATAATAAATGATAATTAGCAACACAGCTTCTCTGGACTGAAATGTTGCTGTTCTGGAAAAATGCTGTTCTGTTTCAGCAAGATAAAATGAAAAGCAAAAAGAAAGGGAAGACCAATCTTTTTGCCTGCACCAACTGTTCCCTGCCAGCAGGGAAGGCTCACCCAGGTAAGCTGCTGATTTCTTTCATGCTTTCAAAGTCAAAATGTCTTCATGGAAACTCAAAAAAAAGGCCAAGTCTGTATTATTTCTCATTTAATCCAGCGTTGTCACAGAATGGTGCCTGACATATAGAAGTGGTGAGCTGGAAGAAGTCTGCATTTTAAGCTGCATTTTGAACATCAGATGTCATCATAAAAGTTAAAGATGATTGTTCAGACTACTCACATTAAACGCCCAGAAAACTTTGCTTAAAAGATCACAAGAGCCTTGAAATTAGGCATGTATTCCAGCAGCAGTGAATGTCATGCAGTAAACATTTCTTCACATCTATCTGGAGATACTGGTGAAAAGAAGGAAACATAATCAAGACATAGGACATTTCAATATTCACAGTAACAAGGAATGTAGTGAAGTAAATCTGACCCAAGCATGAAGTATGAGCCAAGAATGGAAATCAGACCAACCTTTCTGTGATGTAATGTAAAATGTTTAACTGCAACAACATTACTGCACTTCTTGAAATGCGAAAGTTTAGATTCAGAATTCAGACAAAAGTTGATTCTTTTTTCATCATGAACAATAGGGATGTGGAAGAGAAGATACAATTTTCTGTTCTCTTTCAAGAAATCTCCAAAGTCACCTCAAGAACAAAACTGAACCAATTATAGAAATTTAGGACCCTGATTTAAACTTCCTCAAAACAAATTATTTTTACAGAAATACTTATGAAAGAGTAAAGGGAGAAGAGGGCAGAGTGCTGATTACATATCTATACATAAATAGCTATTTATACCTTTAATAGCTAATCTGCTGTGTTGTCCTCTTATATTATTACTACCCCCTAGGTTGCTTCCAATAAGCATACTAAAGAGCACCATCCTTCAAGGCCTGGAACTTGGCTTTGGTGCTAGGATGCCATATGTTTTCACACCAAAATTGTCTGAGATTAGTGTCATTTGCAGAATGCGGCACTGAATTCTTCCTGATAGACCGTCAGACTAACACCAGCTTATTCTAGCTAACTTCAAACTTGGCTGCTCCTTTTTATGAGGGAAACAATATGCTTCTCAGAAAACATTATGCTGTTAGAATATTGTTTCCCTGAAGACGCTCTGAGGGTCACCATGAAGGATGCTGTATCGGTACGGCTGTCTTTGTAAATGTGTTTGAATCTCTGAGTGTCCCAGGCAAACACAATATTTGATTAAAAAAGAGATATGCGGTTATCTGCAACGTGGACCCACTTCCTCAGTAAAACAAAATGCCACAACAATGTTGTCTCAATTACTGGAGGACTGCACAATTGCCTTCCAAGGACACAACATAAAGCAGTAGTCCTCAGAGAAGCTAGAGGCATAGTTCTCATTTAAGGATCTATTTTTTTTTAAATTTCTCCCACATTTACTTCTGACATTAGAAAACAAGGGTTGTTTCTTGTAAAATGAAACATTTTGTCCAACTAAAAAGATGTGTTTCACCTTGGTTTGGATGTTCTTACTTACTAACACATTTTACATTGCTATTTTTTATTAAATTTTAAAATTAAATACTTGAGGCAAACCCATATAAACCTATTTACAAAACATTAAAATATTGCAACCTTTATTAACTAAAATTCTATGTCAAATTCAGTACAACTTTCTACAAAGGTTTATCTGTACTCAAAAATGCATTTTTCAGCAAACACCGTTTAACAAGAAACATTCTCAACTCAAGGTATGTCCATTGTTTCTTCCTTAGCTATCGTCACTGAGAACACCAATTCACACATTATCAGACATTAAGAAACCTGAGATGCCCCTAATGTCAAGAGATTTGGTCAGTCTCTCTTGCTCTTCAGCTGGCAATAGACGGAATCCAGCCACAGGGCAGGTGGGATACCAACAGATTTTCAGCAAAGTAGGCTGCTGTGCCAAAGCCCTGGAGATCTTCCTGACCACTAATGCCACTCCTGCTGCTGCTGAGGTGCCAGCAGGAGGTCTGGGGCGAAGGTCTCCCCAGAAGAACACAGCCTGTCCCCTCATCCGTCGCAGGAACGAGCTTCCCTCCCCACAGCTCCCTTTCACCCCATCTCCGCCTGCTCCAGTGGCAGGAGAGGATGTTGGCCTGGTCCCACTTTTTTAGCCTTCTGGTAGCATAACTCTATTTTTGCTATGCAGCTGAGAAGCTCTAAGCTGGCTCTGCACCAGGCACACTGCATTGCTATGCTTTGGAGATTTTCACAAGGATGAAAGAAAGCATTTAGGGAGGTTCCAGAAACGATGCTGATGGCTGTCATGCTAATGCTTGTAATGAATTCTAAATTGGTAATGGGACCACTTATGGATAACTAAAGGCTTATTCACTCCCCTGCATATCTGCTTTTTTCCTTTACCACTTTTTGCTGGATTTAGTGCCAGTGTTCACTTTGCACTTTCTCTTTTCCCTTTTTTTCAGTTCTTTTACTTTCCTACTGTCATTTCTTATGCTATACTGTTCCTCTAAAAATCATCACCTCTCAGGCTCTCCTCTTATTCTAGTGGCCTTACTGCAGCAAATGCATGTCCTGCAAATCTCTAGGTATCATTGTTAGCTCTCTTTTCCCATATGGGACTAATCACTCCAGTTTGAATGATTTTGAAACAACAGAGGATGGATAATAACACTTCTATGAGCATATAATTTCATTTTACATCTACTGGATGATGCAAACTGCATTCGTACCACCTAGAGATAGGTGGTATAATAACAAATGGTAAAATAATAGGTGGTATAATAATGAAGGATTGCATTAATGGGCAGCAATCATAACTGACACAGACCTGTAGTATCTGGCTGATGCAGGTTTAAATGATGTTAGTGTTGATTGCAGTGTGTCTTATTGCCTTAGGAGATACGTGTTAAGTATAAGGGTTTGCAGTTAAAACTCTGTGAGGCACAAGGCTCCTCTGGAACATCTATCATGTCAGCAGAACTGCTAAAGTGTAGCTGTGGTCAAAAAAAAATGACACTATAAAAGTGACATCTATCATGTACTGTATTTATTTTCCCTTGGTGATTTCCAGATTAAATCTGCTCAGTTTACAAATCAGAAGAGACATTTTTTAACTGCTTTTTTATCCAACAGTCTATGTTCCCTGTTCAGCCTCCGTCTAAAAAAAAAAATTAAACTATGTTCTTTCTGTTCCATACATCATTTTGCATCCACCCACAATAAAAATTCTCCAGCTAAAATACAGGTTGTATTTGTACTGACACGGAATAAATCAGAAAAAAACATATCTCACTCAACTTTCAGATCAAAGTAAAACGTGTTTTTTCTCACCAGTAAGCTACATGTATATATAGATGACATAGAGTGATGAAACTGGTCATTTTTACTATGGCATACTGAACAATATTCCATACTACATATATAGCAAACTACACACAGATATTTGAATATGGTCTCAAGCATAGTTCTGATCAAAGGATGTCAACGACATTTATATATTCCTTAAACGCTTGTGCTGATCTCTCTCTGAAATGTCCTTCCATGTACAGGAGAAATTGGGAAAAGGACAATACCAGACTTTACTAGCACCAAGCAACTGCAGTCCCACACTGCTTCATCTGTGTTGAAAAGTATTAGGATTATTTGCATAATTTCCTAACCCTTTCCTCTGTCTCCTATTTGCTCACCTATATTTCATTAACTCTCCCTTTTGACATGGCTGAACTGTGTCAAACTGTGAATTTTTTCAATTTATAATGGGTAATACACTTACCTAGTTCTTACCTAGTTCTTGGTATACGTTCATAGCATAAGAATAATGATGTCATACATAGTGTCATACCACCGAATGGACATGTCTAGTTATCAGGTATTTTTCCAATGACAAAGGAATATAATTTCAAATAAAAACTACTATAAAGAATGCTGCATTTAAAATATCAGAAGTATTGAGAAATGCAGAGATAAAGCTGATATTTTAAGTGAAAATTTAGCTCTACTTCATCTTCAGCATTAATCACTCGGATGGCAAACATATCATCACGTCTCCAGAATGCAGTATAGCCAAATGGAGGTGAATCAAAGCAAGGCAAAGGTCATGTAGGTAAATAGAATATACTTTGTGGAGTGTGCTTTGCATGATTGAGTGCATTTTGGCTGAAAGTATACGTCAGCAGTTGGACAACCTGTCCTCGAATTTTGGAGCATTTGCTTGTACTTTATTTGTGAAATGCCTTTTCTATTAACGGTGTTTGATGATGTAAATCTGGTGGTGATTCCTCCCTCCATCACATGTCCAAGGAAAATGACACAGTCATCCATCCTCTTGTCTGATCACAACTTTATTGCAAGAAGTGGGGAATGTGAAGCTCAAGGGCAGCCTTGGCTGCAGTGACCATGAAATGGTGGAGTTCAAGAACCTGAGGACACTAAGAAGGGCACACAGCCAGCTCACTACCCTGGACTTCAGGAGAGCAGACTTTGGCCTCTTCCTGTTCCACAGAGTACCACGGGATAAAGCCCTGGAGGGAAGAGGGGACCAAGACAGCTGGTTAATATTCAAAGATCACCTCCTCCAAGCTCAGAAGTGGTGCATCCCAGCAAAGAGGAAGTCAGGCAAAAACACCAGGATGCCTGCATGGATGAACAAGATGCTCCTGGGAAAACTCAGAAATGGAAAGGAAGCCTACAAAGGGTGGAAGAAAGGACAGGTAGCCTGGGAAGAAGACAGAGAAATTGTCTGAACAGCCAGGGATCAGGTTAGGAAAGCTAAAGCCCTGGTAGAATGAAATCTGCTAGGGACATCAAGGGCAACAAGAAAAGCTTCTGTAGGTACATCAGTGATAAAAGCAAGACTAGGGAAAATATGGGCCCTCTTCAGAAGGAAATGCAAGACCTGGTTAACCTGGATACAGAGAAGTCTGGGTGAGGTACTCCATGATTTTTTTACCTCAGCCTTCACCAGCAAGTGCCCTAGCCACACCACCCAAGTCACAGAAGGCAAAGGCATGGACTATGAGAATGAAAAACCACCCACTGTAGAAGATCAGTCTAAGGAACCTGAAGGTGCACAAGTCCATGGGACCTGATGAGGTGCATCTGCGGGTCCTGAGGCAACCGGTGGATGAAGTTGCTAAGCCACTATCCATTACTTGAGAAACTACGGCAGTCCGGTGAAGTTCCCAGTGACTGGAAAAGGAGAAACATAACCCCCATTTTTAAAAAGGGTAAAAAGGAAGACCCAGGGAACTACAAGCCAGCTAGACTCACCTCTGTGCCTGGCAAGATCATGGAGAAGATCCTCCTGGAAACTATGCTAAGGCATGTGGAAAATAAGATGATTGGTGACAGCCAGCTTGGCTTCACTAAGGGCAAATCATGCCTGACATATTTGATGGCCTTCTACAACAGGGTTACCATGTTGGTGGATAAGAGAAGAGAAAGTGATGTCATCCACCTGGACTTGAGCAAAGCATTTGACACTGTCCTGCACGACATTGTTGTCTCTAAGTTAGAGAGGCTCAGATTTGAAGGATGGACCATTCGGTGGATAAGGAATTGGCTGGATGGTCACTCTCAAGGAGTTGCAGTCAACGGCTTGATGTCCAAGAGGAGACCAGTGACAAGTGGCGTTCCTCAGAGGTCGGTATTTGGACTGGCACTGTTTAACATCTCTGTCACTGACATGGACAGTGGGATTGAGTGTACCCTCCGCAAGTTTGCCTACGACACCAAGCTGTGTGGTGGGGTTGACATGCTGGAGGAAAGGGATGCCATCTAGAGGGACCTTGACAGGCTTGAGAGGTTGGTCTGTGTGAACCTCACGAAGTTCAACAAGGCCAAGTGCGAGGTCATGCACATGGGTCAGGGCAATCCCAAACTCAAATATAGTCTGGGGGATGAAGGGATTCAGAGTAGCCCTGAGGAGAAGGACTTGCACATGCTGGTTGACCAGAAGCTCAACATGACTTGGCATTGTGCACTCCCAGCCGAGCCAACTGTGTCCTGGGCTGCATCAAGAGAAATGTGGCCAGCAGGTTGAGGGAGGTGACTCTGCCCCTTTGCTCCACTCTGGTGAGACCCCACCTGGAGTCCCGCGTGCAGCTCTGGAGCCATCAGCACAGAAAAGATGTGGACCTGTTGGAACGGGTCCAGAGGAGGGCCACAAAAATGATCAGAGGGATGGAACACCTCTCCTATGAGGAAAGGCTGAGAGACTTGAGGTTGTTCGTCCTGGAGAAGAGAAGACTCCAGAGAGACCTTATCACAGCCTCCCAGTACCTGAAGGGGGCCTACAAGAAAGCTGTAGAGGGACTTTATACAAGGGCATGTAGTGATAGGACAAGGAGTAATGGCTTTAGACTGAAAGAGGGTAGATTTAGGTTAGATATAAGAAAGAAATTCTTTACTATGAGGGTGGTGAGGCACTGGAACAGGTTGCCCAGAGAGGCGGTAGATGACCCCTCCCTGGCAGTGTTCAAGGCCAGGCTGGATGTGGCTTTGAGCAACCTGGTCTAGTGGAAGATGTCCCTGTCCATGGGACACGGCAGGGGGCTTGGAACTAGATGATCTATAAGGTCCCTTCCAAACCAAACCATTCTATGATTCTGTGATTCTATGAAGTTACCTGGACAGGAATTCTCAGCCCTTCGGAAAGCTAATTAGAACAAAAAAAAGCTGAAGAACATGTCCTCAGTAATGTAACCTACCATGAGCACATCTAACCTATTTTCCACTCCTTGAGCTGGGCCACAGTCTTTATCATCCAGACAACTCTTGGTGTGGAGCCAAGGTAACTAAAAAATCACCTAAAGCTCTCAAATGATGACTAATGGGTGGTAGTTCTGTTCTTCAGACACAAGGGCAATTTTATGATAGAGGTAAAGCTTGTCTATGCAGGAGACACAACATTTTAAGGGTGTCTATGAGACAATGAAGTAAGCTACCACATGAAATAATGGCCTTTAAAAACCTTGCCACTTTCTGCTACAACTGCATGTGATCAATGTTAATAATTTCATTCAATGAAGTGCTGGAAGGTGAAGGGGAGAACAGGAGCTGGGATAGATAGAATTTAAGCCTCAATTTTTCTATATCAGTGGTTGGCTTACAATATGGTCTGCTTTTAAGGCTTAATGTATTTGTGTCAGTTAATAAATTTGCTATAGAAACCTGCAATAAAACTGAGTTAAGGCTGACAGCATATATCTGAAATCTATACTAAAACACATTCTTTTACTGTTAGAAATTAAAACTGTATGGGAAACAGTTTAATCATAATGAAAAAGGTCAAGATTTCATAATCTCTTCCCACCCCAAACCCAAGAAAAAACTGAGATCTCAAGAACATTCAGTACAATCCACCTCAATCCAAACAATTCACTCAACAATGCAATCAATTTTAATGAATGAACTTACTTTAAAAGATTTAATTAACTTAAACTTGCAACTGAAAAATATTTTTTACTGGTAAAATGATTGATTCTGTTGTTTTCTAGACAAAGAGCGTTGATTTGCAATTTCTGAAACTGTCAAATTCTTGTCAAAACAGAATCTTCCACAAGAAGTGGTTGTGCTCAAAAATCCTGCTCAAAATTTGTTTGACCAGCTCCACTGAATTTTTCTGCTCAAAACCATCACACACAATATAATCAAAATAGAGCTTAGAAATACAAAATACATATTAAAAAAAAAAAAGTTAAAAGTTAACTCTAAAAATTAAGCACTGGCTATGGACAGTGGAGGAACACAGTCAACCCCACCTCTGCTCTGCAATGCCCAGTGAAATCATGCAATAACCTTAGGTTACGATTCTCGCATTCATTCGGCTGGATCCTTACCTTCAGCAGAATGTTTATTAAAAGGAATGGCCCTCAAGGATGTAGGAAAGTACCTTTCTCCTTCTGGTGGCACAGGAGCCCATGTGGCTGAGGTGTCCACGCTGGGCTTCCTCACAAGTCCCTGCCCTCCCTTGCCGGACCATACACCCAGCACGTGCACTCCTCTGCTGTATCCTATTTAAATGCACACTTACTCCTCCTTGTCCCACCCTCCTTGCCTCTGCTAAGAATAGACGCAGTACAGTAGGCACATGGGTAGCCTTTGAACTAACAGCAAAAATACAGAGATGAAATTTACTTTCATCAGAAGCCGGTGCAATTTTTTTTTCCCCAGCAAAACACAAAGTTTGTTTTCTTTCAAAATGGCTGCTGTTTCTGACTGCCTTCGGCAACATTGATGCTAAGCCATGTATAAAGACAGTGGCTTCCTACGCTGAAAGAGGAAAGGGTTTTTAGAATGATGTTCATGAAAAGGAATTAAATGCTGAAGTGTGTATCTGCTTGGATAAGTGTAGTCACAGATTTATTTTGGCTGTGCTCCAAGCTAGGAAGTCGTGAGTGTGCTTTGGCTCGGCAGCCGGTGAGGAAAATTAGCAGAGTGCTAATACACCCTGCCTTTCAGCCTACTGCTTCAGGTACAACTCTGGACCAGGCTGACCCACGCTTGGGAAGCTGAGAAAGCAAGACAACAGAACAGGAAAATCTGGCTACTGTGGACCCTCAGCTGTGGAGCAAAAAGAGGTCAAGAAATCCATTCCAGAAAAAAAACACAAACAAAAGAAAACACTGATCTGGTAATAAATTTACTGCAGATTTTACTGTAATGCAAATATTCATAAGTAGCAGCATGTTAACATTCATAAGTAGTCTCATGTTAATATTCATAAATAGCATCATGTCAACTTAATTAAAGGAGTCTAAGTGGTGAAATTCTTTCAGTTTTCACGTTAGGTGTTAGACAACTTAATGGATAGCAATAATTGTGCCCCAGCTTTGACTGTCAAGTTGTGAGATAGTGAAGGTCTCCTTGCGCCTGCAAGTGAGAATGCTGGTAGGACGCAAGTTCAGAGATGGCAAACAGTAGCCTCACAGCAATTGGCTCTCTGAATACCCTCCGAGGCATTCCACACAGTCCCGTACATCCACCTTACCTAGGCAGTCCTTAACTTGATCATTCTTTCATCTCCCAGTCCTTGTTATGAGACATGGAGACCCGGGAGGCCTGAGTGCACTTTGTTACTCACTTCTTCCTTGCACATTCCCTCTTTTCCTATGGTACATTGCTCTCCATGGACATAGAGAACAAACCGCTTCCTCCCTCTTCATGCAACTCTTTACATATTTGACGTCTGTAATCATGTCCTTTCCCTGTTTCTTTTCTTTATGAAAAACACTCGTGACTTTGCATTGTTCCCTGGTAAACCAGATTTTCAAAATTCTGGATTATGATCATTCTTCCACTTTTAGCTAGTCCTTGACTAGCTAAAATTCTTGAAATTCAACACCTAGAGCTGCATTCAGTCCTCCTTCTGATACCCAAGTCTCATTTAAAACACTGCAGTTTTCCTGCACACCAAATACGTACACAGAGATTTCAGTTCTTATTTTTATCTTTTTTCTTTGCGTAATATATTTAGATTTTGCAGTACTTAAATGAGAAAAAGGCTGCACAGGTCTGATTCTGTGCAGTGGAACTCCACTGACAATTCTCACTGATTTAAGACTCAGACTTGGGGTCTCTATGAGTGGTTTCAGGTGTCCTCCTGTGTTATTACTAGTTGAGAAGCTTAACCTACTTCCTGCTTTTTCTAAGATTTAGAGACAGCCAAATGCACATCCATTAACTGGATGAAACAGTATGATGAACAGCTATAAGTGTTGCTCAGTTTAATCCTCTCGACCCAAGTCTGAGACTGTATCACTGCAAAGTTACCACTAGCTCAATAAAGCACACTGCAGAAGCTTAGTTTATTTTTCCCAGACCAAAACTGGGTGAAAGTTGACTTACGAAGCACAGAAAGTAAAGATTAAGGTGTAGTTAAGAGGAAATATGGGTATATACCTAACGTTTTATCTTTTTCCTGCTTTTCTATGTTCTTTGAATGAAAGAATACCTCAGTTTGAGTCATTTTTACCCAGTGTGCTGATCATAGACTCTTTGGCAGGAAGGGTTTTTCTTTAGCCAGATACAATTGGGTCCATAATGCTAACACAGCTGAGAATACAGAACTATGGGACTGTAAGGCTTCAAGTTTTGTGAGGGGTAAAGGAAACTCAGCCTGTCACTTGACAAATATCCTACCAGGTTCTAAAGCACAGTCTGTCATGCAACCATAACAACATGCTTGGATGTTCTGTCCCAGATACTTAAAGAAACCTGGGCTAGTTTGTATGCAGTCCATAAAGTTTAGACCCATTCTTTTTATGCTTTGTGGAAAATGCATAAACATTTTTCTGTGACCTACTTGCTGTTGTGTTTTGAAATAATGCAGATAATACAGGTGGGTGCATCATAATGAGGATGTGAAGACCTTCATGGCGGAGAGATAATGATGTAATGTGACAGCAGTATCACTGGTGATTCAGACCTGTATGCAGCATGCAGCATCACTGGGTAGTCCACAGAAGCAGATTATCTGGTAGAGAAGCCATGCTCCTCTCTTGGTTGACACACAGAGCTGGGGCTGTTTAATGGAAGAAATAGAGCTCTTTCATCCTCTCAGCAATCTTCTCTAGAGATGGTACATCTTACATTTGCCACTGAGAACAAATTACAGACCTGTTCAAGCCTCTTGCCTTTATGTAATATTAGTACACTTCAGGGAATGTCGCCATACAAATGCACAGTGAAAAAAGAGATAGAAAAATTTATTACGCACACCTACCTGATCTCCAAACACTAACAGTTTTGGTTTTGTGGTTTTCTTTTCTCAGACTAATACAAAATTCAGTTTTTACAGTTGCTTCTGTGGGTGGAAGGATGCAAGAGACATGAGTAAAGCAGACTTCCTAACAAATGTTCTTGAGATTGAGTATACTTTAATCTCTTTTAGGAGTTTGAAAATCTCCTCAATTTCACTTTGTTGTTGAGCAATTTATGTATTCTTCAGTACAAGATGAAGTGATGGCAAAGCCTGAGAGCAACAGCAATGAAAAGAAAAAAATAGTCTTTAAAGCTGAGTTTCATAGCCTCAGCCATCTTGAGGGCCATTGTTTTATTTGCCCTTTCAGTATATTATGTTTTAAGGGATTATTATTTCAAGTAACACCGTAAATGTGACAATTTCTCTATACCATGGTTTTATTAGTGGAAAATGTGAAGACGGTTTGGGCAATGATTGAACAGCATGGGACTGGACAGACAGCACACAGAAATCTAGCATACATCTGCAGCAGCCGGAATAGCAAAATAGCCATTGAAGCAATGGTGATAAAAAGCTCTGTAAGCAAATATATTGTCTAGGACTGAATTATTATTCAGTTCAAACATTAAAGAATCCACAAGTCAAGGAAAATGTCTGGATTTAATATTTTTAAAAGGAAAGCTTACCTCTGCTGAGTTTAGAAATTAATTTCTGAATTGAAAAGCATCAAAGTTGTGAAACTTGAAGAGAAAGAAACTATTCCTATCACACTATGGACAGTGTCAAAGGACACTGGAAGTTCATCCTTCCTCAACCTTAGAAGGAAAGAAAGTCTATTTTTGAACCAATGTTTGCTGTTTCATCCTAATATTTTTGTAAAGGCATTCTGGATAACAGAAAAATACCTGTCTAGAAGAGACTTGAGACTGTGTGCCTGTACAGAGGCAATACTGGTTTATTTTCTTAAGACAACTCCTGTGACTTAATTGCCTTTATAGCTTTACAAAGTAACACAAATTGACAAAAATTTTTAGGCTCCAGTCCTATCTCCTTCAGACCACGCTTTCCACATCACAGCTCCAGCTTAAACTTTTCTGATGTTTGCTGAATACATGCCAACAAAAACACCTGACAAGTCAAGGGATGACATGGGAAGAATGATTCAGAGAGAGACTGTAGTGCTTGGAAGGTGCTGATATTTACTGTTGGCTTCTCAATTATAAAAAAGTAAATTTCAGTCAGATTGTGCAACTGAACTTAATTGTTTTGTCATTACACAAGTTCCTTCTTCCCTCTGATGCAGAACTGTCCTCTATTCCAGTCGTGTGAACAGAGTGAAGCAGGAATTTAAAAATCTTTTATACCTGCAGTAAGTAGCAGGTATATGGAGTGAAGATGGAAGAGGAATTGAAGATCTAACAGGCTTGTGTGTATCTTAAAGAGCTGAGATTAAAGTGGGTTATTTAACATAAATGTTATAACAAAGTAATACAAAATTGTAGCAGAGGTTTCCCAGCTTCTTTACCGGTGTTCTACTGTATTTATTCAGTTAGCCACTGAAAGCTTTTTACATGGATTTATGTGCAACTGTTTTTTTAAATAATCCTTTCTTTGGCAGTTCCAAGTTGTCTATTTTTATTAAAACCTCAGCAGAACTTTCCAACAATAACTGTAATATAAGTACTTATCAGAACTCTAACAGCATAAGTCAACGTTTGTAAAGTTTCAAGTACTATGTAACAGTGGATTCCTGAAAAGTCCTGTCTTAGGTCTTATTTTTTTCTCTAACTTTTCTGAAATTTTGGATTTTTAAAATTTAAGAACAGACAGGACAGCATCTACTCAATTTACAGAGCCTCCTTCTCTTGTTTGTCTTAACAGGTTCATCCAACTATAACATCTTCTGCAGTATCATTCTTATAAGTCAAGTCTTACCAGGATAGCAATACTCTCAAGGATAGTGTACACAACCCCTCTTCATAATCCTTTTTGAAGACTAAGAGTAACTTCCTATTTTCACTCCCTCTGCCAAGTCTAAAGCAGGCCTCATTAGCTCAGGAATTATTTTTCTTCTTTGTTTACATAGTGCTCAGAACAGAAAGGCCCTAAACTCAGCAGGAGCCTGGTAAGTAGTGTCAATAATACAGGCATGTCAAAAGAGGTTTTGCTAAGAAGCTCATTATTAAGTTGCACTTATGTTCCACCTTCCATGGAAAGTTTGAATAGCCTCTCATTACCATCATTAATCTCTTTTGGTTATGAAGAAGACCAGGAGGGGGAAAAAACAGCCCACAATTTTAGTACTTGATTTATCTAATACTGAGTTATTTTGGTTTAAATACCTTGACATTTCACTGCATTATGAATACAGTGTAAGAAACAGAGAAAGATGAAGAAAAAACTATGCAGAGAAGAAAGTAAGCAATGAGAGGGAGGGAATACAGAACATTTACTGAATATGAGATTCTTTCAATTATCTTGTGACCAATTTTTAGATTTGGATCAGAATTAAGACCTCATTTTGCTAGATGTCATATGAACACATAGACACACACAGAAAAGCATAAAGTGAGAGTGGGCTTCTTTCCTTGAAGAACATACAGACTAATTCGAGTTCGGTTTGGTAACATTAGAACTACAAGGAAGATTATTCTTTTCCCTGCATTAAGCAGTTCCAGAAAAGTCTCCAGGATACCTGAAGAGACCATGGGTCTGGGCAATAAAAGCAAAAACTTCATTAATGCTTCCATTTCCATTTCTTGACCTGAGTGGCAAAGTTGAGGGAAAGGCTGGAGGCTCAAAGCAAAGGAGAAACTTGCAGAGGAGGGAAGGCATGAGAAGAATATGTGGGAGTAGGACACCATAGCTGTTTCATGTTTAAAACTTCTAGAACAAGAAGATACCATCTCTGGAAGTAGAAAAGAAAAGAGAGGTTTTGCCCGTTTCTTTCTTTTTAACCTGTTAACAGAAAAGACAATTGCATTTTTTTGTTTATCAGTGAGATTCCAACGTTGCATCACTGCGAATTAGTGCTTGAATGCGAAGCAGACCTCTTGAAAAACACATTTCAGCAGTTTTGGTCCCCACCTTACTTATAATGATACTTAACCTTAGTTTTAACACAAAGCTAGAATGGATTGCCTACTTTTATCAAAAGCCAAAAATAACACAGTACTCAGTATTTTTCTGTGCAAATATTATTAAAGTGGGGGAAGGAGGGAAATAAAAATGACCTGAGCAGAATGAAAAATTGTGCTGCAATTAAATAGACTCAGCTGTGGTAGAGAGACAAAATAAGAAAAGGAAAAATACAGCAGCATGTAAGAAATAAACAGCAATTAGTGAATGAGACTATTGCTGCTTAAAATTGGTATTTAAAACTTGGAAGAAGATCAAGCAACTTTCTTGTAGCTTTCCTATATTAACATGTACAATAAAACTTCATATCAGCAAAGTGCAGCATAAAGAAGTTAACATGTTATGCTACCACTAAAATAGCATGAGAAATTCTTGGAGGGGAAAAGAAAGGAATCTGGGGGAGAAAGGTTTCTGCAGCTACACAAAATGATTTATTTTGTCTCGTGTATTTGGCAATGAAGATTTAAAATTTAACGATGAGAAGGACTGTTAGTATTGTAGTTCAAGTTCTAAGTAGAGGTGCTTATATTACTTGGGTTTCTGTTTAATGTTAGAATTCTGTTATTATATATAGAGAGACAGACAAATCCTGTAGAGTAACAGTATGTCTGGTACAAAACTGTATTTCTGATATAATAAGAATGCTTCTCAAAGCATACTTTATTCATTTTTAAAATGTTATAAATGCCCTCTGTTTCAGACCTAGAAGTTCTATTAATATTAAGTGTTGCTAACATTTCTTTTGCTTAAAACAACAAAAGTTGGAAGAGTTCAGTTGCTGTAATGCATAATAATACACCTGTCCCCAAAATGTCTTTCAAAATTTTATTTTTCTGAGCAGGTGAAGCCCCCACTCTCTCTGGAAATTGTTTCAAAGCCCATCCTATGTGCAGGCCTGCTTCAGTGGACATTCATATGATTCTTTTCATGGACATTGTAAGGAGGCCACAGTGCAAAATCCAAGTGTTTGTTTTTCATTCTTAACAGCCGAGAGATTTTGAACATGAAGCAATAGCTCACTCCTTCATGAAAGACAATTTATCTCTTCCCTTAGCACAGTCAGGTCCTGGAGACTTGCCACTTCAATTCTGTGGGACTTTACAACCCACACTACAATATTCAAATAAAATCTTATTGTATTGTGAAAAGGGGAGGGGGTGAAGAGAAACTGTGTTAGCACTGAGTAAAGTTGAAGCTTCGGTTCTGTGAAGGTCAGGATATTCAAAATAGCTCCTTAGAATATATCTTTACCCTGTTTCAGTGTGTGAACATGTAAATGCTTCTTTGCAGACAGCTATATGTTCATGTGACAAAATACTCTTTTACATTGTTTAAAAATAAACTAATTTCAAGGTGATAAAGCTGTCTGAGTGTTCCCTCCCCATGTTGTTTGACAGGCAAAGTTGGTGGGACCCACAACAATTGGGTCAAGGAAACTTAGACTTGTTACCAAAGATATTATCAGTATGATTTCCAATAAAGCCAGCAGTAGCTGAGATTTTGAAATCCAGACAACTTATTTAAAATGTATCCTTTGACATGTCAGCCATCAGTTTTAAAGGTAGCTAAACTGTCTATTAAAATCCTCAAAGCCAATCAAATACCTACTGTCTTAGTATTTCCAGTGTTTTCCCTAAAATTAAACTTTTGTACTTTCTTTAAAGGCAACAGTAATCATGTTATTGCTTTTGGACATAATGTCCAAAGCTGAGCATGTTTTATAAATTAATCCCATTATTCTGTCAGACATCTATCCCCTTTTATCAGTTGAAAAAATAGCCTCCTGTAGAGAGTCAAATCTTTTACTTATCATTTCAGCGCTAGCTACAATTAAGTTTTTTATTTTAAAGAAGTTATCCTCTTACTGAAGAGACCTGAAGAAAAAGTGTTCAGTTAAAAGGACACATACTGTCAGCATTGTTAGTCTTTGAAAGTTGCCTCATATTGTGCTGCTTTTTTTTTTCAGGAGTACAGTACATAATTCATACACACACATCAGTGGCTTGAGCACTGAATAATAATTATTGGACTTTCTATATCTTCCTCTGTAAACAAATTGCTTGCCTATGCATCCTATCACCTAGGAATATGTCGCATCTAGATTGATTAAAAAAAATAACTATAGGAATCTTTAAAACAAGAACTTCAACACCAGCCAGCTGTCAAAGTCTAATCGCCTTAGCTGCATTTGTTTCATGATGTAGCAACCATTTCCTCAGTTCATGCGACATTTGCTTAGAATCTGAGATAAAAACAGTGGATTTCAATGGAAATTAACCTGAAGCGGAATTCGAGAAAGTAGGATAAATCTTGGACATACAGGATCAAGGCAAGTGAAGGAGCAGACAGGGTAAGTAAAGTGCGATACAGGAGAGGACACATGCCTCGCTCTCTGCAGTAGGAGCCAGAGGAATGGCGCATTCTCAGACTGGGACAAATTCAAAGACAATTGAAGTCAATGGACTCGCTCCTAGCAGCAAATGTTGCTTGGGTTTCACCAAGGAGAAAGACAGTTCAAATATGAACATTTAGTGTATGCTCAAAATATTCACTGCTCCTATTTTCCAGTAACTTGTGGATTTTATTAGCCAGTTCATCCTAACAGCAGGATTCTTCAGCAAGTCAAAGCAAAATGTTATCCCAGTGCCCAATGTTTAGGGGTCTAAAATTTCTGAATATTTTTGTTTGTCTATACAATTCTTGATTTAACACTTATGAAAACTTAAAGCTTTTGTAATAAAGAATTAGCAGTTGACAAAACTTGGCCATAAAGGCAACAACGTAAAGCAGGTGCAGACTCCTTTATCCAAGCCTCTGTGGCCTTCCCAGCTTTAAGGTTATCTGTCTTTAAGGTGATTACAGGAGTAGTTTTGACAGTTCCATGCTTGAACTGTTGGCAAGACACCTGAAAAGGTATTGCTTAGTGTCTTGAATATAGAAACACACAAAATGTTTTTGCTTGTTTGGGAACTTATTTTAAGATTTATTTGCTCTGTACGAACTAAGGAGATATCCTCATGTCTTTTCTGTACTCTTCTCCACAAATAAAGAACAACAGAACTGATTGTTAGATGGTTAGAGATGTAGAAAACTATGATGGTTGTGCAGATAAATGAATGTATTGCCTGGCCAGAGTTATATTTCTGATTCTCCCATCAAGTATCCCGTGTAACACAAACAGAGTAAATAGCTTTGGTTTATTTTATTTTTAAAAGAGAGTTTTCTTTATTTTTTTTTAGTTTGGATTTAGATGAATCATTACCTGGGTGGAGTGTCTCATGGTAAGAGGATTATTATTATTTCTTTTCCTTTCAGTTTGAAACAAACAGAATCTTTCATTGATATTATATTCAACATTTTGCATTAGGAGTTTTCTTCAGACCCAGCATGACATGAACAAAATTAATGCTGTCCTTCAGTTGACACTGGCAATGTTTAAATTTTTGCTAAGATGGTGCAAAGAGTTCTTAATGTATATTGGCACCGTACTCCATCATGACTTCATACAGCTGGGATAATGCACATTATTTTGTACTAAACACTGACATAATTCTAGTCAATGAGATTTTGCCTTGTAACAACACTTTACCGGTGTAAAACAACGCTGACTCTGACTGCTTGAATGGTCTCACTAAGTTGCATGGAGGTTAATTTCAATCTTGATTCTGTAGTTCTGTGTGTTTACAGGGCTTTACCCACTTTTTAGACAAGAACTGGCTAGGGTAGAGCCATGGCAGTCAATAAAACAGACTTTCTCAGTATTATTTAAATACATTTTGGTACAAGTTTGAACAAAGAATAGCAAGTAAGATCAACTGAAGAAATGCTTCACATATACACCTTTCTGAGGCTGCACCTTTAACTGACCATACATAAGATGAACCAGTTCAAGCACAGCAATTGAGCAATAACAAACCCAAGCGGGTCTGTATCATTTTGTGACACCAGCTTACAGTAGTCTCATTATTAACACAATTTTTTCAAATGCATCACTCCGTAGTCTCGGAAGATGCCCTGTGTAAGATGTTCCACCACATACCTCTATCCTCCATGTTTGTGATGGTTTTTTTTTTCCATAGTGCAGGATAGTCCCTGAAGAGAGGAATCCCAAACTGCGACTCAGACTAACACTTTCATCATTGCTTTTTTGAAATCCATTTCTTTTGCCATTTCTGTCTTTGAACTGCCGTTGGGATGCTTGAAGGAATCTTGATTAATGCTGTGAATATAAATCAGCTGTGCCTGTGCAGCTGGAATTTTATAGCAGACAGATATCACTGTCCAGTATTGTGTACCTTCAGATGTCATAGTCATCTTGCTCATGGAAGAGGAGTAACAGGCTGAGCAGATAATTCTACGGAACCTGGTGAAGCTTTTCCAAGTTGGCTTCTGCTACTGAGATAAGGTAACTGCAGTGACAAGGACCAGAGCAATGAAGCTGCCAACAACGGCAGCAGAATTTCAAGATGGACAAAGGTTGCTTTCCTACATATCTGCATGGGTGTTTCCACATCTCACTGTCATCAGAAAGCTCACTTGCCTGCTGCTTGCTTGTCTTCAGCTAACTGTTCGACCAGATCACAGTGGCACAATCATAGGAAGACTGGAAGTACTGTAAGGAGCAGTGCTGTTGTGTCACATCAGTAGCTTTGGCTGTTCAGAGAGGCCTATGAATTGTGTTGTATGGTTACATTCCTGATTCCATTACGACTCATACAGTGATGTACATGACCAACCTTTAGCAAGGTTTCAAGTCAAAATCTTCATCTAGAGGACAAAATATTTTTTCATGTTGCTGCAAGGCCTCAGCAATTTTTAAGAAAGGTTCACTAATATTAATGTAGAAACATCAATGTTGCCAAGAACTGGGGTCCATTTCCAGCAGTGCCCAAAGGAAAATCTGCTCTGTGGATAATGTGGATATTAACGGTGTAAAGATTTCACACCTCAGTAGGGAATATCTGGTTTATTTTCAGTTCCCCAGCATATGGTGCTTTCTATGGGATCCTCAGGCAGAAGAAAGAATATTTTGACTACATTTTGCTTAGTCTGAAAATGGAAAATGCTTCCGGACCACTTAAGGTTAAATCCTGAATTTCTCCCAAGGGTGTGTGGAAAGAACTGTTTTATTCTGCAGGGAGGAAAGAAGGAGTAAGTGATTGTTGCGGGAAGGTCCTATAGCCATTGCTTGAAAGGGTGCTCCCCACAGTTATGGCAGCAGAGCTAAGGGCCGTGCCACTCAGCCTTTTCCTGAAGATGTCCGTTGGCATCATTTTCTTCCTTTCATTTTCTTCATTTTGATCCCTTCTAGAGCCTTTTGCCCCAGTTTGGTTCCCTAGTCCTAGCATAAGAAACCATTTGCTTCTCAGCTGCCTCTTTCCAGCTCTCTCAGAGCAAATATAATAATCCTGCAAACAGATCTTTTCTTCTTTCTTTTCCTGTGGAGATCTGTCTGCTTCTCAATGGAGAAGAGCTACGCCCTTTAGACAAGCTGCAGCATGACAGAAATATCCCAGGCACTTGGTGACCCCTCTTCATAATATCAGTGCCAATAACATAAAATAAACCTTTTCCCCTTTCCCATCTCCCCCACAGATTTTGGGCAGCCATTTCCAGCTACTTTTCTACCTTGGGCTTTCTTTTCACTTCCCTTGAGAGGATGAGCTCTATCATCTGAAATTATTTTCTCCTACTTAAAGCTCTGTGACAGTAGCTGGGTGTTTGACCAGCAATGTTAGACTTTGGTGGGCAGGTAGAAAAAAGAAAACCAATTAGATGGTTGCTAATATCATTCTGTATTCATCAAAGCTGTTCTTACTTTTGAGGATGCTACCCAGAGGCAAGACTTTCCTGAGGTATAGAAGGATCTTACTCAAAACAACCAACAGGCAAACTGGAAAGACGCACAAGGGTGCTCTGTATTATGATCTTTTCCTCATCTTACTCCCAATCATAGATCTCTCCAGCTGCTAGAATGGTAAAGGGAAATACTAACTATCCGAGCAGGCACAGGAGAGTTTTTAGGCATGGTGGTGTTGGGTTCATGGTTGGACTTGATCTTAGAAGTCTTTTACAACCTATGATTCTATGATTCTTCCTTGAAGTCTGTGCGCCTTATCCATCTATCTTTTTTACTACCCCACAAATAATTATAAAGTAGACTGCAAAATTGATAGCATTTTGCAGTAACTGTTTAAGGGCAAGTAGTTTGCAATGTCTTAAAAATATCTACTCATGTTTGAATTGTCTCTGTAATGTGATTTTTGCCGTTTATGTTATGAAATCTCAGTAGCAGGAAAAACCGAGTGCACTAATAAGCCAATGTTCTTTCACTGTTTTTGATGCTGGATCTGTCACTACAATAAGCATCCTTCTTCTGCAAAGCATCCTGTTTGGTTGATTATTCCTCCAAAAGTCCTGTTTTGTCAGCTTTTTGGAGGAAAAGTGGAGAACGCACAAGCACTTTAAATTCCCCAGGTCCAAGTGTGAGCTGTAGCCACATCCCATCTCCACACTGAAGTGACACCTGAGCATGTATAAATCCCATTTGCCTGTTCTCTGCAGGAGAAATGATGACCAGGAGACCAGGTCTCAGAAGTACACAACTTTTAAAAGGTTCTCATCGGAATTAATTGACGGAAATTGCTGTTCCATAATGTGCCTCATGACATACCTGTTAGGAAGGAGACATGTTGAAATTAACTTATACAGGATTCTTTGGCTTTACGAGACATGTGATACCAGGAAGGAAACAAATTTAGCAATTATATTTGGATGACCACCTCCTAAATTATATGCCACTTGCTTCAGCAGGAATTTGAAGATATTTTGGGGGAGACTCTGTGAATGCGTATTATATGTTTTATAGCCTTATATTCATTCATATAATGTGTTGATTGGAGTTGAAAATGAGACAAGTATGAATGACCATTTACCTGCACCTCAAAGTTGCTGTCAAAGGAAAATAGAGCAGTTAAAATCCCCTAGATGTTTAAACTCCTGACAAACATGGGAGGGAGAAAAGCTCACCTCTGTATTTGTAAGCAATGGTCAGGAGCTTGCTTTTGCCCAGCACCCAGCAAAATACTGTCTTCAGCAGCAATAATTGTCAGATTTTTGTTTCCCTACCACTCCTCCAGAAGAGCCACTACTGTGATTTGAGGGAGCCGAGCCACGATATGGATGCATACGCAAAATGCGCAGAAGCCACTGAAAGAATTAAAGCTTAAATGTTGCTCAGCAGAGTCATCCATTTCAGGCTGAAGTTTATGGAGCTTGCACAGCACCCTGGCTCTAGGGAGGTAACAGCACCAGGAAGGAATAGCTGTGAGGCAGAGTAATATGCATGGACAAAACTCCAAGCCAACCCAAAGCACGGCATTTAGTGCAGACAATGCAAAGTACAGCCATGGATCATATCTGTTGTGGTTTTTATGGATAACTGAACACCACATAGTTCTTTGGTTTGATATAACCCTGATCCAGCTCCTCACAACTGTGGCGTGTTCTGTATTAGCAGTCTTGTTCTGGTCTGCTCATCCTTCAGTTTCTCTGTTGCCAGTTCTTAGCCATTGCCACGAGGCCCAGAGTTGGAGCGATTTCTTCACTAGTTCTGAAAATCTTGTATGTGTTTACAACTCACTGACTCATCTCCAGGTGGGACTACACATGTTTCGCTTCTCTTCAGAAGCCTTGGACATGTTTGGGCAGAATCAAATGGGACATGGCTGCTTCAATGGATGAGGAAACTCTCTATTACTTAGCAGTGGAGTGGGGCACTCCTGGCTTCCTAAGGGCATTTATTTGTAGAGGCAGTCTGGTCTTGATGACTCCAAATCAGTGCAAGGAGAGACTACAGAGATATGTAAAGTGATGAGCGTGGGATGGAAGTGGAAGGCTGCCAGAAGCGGGGTTGCAAATAATATATTTACAAAAGCTTCAGCGTGAAGGAAAACGATGGTTCTTCCTGGAAAAGTCAGATGCCTGGGAACAAATACTACAGGGTGTGTTTCACAGCAAAAGAATACTATTTTGGGAAACTGGTTCTGACCGGGGAGTCGACTGATAACAAAAGCAACTGGTGTGCTGAAAGGGCTAATGTGATCATTGTATTTGTTAACACGGGAGCATTGAGTAGGAATCTGGTACGTGTATCACTTCTGGTTTTCAAATGACTACAGCTGCTGCCGAAACACAGCATGCAGCCCTAGCACCAATATTTCAAGCAGCATGTTAAAAATTAGAGGGTCGGGAAAGAACTGGAACATTTATTAAATGATTGGGAACTATCTGTTTTAATGAAATACTTAAGGACTTTGATTTAGTTAGCTTAATGAGAAGAAGCTTTGACTTATCAAATGTAACTGGTCTGTAGTTCTAATACAGGGAACAGATACATGAAAAAGCAACTCCTCAGCTTAATGCTAAAAGAAGTAGCAAGAGTGAATGTCTACAAATAAGACAAGTTAGATAAAAGCAGCCTTCTCATGACATACACATTTTTAAAAAGAAAGGTAACCATCCACTGGAACAACTTAGTATAGGTGACATTAGACTCTCCATCACCAGTAATTTTTAAATGAAATTGGATTTTTTTTTTAAAGGAACCTAGTTCAAGCAGCAACTACTTCAGCGATGTTTTATAACCAATATTACATCAAAGGTCAGCATATAGACTTCTGTTCATTTAATCTAGGGTATATAACATTTCCAATTTAACAATTTTAAGGTAAATCACAAGCATGCATAAAGAATGCCTGACTACAAACCCTGTGAGGCATACAAGCATTTTCAATGTTCATTTGTTTTTCTCCAAAAACTATTCTTGGCTGTGCAATAACTGCTGTGCAATGTAGATACTACCACAGTAGCATCAGACCAGGCAGCAGCAACACAAAGCTCAGCACCGGATGCAAAATCCTTCTGCAAATCAAAGTGAATACTTGGGTGTTTAGTCCATGTTGAGCTCCCTGCTGTTGCCTGCAGCTCAGGAACTATGAACAGACTAGGTTACAGCAACAGCTGATATTGCACCCTCTCCACATTGGTTCAAGAATGGCCTAGGTGCAAAAAGTGTCTGTGCCTGACTTGTGAAGCAAGACTTTCCACAGAATCACAGAATCACAGAATCACAGAATAGTAGGGGTTGGAAGGGACCTCTATGGGTCATCTAGTCCAACCCTCCTGCCCAAGCAGGGTCACCTACAGCAGGCTGCACAGGACCTTGTCCAGGCGGGTCTTGAATATCTCCAGAGAAGGAGACTCCACAGCCTCCCTGGGCAGCCTGCTCCAGTGCTCCGTCACCCTCAGAGGGAAGAAGTTCTTCCTCATGTTCAGACGGAACTTCCTGTGCCTCAATTTG
>Ga0065711_1026369_pt1 | contig 75511 bp, 38 predicted proteins | sample Hoacrofraction12_FD_59098 | JGI IMG/M metagenome (GOLD analysis project Ga0065711, IMG submission 59098) | Hoatzin crop microbial communities from Cojedes, Venezuela - Epithelial fraction 12 v2 (version 2) | ecosystem: Host-associated > Birds > Digestive system > Esophagus > Crop | place... | reverse complement strand
TCTCAACCCCTTCTTACTTTCTTTTTTTTTTTTTTTTTTGATAGTCAGACAACTGAAGCAGAAAAAGGAAAAGTATCTATAACAGCAAGGGAATGTTTAATTTATGTAAATGAAGTTTTAAAAAAGCGTCCTTATTCGAGTTAATAAAGCCCCACACATTGTTTTTAAATATTAATAGCAGCTGGCAAAAATCCTTTATTTATAGTGACATTTTCATTTATATTCATTTTTGAATAGTATCAACAATGTGAAGTGTTCCAAGATCTGTTTGAAAATGCATATTTTAAAGTGCGTAACATGCATAACATAATTAAATGCACATGTCTATGCTTTCAGTCCTGTAAAACATTATTTTTTGCTGGTTTGTATTCCAGAAAACCTTTGAGAAACCTTTTTGATATCTAAATCTGTTCAGAAAATAAATATAATAGACCAAAGCAGATATTTTAAGTATTTGTAGGCTGATTTTCAGCATAAAGAAGGAAGCTTACTGTCATTATTACTTGCTTTATTTTTGTTTTTTAAAGGGTTGTTCTGTGACATTTTGAAAATGCAGAACACCCTTTTTCATAAAAGGTTGTAGTTACCTATGCTAATTTTTACTGATGATGCTTTGTAATCTAAATGCCACTTCAGAAAAATACTGTATATGTTAATGAAAACTGAACTTCTTGAAATTACAGTATCAGTTGGGCCGACAGACGGGGTAGTCTGTTAGCAGATTCCATGCTTCAATAGCTCACTTTTAGTTTCTATTCAGTACTGTGAATTAGACACCTTCTCCTGGAACTACCTGGGATTTTTGATCTCACCCACCTGAAATCTGCAGAGTAAAAAGCACTTAGGAATAGCTCTTGCTCCTGGAGGTGATAAATGTGCTCCTCATTCACCACAAGTATCAGTGCTTATGTGCACTAGCAAAGAAGAAACCATTAGGTTTTAGTAAACGGATTATTGGAAAGTGGTTATCTTTACTCTGTTAATCAATAATGACAGGAACCACTAATAGGATTTCCATGTCACTGTTTCTTTTATTTCACTTGTTTCAGGGGAAAGTTCCCTTCTGAGTTAATCCTTTTGAGCAAAATACATCCCCAGGGTAAATCAACAGGAACCACTGCAGTCAATAGAACTGCACCTCAGAAGGAGCTGAGCCACTGAACGTAAAACTGGGAAATTCAGAGTGTGCTTCACACATTCAAATGCTAACTGGTCTCTGGAATCTGGGGTTCACTGACGCTCGCTGCCCTGGCTCTTGATTAGGACCTCACGAGAGTAGAAAATGATGCTAAAAACCCTGGATTAGTAAAAGCTGGCTAATTATTTGCTCATGTTACTTCGTCAGGACAGCTTAACTCTGGAACAGCTCCACTGTGACTTGGTTTTCAATAGGCAGCGTTGAGCAGACATACCATGTTTCTAATTTGTCTTTGTGGGAATGAGGGAGATACACAGTTTTAAGGATGTATTGATTTAATTGTTGAGTCTAAGGCCTGCAATAGCTCATGCTAGTACTTGTCTACCTATGTCAGACACTTTCAAGGACACAAAGCAAAGCTGCATGCATGACTGTTAGCAGAGGGCAGTGGGGGACTGTATGCCTCTTGCACCTTTCACCTTGTCACTGGTTCGCTGTCTTTCCTCTAATGCTGCACATGCAGCAGGAAGTTTTTCTGAGCTCATTGCCTTCCAGCAGACAACTTGACAGTTCCCTTCCAACTCTCTGGTGGAGGGATGACATGGAAATGGGGTGGCACTCTCCACAAAGTGATTTCAGCTAGAGCGAGAGGTGATATGTGGTATGAGAAAGAGAATCCCATGGGGGGCATTTATGCTAGTTTTTATATGGAACTCATGGGTGCAAAAACAAAAAGGCAATTGGACTGACAGGTGAGAGACTGCACAATGACAGTAACCCTGAAAACCAAGGTAGGGAAACTAGAGAGGATCAGAATAAAGTTTCAGGCAGGTAGGTGGCAGGAGCCCCAAGGGTATTTAGTAGCACAAAGGGGAGATGGACTCTGTCTTACACTTTCTTAGCTAAACCCATATTTTTTGTTTTTTAAAATGTATAATTTGATCTTTCTTTGCTAAGGATCAAAGTAAAATAAGTTTGAGACAGCTGATAACATTGAAGTGCTTTGGCACAGGCTCCTCTTTCAAGCCCAAAAGGGTGATTAATGATTAATGCTTGTACCTCAGATGTTTTGTTGCACAGGACAGGATGCACGACACAGCACAACATTGCCCGGACAGACTGGCAAGCAAGGCTTCACAAAATTCATACTAGAACTGGAATATGGGGTGGTCTGGAGGGGACACAAGTTTCATGGTAGATAAACAAAGAAACAGTTTGTCTGGTACACTGGAGACCAGGCTACTCAAAACAGTACTTCTTGTAGTAGTATTGTGCAATCAGCATGAACAATTGGTTCTAGTAGTAAGGGTTTCCGTAGGCCTGTGTTTCTGACTTTTTAATTCATTTTCAGATGTCCTCACACTTAAGAAACAAAGGATAAGTGTACATGAGAAAATGAGCAAAGGAATAGTAGAACTGAAGGCAGGGTGTGTAGCTCCCAATTTCATCCTAGTGAAGTCTGTTAGAGTAAGCCATGTAGGGAAAATAATGATGGGATTTTGAAAGACACCCAGAAATGTTAATCACCCCAATGCCATCAACAGTACTCAAGAAATACTTCCACATGCCTCAATTTAAACAAAAAACTGTCAATGTCTACTCAATTAAGCTGGGTCTCTGTGACAGCGCTATTGACCACAAGGGAGAGAACTGTGCTACATAGGTGATAAATGGTGGAATGATTAAGAAACTGTTGTTCTTCAGGCAAACTATTATATTCCCTTCAGAAAGCAATAAATGTGGGGTCTTTTATGATGGAAGTATTTTCTGAGTATGATGTCAGTGGGTTACAAACTGGAAAAAGGAATAATTCTGTGAACCATCATGCATCTCTTGAAGAACATTAAAATAAAAATATACTGTGCTTGCATCTGCAGGCTGCATAGGACTACATTTTCAATTGGTATTTTTTCTGAAGAAGCCACAGCACTTGCAAGGGCTAATTTGCATTAAGTGAGTTAAATGAACAGGTACCTCTTTGTATGTGGAGAGCATACACCAAAAGGAACTGGAGAGTGGAGAACACTGACATTTGCATACTGAGCCAACATTTGTCAGTCAAGTCTATAGCTGAGCATAAACAAAATTAAAATGATGTTTTCAGGTGGTCAGCGCAGCTGCTACCTTTGAGTTTGCCTCTGCCTCTGTCCTCTCTACTGATTTCATAGCGTTTCTTTATATGGCATGACTTCTGATTTATGTCATGTGACAGAGGACCTAATTGGTTTTTCTGCAGTTTAATATGACTATTGGGTTGCACGTTAGAAAGAGTAAATAAAGCTGGGTGGCACAAAAAAAGCTGCCCTGCAGTCTGTTGTCTTGGCTGCCCTTTCTGCAGGGCAGCAGGAAGGAGCTTTTCCTAAGGGCAATGGGGGGTGAAGTCTCTGGGGTGCCGAGAGTGGGCTGGACAGGCAGGGCACAGGGTGGGCCCCAGGGTGGGCAGCGGCACCCATCAGGGACTACAGCTTCCTGGGAAAGTGAGACTGCAAGAGGAGGAGCTGGTGCTGCATGCCCAGGAGGGAAGGGGGTGGTTTGTTTTACCATGATTTGACTTGCCAGTGGTTGGAGTTTTCTGTATTGAATGATGTCCTCATGGAAGCGAAAGGAGTAGCTGCAGCTGCTTGTTTGGGTGTCACACAGCAGTGCCCTGAAGCCACCTGGAGGGAAGGTGGTCAGTTCTGGGGAGCACACAGTGGCTTAACAACACTGGCTTTGTGCTGCTCCTGGTTTTGGTTTCACCACCTATGGTGAAAGGCTGACACTGTCGTTTAATCTCCCAGCACTCTCCTAGAGATTGCAGTAGTCAAATACAGGCAGGGAATAGCACATTCTCTAGTCTCATTCAAAATGGTCAGTTGACAGCTAATTGGGTAAATGCTGCTATCGGAAACTCTAGCGCTGGATTCCTAGTGCTCATTGGTGCTGTTGGATGAGTATAGCTACCAGTTGATTTAGATTTCTGGAACAGCCAAATGGAATAGTCCTGGAGGGTATATCAATAAGTATACATTAGAAGAAGAAACAGTGACCAAAGAAAATATGTTAGCTGCTAAATGCAGGAATTGAATCCAAATGTTTTGGTCAGCTATGCTGTTTTCCAGTTTGCTCTGAAGTACTGCAGGGGAGTAGTGCAGAGAAGCTCTGCCTCTCGTACGTAGCACAGAAGTGTTCAGTAGGTTTTGTACAGGGCAGTATAGAAAGTGCATTCAAGCAGTTATACTGTCCCTTCCGAACGCGGAGAGACGGATTGCACTTATCCTCTCTGCCGCACAGTGAAGGCAATGGGTAAGGGGCAGGTGCAAGTGAAATTGTGTGAGAATTGGTTATAAATCCAGCACACTTATGGCCTTCCCACTGGTGACTGGAGACCTCGTGTCGCAATCAAATGCGATCACAGCTGCGCGTTACCTTCGCCCCATGTGCTGGGTCCCTTTGTAGCCTCTTGCGCTTACTAAAAATGCTTTTTGACAAGTGTAAAGGCGTAGGTGTGTGTTCATGCAAGACATTAATGGGAATACAAGTAGAGACATAATTTTGTGTAAAAAAAGTCTGTGTGTCATGGTTTGTGGTAGTTTATTTCTGTGGCATGTTTTAAGCCACTGCACTATCGCTGCCTGTTTTGTTTCTCCAATGAGTTTTGGCTGATGCATCTGTCCACACAATCCTAAGCATCCATAATGGAATTATTTTGGTGGAAAATAGCAAATGTGTGTTTAAATGTTTACAGAAACATAATTTTTATTTTTTTTTTTTTTACTTTTCATTGGATTGGCTGACTCTAAAGTCGTCCCAGGATATTTGCAACACATTTTATAGGCTTAAAATTAATGATATGTAATATGAATGCTACTGAAGTTTTAGGCATACTTGAAGGTAATTGATTGCCTTGTATAAATAAGGTTGCATTAAGTATACCTGGAAAACCAAAATCAGTTAACAATAATTGGATATCTGCGTTCTGTGTGCATGTAGTAGGAAGAAACAGCAATTGTATGACGTTAGGAAAGAGACTTACTTCTACTTGTGACTGAATACGTGTCAGCTCAGAAGCCATGGCATGTCCCTCAGACAGTGCAAGTCTTCATCCTCCCTGCCTTTTAACTTGCATACTGTGGTTTTAATCTTTTTTGTCTCTCCACAAATAATGATTTGAATTTCAGAAGGTTTTGCTTTGAAACTGCTGTCACCTTCTTTGGTTTTGCTTTTTGCATATGTTCCATAATTTTTCTGGCAGGGAGATTCATACCCAGCAAGTTTTAAATAATTAGGGAATATTAATAGAGGGCGAATTGCAAATTAATATATATGGCATTTCACACAATCTATTCTAAGTCATATGCTTTTCCACTCACGAGCTAGAAATGTACTACGTAATTTATGATGTATGTCGGATGAGCTAGTTCACAGATTTTAAATATCAGCTCATAAATTGTGAATACTCATATTCACAAATATTATTTCTAGAAATTAAATAAAATTAATAATAGGTCTGTATACTAATTGTTGACCTCTGATGGCAAAAACTATGCATATAGAAGAAGAAACATTTTTTTCTCAATGATTTGCTGCACAGTTGCTCTAGTAGACACACAGACTATGAACTGGAGTATAAAGGCTAAAATTAGGTATTGAGTATTAAGCACTGGGAAGGTAGAAAGCTGCAGTGTTTGTTTTGCACTGTGGGGACAAGCATGCCACTCTGGTAAATTTAGTTCCAGCAATGAACTGCATTGAAGAAACACTAAATATTCCATGAAAACATAACTGCTTTCTGGAATGCAGTAGCAGAATAGCTCCATGCTAATTAAACAAATGCAGAAATTCACATATAAATGACTGCACATAATCCTTGATTTATGTGTATTGATATATGATAATGTAAACCCTTGAGATTTTTGAAAATTTTGATCTTGACCAAAGAAAAATCAAGAGTAAAAGTAGATATTCTTTTTCCATCTGCAAACTCAGATGTCCTTTAATGATTCATCTTATAAATCAGAAAACAGCTTTTGTCAGGAAATTGGTTTGCTGCTTTACTACAGCTTAGCTGAGGACGCCTTGCTCGGGTGGAGACCTGTTTATTTAGTGTTGTACGAGAAGTGCCATTTGTGTTGAGAGAAAATGTTCGCTTGGCAAAGAATTACCTCTGCAATATGAATCAATGGAGCAGGGTTTCTTCTAACTTTGTTTATATCAAGCACGTGATGTGATTGAAAAACGGAACTAGATTCTCCTTGTCTGACGGACTGCTTATCATTAAAGAGGTTAGATAATGGCCAACGTAAAGCATGTTTGCAAGTCATTTCAATTGACTTCAGTCTGTTGATGCATTTTTTTCTTTATCTGTAAAATGGGGGTAATAATAAAAATTATTGCCACTGTTTCACAGGATTAAGAGCTGCGGTTCTGAATCATTATCTGTGAGCTGTTTGAAGATGCTTTGGTAGCAGGAGGTTGAGAAGTGCAAAGTGCTGCTACTAATTAAGTTCAGCTATTACTTTGTAAGGAAATAGTCAGTTACAGTCTGAGAGTTGACCAGTTTTGGGCGTCTTGCAGAGTGATGTTTGTTCCCTTCATGCTCAGGGAAACAACTGTGGGAGGTTTCCAGGCTCATCGCTTCAGGTCTGCTGCTCTGTTAATTTCTCTGTTTATCTTTCCTCGAGCTATCTTTGATAGCTTTTTTTCCCCTACTGTCTGCTTGGTTTCTGACCCTAAGATGTGTCTAGGCAGGTGATTTTTGCACCCTGTATGGTCTGTAAGTTTCATCTACGCTTTAACACTTTTCCTCATGAGTACTGCTTCATTTGATGTACATCAGGCCCTAATTACCCTTGTGTCTAAGGTGTTTTTCTGGTGGTTTTGTATGATGCTTGGGTTTGGGGAGTGCATATAAGTTTCTCTAACAACTTGCAGAGCAGGTTTCAGGAGACAGCAGTAGCTGATATAAGCTTCAAAAAAAGAGAGGAAAAAGGGCAGAAACAGGGAATAGAGGGTTCATGTCTTTGTTTCTTGTTACTCATAGCAATGCTACAGCTGTAGCCATGCTGCAAAGCGGTTGCATAGCAAGATGAAAGCAGCTAAAGCACTTCCATGTAACAAAAACGGATCCTAAATTCAGTCTGCAGTTGCTTAAATGAGCAGCAAGATTTCTGCACAGGGCAGAAATTGAATCTGAAGGTGTACCAAAGACATTTTAACATGGATACAGAGTGCTAAACGGAGGGGAAAAAAATTAGCCTGCTTGGTTGTTTTAGTCTCTGCGCTGTAAGGAGACTTCATTTTTCCTCTGGGCTCGAAAGGAGTCCTTAGCACACATAATTGCGTGGAACTTGTCTCTAATAATATGTAGATAGATTAAAGGTTTCCTTGACAGTGACCATTAACATCTTCCAGTAAAAGAAAATTGATCTTCAGCTTTTTTTATTTTTTTGAATAAGTGAGAGGACACATCTATGATTATTATTGTGGATACATGCATTTGCTACCCAGAAATTTGGTTTTGGAGTTTTTGTTAAGGATAGTTTAGATCCTCAGCTGTTAAGTGCGCTTTATTAATTTTAGCAACTGAACATGTAGCTCGATATTTTTTTTTTTCTTCATTTGGTTGCAAAACAAACAGGGTTCTTTAGTGTGTGTTTTGTCTTTTTTCTTTTTTTTCTTTTTAAGAGAAAAGCCCTGGGGACCCAGGGAACAAATACATCATGTAACATGTTTTCTGGTACTGCATAAGTTTATTATAATTTTTTAGTTCTTCTGTTTCTTACTAGAAGTAGCTCTTGTTTCAGGATTATACGAAATCTAATGGGAATAGACAAATAAGATATTTAAGGAAGCGTACATATTTCTTCAGTTGCTTTACTGGATTAAAGAAGAAAAAATGTGGATCCAAAAGGAAAATGAAAAGAAATGCTTATTTTTTTCTTGAGCAGATATGTTAACACTATTCCATTATGTGTATTTATCTCCAATCTGTATGACTCAAAAGATTTGAATATCATAAAACTCTGGTACACCAAAAACAAGAGATGATAAAGAAAACATCGTTCTAATTTAATGTGTTTGTCAAATAACCTGAAAGACACAAGACAAAAAAAATTACTTTTTTTTTTCTTTTCCAGTTTAGAAAAAGTCCATAACCTTATCAGATTACAATTCCTTAGCATTACAAACTTTATTCATAATTAAAACAGTCTGTGTATCACTTATTTTTTTGTTTCAGAATACAGTTTAACCCGATTTCTGTTATATCGGGGATAAACAAGACTTTACTGTTTAAGACTTCACAACTGAATTCAAATGATCTTTTACTTAAAAACTGCCAGGCTGATGTACTGCCCACTTCTACTAGTGCACTTATCTGATTTGACTGCGTTGGTGTAGGTTCTGCAGTATTTTAATTGGAAATTATCAGCAAAAGGATGAATCCCTCATAGCTAGGGAGACTTCATTCACTTCCATACAAATAATTTATCAAAATTAAGTTTGAAGAAATTAACTGGCATTGACAAGGGCAGACTAAGGGGAAAAAAAAAATTGCAAAATCCCACAACAGAAAGTCAAATTCTTTTTAATGAGATTTTTATGTGAAACCTCCATTGTCTGCAGAGAAGCTGTGGCCTCCATTCTGTGTTTTATTAAGAAAAAAAAAAAAAGTTTTTCAAATTGACACAAGCTTAAACATGATTTTAAAAATTGTTCCACTAAATTGAAAACCACTTGGGACATAAAGGGACACACGTTAGGCATTAGGGATAATTGCAGCACATCTGTTACATAGAACTGTGACAATGAGCCTAGTGTAGTAAAAGTAGTCACCACTGAAATGGCTTAAATCTGGTGAGTGGAATTTGCACTCAAAGGATGAAAACAACAGCTAACCAAATTTCAGTTCCCCAAACTGCATTCTGACATTGGTTTGCAGCAGAGCTGGGCCTGTATTAGATTTGATATCTCAGATGCCTTAATGATTTAAGAAAGCAGTTTTCTAACCCAAGTAGATATGTAAGAGTATCTACAAATGTCCCTACTGAATGAACTGGCAAACTAAATATTCAAGATCGGATCAAGTCAATTAGCAGTGCAGCTTTTTAATTAAAATATTCACCTCAGTGGTTTGACATACTTCTTGCTGATTTGTTCAGTTTTGAGTTTTATCTCATATATTGGCTGTTAGGCTGCACAAATTGAAAGACTTTTCAGCCTGTGGTCACATGCAGGGTGGTGGTCAAAATATGTCTTTTGACGAGTCCATGATCTTTGGCTGTTCAAAGCAGCTACTCATACCCAGATAACAGGGAGACCCACATTTCTACATATCCCTTAGATTTGGGTGTGGATAGAGTGAAGAAAGTAGCTTATCATTAAAAAGTAAGTGGGAGAAAAAGACATTCAAAATAACCGCTTTAAAGCAGGTTGAATAAAGTATCAGATGCCTAAAATAGGCATCTTCCTAGTGTGATCCAGGACAAAACACAATACTAATAAAAAATTCTGAAAATAGCTCTTATCCGAGCCATTTAGACACAGGCGGCACTCATGACATTGTTACAATAGTCACAGGAGGTCCTGTGTGCCTGTAGTCCCTTCACATCTTAATATAATAGTCCTCGATCCTCTGTTTCTCCTAAAATATGTCACAGCCTACCTTGCAATGCACTTGCTAAAAGGGGGGAAGAAAAGGATAAACCACATGCCAGTGGATGCTTCCTATATTTATGGTATGGTTATATCTCAGCCTGTGACTCCAGAAGAAACAAGATGAAAAGGGCAGCATAGGTGAGGAGTGCTGGAATGTACATTCACTTGACTTTATGTTTTTGTTCCCTGGGGTTACCAAACCTCTCTTGAAGAGTTAGAGTTGAAGAAAATTCAAAGAACTATCATTTCTTTGTCCTACCCTGTTGCCTGTAGGATGACTTCTTAGTTTGGCTAAGTTCCTGGAAGCTAAAAGTCACTTACACAGACAATTTCTGTCAAGGACATGCTTAATCAGCTGCACTCAGGTGGGCGGTAACAGCAGTGCTCTCTTAGGCTTTGTAGTGAGTCTTCGTGTAGATAAGCAACAAGGTCCACTGGCAGCTTAAAAGTGTCAGTTCTGTTTGAAGCAAACTCCATGGACTCTAAGCTGTGTTCAGAGTTACTTTGATAAATGCATAGCTTAAATATTCTCAGCCAGAGAAAGTTTTTAAAACTGGTGGACCACCTTCCCAAACCTAGTGAAAGCTTCATATCATTTGCCTCTTATATTTCCATTTTTCTCCACATCCAAGGCTAAAGGAATAAAGCCCATTATACTAGAAGAAATGCATTTTGATTCCTTTTATGTTGTCGTCTTTAAATATGGATGTTATATGACAGTATTATTGTAAATCTGAGAGTGATTCTCTTTCCTTTGAAGCTGAGATCTATTCTTCATTTTAATGTGTCTACTAGCTCCACGTTGCCTACTCTGCAAGATTCCTGTGAAGACGCAGTGCATCTGCTTTTGCTAACTCTGTCATCATCTGCTCAAATGTATGGTTGAGTTTAACTCTGAGATGAGAAGGGCTTAGGGAAAAAATTACTCTCTGCCATAGGAAGCCCTTCTAGTTTTTGTTAGTATCCTTCTATTTATAGTCTGTGCTTCAGTATTACTGCATTCTGTTTGACTCTTGAATTTTCCTTCAAGATGTAGGTAGTGCTTTGACTAGCTTCGAACAGTGCTTGCACGTAAAGTGTTACTGTGTCTTTAGAAATAAATCTTTGTAATGTAGACAGTGGAAGCTTCTTCTTTTCCTTCTGCTTTGACAAGGAAATATCACAGGATCGTCACTTTATAACTTTGTATATATATTAGATTTTTGATAGCAACTTCTGTGAGCTTTTCAATTTGGTAAACCTATATCCATTAGCCAGGATTTATTTCATGATTTGATTATTTTGGCTTCGTTGATTCACTTCATGTTTCTCTGATGCTAACAATTTTTATTGATTACACCAATTGCTATAATGTCACTACAGTAAATGTGGGAGTGAATAATTCTATTGTTACTGCCTGTGGATAGTCCCTTTCATCCATCCTGAGAAGATTCTCTTCCAGAATAAAGTACCTAGGTGGGAGTATAAACACATTGATCACGTATTTTCTGAATATGCAACTGTTAATTGTCTGGGGGGAGGGGCAATGAATTTGGAAAGATGTCTTCTAGAAAACAGTTTAAAGCTATATATTAACTTGTGCCAGTTAACTGAGCTTCCATACATGGGTATGGATATTGTGTTGTATCCAGTATCACACGGGAAAACCTTGCAAGAGAGATCAGTGTGAAGTGCTTTCTCTCACTAGTTCGTAGTCGCTATGTCTCAGGCCACACGAAGTCAACATGTGACCTGTCTCTGTAGTTTAGGAGTTTGTCTTGGAACTGAAGAAGGCATGAATCTCCATGCTTGGCAGGTTTGGGTTATCTTGAGTAACGGAAGTAGGTGGATTTGGAGAAAAGAGAAGAAGATATCTCGGATCCACTCTGCAAATAGCGGCTGAAGTTCCAAAACAAAAAATGCTGCAGTACATGCCTGTCTCTCTTCATTTTGGGGCAATCCCTTCATAGGGTTTTAGTGGCAGTTGTTTCTCCCTGACCTTTTAAAATCCTTTAATCTGTTTATCTAATCAGCCACTGCTTTCATAGAATCATAGAATGGTTTGGGTTGGAAGGGACCTTACAGGTCATGTATTTACAACCCCCCTGCCATGGGATGGGATGCTTCCCACTAGTTCAGGTTGCTCAAAGCCCCATCCAACCTGGCCTTGAACACTGCCAGGGAGGGGGCACCCATAGCTTCTCTGGGCAACCTGTGCCAGTGCCTCACCACCCTCATACCAAAGAATTTCATTCTTATACATAATATAAGTCTACCCTCTTTTAGTTTAAAGCCATTACCCCTTGTCCTATCCCTAGATGCCCTTGTAATAAGTCCCTCTCCAGCTATCTTGTAGGCCCCTTCAGGTACTGGAACGCTGCTATAAGGTTTCCCTGGAGACTTCTCTTCTCGTGTGAACTTATTTTTTCCTCCCACCTAGTATTTTTGTTGGGATGTCAGCTGTCCCAGATGAGTACTCCCTGCTCTGTATGATGAGGTAGTCAGCAACGTAACACGAGTGTGCTGTTGACACTAGGACCTTTAATGTCTCACTGTGTCTCTACTAGTTTGATAGAGGTTTCGAAAGGAAAATAAGATGGGGAGAGATTGGTCCTGCAGACATCCACCATCAACAATTAGAGAGGATATTTTTCTATGCAAGGAACTGTTCCAGAATATCTCTCTTTCTCCTGATTAACTGTGTTTGTGAATGGTCTTATTCCTTTAACTGTTCCTTAATCTGAAGTGCATTCTGCTGTAAGCAAGTCATGAGCAATAGTGTAGTTGAATGATTTTCTTGAATTTTTTTTTGTTTTATGGATTGGCTACAACAACTATGGTAAAATTATTTTAAAGAGTTGTAAAAACATCTACCTTTCTCTGTAAAAAATCTTTTGCTGTATGAGTTTATAGTGGCCTGAAGGCTTGGTCCATGCATTGAAGCCAACGTATTACTTTCCTTATGTATAATTCATTTAGTATATCTAGTCTTTGATATTGGCTGGTGTTTTTTTTGTTTCTAGCAGGGTATGGATTTTAACCTTCACGGATATTTTCAACAATTTATCTTTCAGATTTACATTCATGAAGTGAAGCTCACAGAAATTGCCATGAGAATGAAAGAACTAGTATGTGAAAACTCTTGAATTTTCTTTTTCTGAGAAGATAGTGTTTAACTTGATTGTATAGTGGTCATTAGCCAGTAACTACTGCATTTTGCATATTGGAAGTTAGTCAATGTCTGTGATTTGGTGCTTAGACTTCTTGATCAGGTGGACCTTTGGCAAACTGTGGCACACATTGAAATTCCTCATGGGTAGCTCTCACGTGTGCTGTATTCTGCAACAGTGATTTAACCTGATGGTAGCAGTAGCCAGCTTCAGGCTTCTACTGAAGGATGCAGATTCCAGCCTAGTAAAGCTCCCTACCAAATATGCATATTTGAGGCCTGCTAATTTTTATCCTTAGGTCAAAAAATGTAGCGTTTACTCTGTTTAGCCTACAGGGCTTTCCCCGCTTCGTGGAAGAACAAGCTGACTTTTTTCCCCAGCAGCCATTTAACTCAGTGTCATACTTGAGCCTGAATATTCTTTTGATACTTTTGCTTTGACAACAAAACCTGAGTGTTGTTATTATCAATTGACAACAGTTAGTTATTAGGGATCAATGCTATTGATTGGTCCTCTTAGGAAAGTCTGACTTGTGCAGTAACGTTCTGTGCTTTTGAAGAGTTTTTCTCAAATGTTTTGTACCACCCTTTTAGGATTTAAGCAACCAAGAGACTAACTCACTAACTTCAAACCACCTATTTCCTTGGATACAGAAATCCATGCACGGTTTTGAAGTAATTCGAAATCTCTTCTTTGATATCCTCAAACTTGCATGAACTCTTAATTTGTAATTAGTTTGTTCTGTGGGTGAATCTCTGTCAAGCATTGCAGGATGTAAATGCAGATGCACTGATGTTGGCTTACCACCTAGAAATATTGTTTATTAATCGATGGTACCCATCAGCATTGGCCCCAAGCAGTGGGGATGGCAGCTGACAGTTTCTACAGTTTTGGTTTTGCTATGGATTATTTGAAGCTATGTGCAAAAAAGGGTCTGATCCTTCAATGTGCTATGTGCATTATTCTATTGTTGCTGGAGGGAGAAAAAGGTTATCGTAATATAATTGTTTATTTTAGCTTAACTGAATTGAGTTTCCTGAGGTATAGAGTAGATACAGATTGTTAGATAGTATAAAAAGAGTCAAAATAAGTATAAATTCCATTGTCTATCACCTTTTAATGAGTTATTTATTGCACTTTTCATTATGTAGCGATTTCAAGCTTGATTTCGTTTATGACAAGCTATTATGATATACATGTTGAACTTGAGATATTATGCTATCAGAAACTTTCATAAAAACAGCTGATTTTTTTCTGTATTTGAAACATTTAAATGCAGATTGAGATCCTATGAAAGAATTTGAGGATACAAATTAATTCGTAAGTTTATTTTATGTGTTTATTTTCAAATCAGTTTGAGACCTGGATGTTTTAAAATCATTTCTCTCCTTTTGATTACTCTCGATTTATGTTTGTATTTCTTACACCAGTGCTCCTAGAGAGCATTTTATGCCAGGTTTCAAGTTTATGATTCTCAGGATATCAGCCTGCATGAGCTTCATGTCACTTGGAACACCGTGCTGTCCACATGAACCAGTTCTGACTTCTTTTCCTAGCGTGTGTGCCAGCATCCAATATAGATCAAGCATTTATAAACCACATTGTTGCATATAGGTAAGATATCTGTGTAGACACGTATCTGTGTCTACTCTGTATAACTTATGAATACAGTATTTATGTGCAGCATGCTTATTGGAATGTTTACCTGTTGAAACACTGGAGTTGCTAGCAGCTGGGCAATATGGGAAAATAATGGCCTCACGCGATTTGTCACAGAGAGAACACTTCAGTACAGCCAGAGATGATTCTGACCTACTGGTTGGGACGATTCTAGGCCCAGAGTCCAACCAAGTTATGAAACTTGTTTTTTCTTATAAGGTCTGTGCTGGGAGTTAACAGATCAAAGGAATTAAAGATTATTGAAAAGATTGTCTAGAAGGGAGGCAGGTGTACTGGGTAGCTGCTTGTGGCCATCTTGCATTTCATTACAGGATGCAATCCTCAAGGTAAGAGATGTATGAATACTGATGGTTTAAAATAATTTTTTTTTTCCTGTTGTTTAAGATTATTCACTGCTCAGGATTTTTAATAAAATATTTTCTAACCACACAGAGTTGGTTGTGACCAACTTGTTGGCCAAATTTGACTTTGAGAATTTCCATTAAATAAGTCAAAGTATTTGTATCGGTAAACAGGTTTTTTTGTTGTTGTTGTGAAATTCTTTATGTTATTGTAAACATATACAAATGCAGACTGACTCCTTTAGCACTTCTCAAGTTGCCATTTAGTGTCATGGGAAGTAGGGTTTTGTTGAAAAATAATAAAGCTTTTGGATTATTTTTAGCAATTTTAACTAAAAAAAGTGTTTCAAGTAAAATTCAATCTGAACCATGTAATGAATGTTGTTCTGTAAATAATTATGCCTTTAAAGCACAAATATAATAAAAAAATCCCCACAAAATTTAACTCTACAAGAAACCCTGGATAAAAGTCAGTGTAGGTTATCTCTGCAAGGAAAATGTAATCTAAAAAAATAAAGCCCTAAAGAGTGTCTTTGTACCAACTTTCTATCATGAAGTGGATTTAAAATCGAATAGCTTCTTCCTTCTTTTTTTTTTTTTTTCATGTGGAGTAAAATACTTCCTGGCTTTGGACTCATTTCGAATGGTAATAGAGTTCAGTTCACAAATCTGCGTTTTGGTGTTGGGGTTTTTATTCTTTTCCTGTGCTACAGGGATTTGGAAGTCAATAGTTGTAACAAGTATCAGAGGGTAAGTTTCACATGCAGATAATGGCATTTCAGTGATAAATGCTTCAGTTGCCAGCATAAAAATAGACACTTCCTGGTACCTTTGTATCATGTAATTTATTATTCTATATTAGCATCTGTGAAGTGTTATTTAATGCTCTTCAGTGTTGCATATGTGGCCAAGTGTCACAAAGAGCCAAAACAGACTGGCAGACCTTGCTGAAAAGCCAATGCTTAAAGCAGTATCCCTGAAAGAAGCAATCAACAGATTTACAGAATGACACAACGCACTAACTTTTACTGCCTGTCCCCATATCATGATATTAAATTATGTGTTAAAAGGATATTAGGAGCACAGTCTTCAGAAGAATCCAACTTGCATCCAGTTCGAATTAGCATATAGATGAGCTGAAGCCTCAGATGAAGCACAGCCTAGATGAGTTTTCCAGTATTATGCTGCCTTGTATGTTACCTCTGTCAAAATATAGCTTTGTGAACAGAACCTTAACACACACACATTTTTGAGATGTTGCATAGAAAGTGAGGAAAAGGCAGCAGCAGACACAAGGGAAGGCATTCACCTGTATTTCCATGCTTCCCATGCCCTATTAAAACAGTCTTGATACATATATCTGCAACTGTACATCACACAAAAAAACTTTCTAAGTAAGACAGGTTTGTAACCTTAAATTTCTTTTGCTATCACATGGAACAGTATTTGACCTTTCCTAACATAGAAACTATTAGGAACAATGTAATCTTTTTAAAACTTTGGTAGAACTGCAAGTGTCCTTATTTACGTGACTTCCACGTGTTCAGCTGGAATATTACTCTGTATACCAGTAAACTAGGGCCTGGATACTAACTGGAAAATATTCTAGAAACCTCTTCAAATTAAACATGAATGAAACATGAACACCCGTTTCTGAAAACAGTAATATTATGCTTGCAGAATAAACAAATAATACGGTCTGGAATTCGATAGGCTTGAATTTCTGACAGAACCTAGAAACGGGGCTATTGGGCTAAATGTGGTAGCTTGTCCTTTGGATAGCATAAGCCTGAATTGTACCTGGCAAACCATTTAAGTGATGTTATATGACCTGTTTGCTTTGTTACTGGTTGCTACTAGTCTTGATTGTGCAATTTGAGAAGCATAGGAGAAATGTGTGTATCTCTACGCATGTTAGACATAGCACTAAAACTAGTGGGGCAAAAACATCTCTTCAGTGCAACTGGCATCAGTATAGAGTTCATACTCTAATGAAGCATTTAGTTTCCAATTTATTTTGTAGCTGCAAAGAACAAAACAGCTCTGCACTCCAGTGTGATCGTTATTCAAATATAGGAAAGGGGCTTTCTCAGAAAGGCCTTCTACTACCTGACTGTTGTGTGTTCTCTTCCAGGCCAGATAAAAGCAAAAAGGTGTGGTTTTCTCCCCACAAGGCATATTGAAGCAAATACTTGGGTACTAACCACAAAGGAGATATGAGAGAGGAATAATTATTTTTGAGTACTGTTGGCAGGGAGAAAGTTTTTATTACTAGCTTCACATCATCACAATAGCAGTTTGAAAAGAATTATTAGGTCACTGATGGCAGTGTAATGAAATATTAATACTGAGTAGTTTATAAAAATGAATTTTTACTTATATTTGAAGTTTTCCTCTTTGAGAATGTGGGTAAACGAGAAAACATCTTTACTGTGTCAAGACTAGTCAATACCTGAGAGAACTGTTAAGGTCTTAGTGCAGACCATTAGGGTTGTTTGCAAGAGTCTTACCGAAGTCAGAACATAATATCAGATTGTCGGTTGGTAGAGGAGAACCTATTTACTTGCATTTACTTTACTTTGTTTACAGCAGGGAAGTAACTATAACTTTGAAACCATCTTTGCTTCTCTTCCCTCATCCTTGCAACATGTATTATCAGATCAAGCAAAACCAGTGCTTTCTGCCTTTTTCTCTTACTTAAAAGTTACAAACAAAAAACAAGGAATGGAAAAAGGCCAGTGCTCTTTAATTTGTTTGGGTTTTTTAAAGTGTATTCATTTATCACACCTTTCATCAAGGATATGAAATGCAGCAGTGAATGGATTCAAATTCATGAAGCTACTTTCTGCTGACACATATTTCTCCACTAATAGTCTAGTTGACTCAAAAGAGATGACTGTGCCTCATAAAGTTAGAACAGTTCCAAATTTAATTAAAAGTCTATAACTTTCCCTGTGTTATATTGCAAGGCTTGTAAGTAGCAAAGCCCTGGGTCTTCACTGCCCCCGTCCTGCTTCTCCATGGGTATGTGTAGCCACTGTGAAGGTTCTCAAGAAAGACTTTGTTTGAGACTACTTGCTGCTAATCGCATTTCAACTGGGCCAAGCTATGCTGCCTTCCAGGCACGTATGTATTTCAACATCTGTCCAGAGAGATGGGATATATCAGGGTGGGAATTACCACTGGAGGGGAGTTACCTTTCATTTGAGGCATACATTATGTTTTGTAGATCAGTGAGTATTGATGACTGAGAAGAATAGACATTGTTACATTGTGTCGACGCTCTGTGTTGTATTTTTAAAAATAGTCAGTTTGCTTGGTCCTTGATCCTTGAAGGTATTTAAGTGGCTAACAAGTAGGTCAGAGCAATATATTTCAGTCATTTGCAGAGTAAACTTACTTTGACATTCTGTGGTGCAAGTTTAAGTAGAATGGAAGGTGAGAAAACAGGTTTTGCCCATACAAATGTTGACAAAGAGTGAACCTATTTTGTATGGGTCTCTGAAAATTATAACTCTTAAAAGAATTTGAGTTATAGTAATTTTCATCTGTTTTGTATTTTTTTTTCCAGAATCACATAGCTTGTATTCTGTGATGTGTGTAGAAAATCCATCTCTAATTAAATAAATGCTCTTAAGAATATTGGGTGGCATGAGGAAAAATAGGAAAAACTAGCAGAAATTTGTGTAAATTGTATTGAGGCTGGGTGAATGAGATGCTGGTCTGACCAATGCCCTAGACATCCACTGTACTGAGATGTTTTATCTGAATTTTATCAGGGAGCTTTTTGTACACATTTCCATATATACCTTACCCTGTCAATATAAGAAGGTATTTGTTCCACAAGAAACAATAGCAACCAGAAGTGGAAATTACTGCCAGCTCATCAGATGCAATTGAATAATAATGAAAGCTAATGCAAGACAACATTCAAGGTTATTTTTAAATCTTTGTAAAGGTCAATATATTCAATGGTATTCAATTCCAACTGCTGAAAGTGTTGCTCTGTTTAAATATGATGCCCTTGTTGTTTAGGAAATAAGACATCCTTACTAGGAAGGGTAAACAGCACAAAGCCATATCTATGACTTCTTATCACATAATTCAGGAAAACAGTTTCAGAAGTATCAAACACTGATGATTACTTTCAGTCTCAGGAGCTTATGTACTTTTTCCTCCATCTCAAGTTGCTAAGTTCATTGTCAGAAAAAGAACAAGGTGCCTCCCTTGTGGAACTTTTCTACCCTGGTAGCCATAGAAGGCAAAAACTGTCTTGTGACTCTGACTGGTCTAACCTCTGGAGATGTCATTAAGTAAATCATTTGGCCACTGTAAAAATGTCACCATGTAAATGTTGTAATGTTTATGGTCTTTTGTAGTCATGACCTGTGTCCCCTCGACTTTTTGTTATTGTGCTAGTAGCAACAGAAAAAATCCCAACTCTCAGAAATGGAGAAGTGAGAAATAACAGGAGGGGAAAAACAAACAAACCCAAAACACCAGAATGGAGGTATTGACTTTAGCTAGGGGTGTGTACATATTCTCCTTTATGTTGTTAATTGCTGAAGAATATGATGAATGTGCTCCACAATATCATATAGAAAATGCTGCCTATGTGTTTCAGAGGGAAAAATGCCAGCGTCGAGCCTCATGCAAATGCAGAGTTCTCTCCCTGTAAGCAGGATGCCATAACATAACATCCCATCTACGTCAATGGCAATAACTGTGGTCCATTGCTGTAAATGAGATACTTGCTGGCTAGGTGATCATACAGCCAAAAAACAGAAAGGCAAAGGAATTCACAGGAGTATAGATATGGGACTCCATAGATTTGAACTTTAGAAATATTTATACTCAAGTTTATGATTTTTCAACCTTTAACCTGTAATTGAAGACAATAATAGTGGAGTCACGATCTATATGACTAATGAGCTACAACAATTCTCCTGGAGAGAACCTCAAGCCTTTCTGTTATCCAGATGTTCATATTCTCTGTTACACATGTTGGGCTACTCATACAGCATTTCATGTATTTATTTCCATTTAATAAAGGCTAAGAAAAATCATTACAAAGATAACTTTACAATGTTAAACTCCCAGTTGATAATTCTCAATCAGTATAAGTTTAATTAAGCTCCCTATGAATAGGAAAAATGTTTTTACGTAAAGGTTTAATATGTCTTTGTAATGTAACACAGGCAAAGCAGTTTCATACATAACGCCTAGAGACAGCTTTGCAGGAATATTAGTTACCAGATTCCTTTTTTCCAATGTGAGATGATAGACATTTAAATGCCTTTGAAGATGCGGACCTTATGACCACGTAAGAAGGTCTAGTCATTATACAAACTTGCTGCTTTCTACCATTCAAATAAACCATCTGGATAAAGGTTAGGGGCAAAGAAAGAGCATGCTCAAGGACAGCTAACAGCTGGATGGAGATGCTCATATTAGGTCTGTAATTTTTTTTCCCCCACACCTTTCAGTGGAATTGCAGAAAGAGATCAGGTTGAAGGAAAAGAAGAACTAAAGGAAGAGGGTTCAGAAACAATTGGCACAAACAACAGGCAGCATGGAGGAGGACGTTTGTTTTACTTCAGAGATGTCTGTTAATGTGTGAGTTGGACTTTGCTGTGCCTTGCTATAACTTGTCTGGTTTTGGTGAAGAAAGACACTTTGATTTCTAAAGATCTCTGAACACAGACACAGTAAACATGTTACAGCCAGAGGGATGAAGGGAGAGGGCAACGGTTTCCGTACTGTAGAGTTTTTTGTTTGTGATTAGAACAGCTTTTCTTCTTGTTCCTCTGCCCTTTCAAGGAGGACTCAAGATTAATGGAAGGGCAGGATTTTCAACAGCAATAGAGAGAGTGCTGTCCTCTGACTCATCACTGCTGGAAAGTCTCTGGGAGGTCTTAAGTCACATTGTAATCATACTGTCTTGAAAGTATGCAAATAATTGAATAAAATTCTCTAGAAGTCCTTTTAAGGACAATTGAACAGAGCTAATTTACAAATGGGATCAAAATATGCTTATTTTCTTTTAGAATTCTTGGAATTTATTCAGTTGGGTATTCACTTTTGTAGTTTTGCTTTCTCCTGGCTGGCTAAAGTGCATGTGCCTTGGGACCACTAAACTAATCGTGGAAATTGCTGAATAGCCTTTTTTCCCCTCCTATCTGTGGTTGACTGCTGTTTTGTTTTCTCTTCATTTGTATAAGCTTCTACATTTTAAAGGAGACTAAATGGATTTACGAGAGCAGTCTTATGTAATTTGAGTGGTGTTTGAAAGGATTCCTTGGTTTTTACAGGAGCCTCAAGAAGCATAGTTAAAGGAGCTGGTCAGGTTGGGAGGGCTACATTAGAAATGAAACTGCTAGGAGAATAATCTGATTCGGATTCTAGTTAATCCAAGGATTTCTGGATCAGCCTTCAAAAGAGAAGTTAAGAGAATGTTTATGAAAAAATGTCCCCCACAAGCCAACTATTTGCATCTTTTGTCAGCTTAGACTTGACTAATTTGTTCTAGATTATACTGAAAAATTCAGTTGAACAGGTAACAGAAATTGATCCAGAAACTTCAGGGGAAAAATGAATACAAGGGTTAGAAAAGTTGGTCACTGAAATTTGACTCTAAAGTCTAACACATTTAAATGCAAATCTCCTGCATCCTTTGTGCATTTGTATCCCACTGAAAATCCTGCCCTTTTAATTATGCGGGAGCCCTGGGAAGAGATGAGGTGCTGCTCCTGACTTTGCCTTTGTTCACATGTCAGGTCCCTTGAACTCTGCAGTGTTCCTTCAGATATTAATTTTGCTGGGGATATAATTTTTTGTCAGTGTAGTAAGGTGTGCTGCTGTTGATGATGAAAAACATTATGCAAACCTCAAATTTTCGTACTAATTGAATTGCTAGCTCAGCTTGGCCAGTTATAATGTCAACAATGCTCTGGAGAAAAATCTCGTATGAATCAGTTATGTCTTGGTCTATGCTAGCGGCAATGTCTTCATCAAGCTTGATTTCAACTTTTGAGATACTACACCATAAAAACTGATCCCAGCTTCAACATAGCTGTGTGAAAAACAGTGTCTTAAAACCTAGCCCATAAGTCGGGGTAAACTGTAACGAATGAAAATGCAGTTTTGCTGGTTATACTTATGTCTTGCAGTAGGGCTACAGTCTGTGTGCTTCTGTTGGCTACGTCAGACATGGTGCCTCTTGGTAAAAGCCTTTGTGGCGGATGCCAAGGGTCTTTACTGCCCCCCTCCTCAGTTATTAAACATTCGAATTACTAGGTATGCAGAGGTTTGCTGTTTCAGCAATAGGGAACAGATATCGAGCTGTATTTACTCTTAGAAATTTAGAGTCATATTAATTGCTGTCTCTGGTAACTAATGCTAGAAGGGATGCTGGAAGTGCCACATTCTGCCATGCAAAGCTTCATGCTGAAAAGGAGAGAAGAGTGCTAGAGATTGCTTTAAAGCTGATGTGATTCCATTGGTTGCAACAAAATGATTATCACCAATTAACTTGAATCCAAGGACAATTTGGTACAGCATTTTTTATGTATTTCTCTGTAGGTTTCTTCTTGTATCAAGTACGGCAGTGTGAAAGAACAGCATCATGTCGACAGAACTATAGAAGTAAAGCAAAAGTATTTACAACTTGTCTTTGAACAGCACTGCATGGATGATGGAGCACTTCTAAAAGACTGTGAAGGAAATAAACCCATTAATTGAACAGAATTATTGCGCGCCAAAGCTACATGTTTGAGAGGTCTCTACAGTATTCAAACAACTATTGAACCATTTGGCACATCCCTAATAAAAACCTTTATCCATTAGCCCCATTGGTGCATGCTTAGGCAAATTAACTCTTTTATATGTAGATCTAAAGAAAATGGTGTGTTATAATTAAATGATTCTTTTGGGGGCAGTAAACCTCTCTTCAAACAGCTTGAATATTAGTGCAGTCGTTTTTCTTTCAGCCCTACTAATCACAGCAAATTTAGTTTGCACAGCCGGAGCCAGGGTGCATCTTACAGGACATTCTGGCAATGGCGATGAACAAATCCCATAAGTACTGGTGTTTGGTTTACAGGAGAATTTTATCTGAAGTTAATGTAAATTTATCTGCATTCTTGCTGTTCATGGAATCATGTTGCTGGTTTGTGGTGTCTGGTACTTAAGATATGTGTGGGTCAGAGCCCACCCAACAGCAGTCCATCGTGTGACTGGCTTTGCATTTGAATGGGAGGATAAACAGCAAATGTAGTCATTGATTTAAAAAAAACCACCACCCATCCCCCTCCAAGTCACTCGACTTTCTCCCCCCAGTACCTAAATCATTTGAAGCTTATTTGACTTAGGTGAGATTTTAAGCACTCCTTATACTGGATGGAAAAGGCACCAGATAAGGAATCGTAATGGAACAGACCCATAGTTGCATAGATGAATATTTAGGCCAGAATTTCCTGAAATGAATACTGATTGCTGGGATCTCGTACTTCGAACTATGCCTCATTTACTGAAGGTGCTGAATACCTGGTTTTCTGAAAACTGGGCTCTATGGACATGACCTGTTCTGACTTCTAGTTGTAAAGCTAAATGTACCACATTTAAATGCTGTAATCTCCTGAGACCGCATAAAGCTGCTTCCAAAAAAAACCCAAACATATGTGTTAAGACCTTAGATTTTTGTCTGGTACATAGAAGGTAGTCTTTATATTATTATCAAATTTATCCTTGGATTTCCTGGAATTAACAGGATGAAAGATGTATTCATACCTCATTTTCTTTACTGTCTAGATCTTCTATGTGTGCTCCTGCTGAGTGGGGCAGGTGACTGCTCTCAGGTAGTTCCAGTGCAGTTAGTTGGATGGCTGCATCTAGCACAGTCCTCTGTTGGCAACTACATCATGTTAAAGGCAGAATGGCAGTGAGGATTTTTTTTTGTTTGGTTGTTTTTGGTTTTTTTTTTTTTTTTTTGGAAAAGAGCTTACAGGAATTGCAAATGCTCTGGTTTGCCTTAAGGCCCAGCTCTGCCTGCATTTTTCTAGAAAATGCTGGGCTCCCACATGAGCCAGTATAATCACTCAAATCTCCCTTTCCCCTGGGCTTTCTGAACTACCTGGTAAATGTCTTGGAGCTTTAAGCTATGTGATGACTTCAGTATCTGACATCTGAGGTCAGGAAGCTTGGCTATTATCAAAGTAGAATAATTTAAATAAGGCTTCTGATAATGCAGAACATGAGTAAGATGAGGAACAAGATGTGATTAAATATCCAACTTGTTATGGACACTGCAGTTTTGAATTCTAGTAAGCAAAGCAGATTGCCTTGTCAAATTATATGCTGTAGGATATAAAAGAGCAAGCGGTTTATCTCGCAGGACCGTGAGTTGCCTTCAGTTTGCACATGCAGCTTACATTCCCTACCATTATGTGGTTCTGTGATTGGTGGGAGTCCCAGTGTATTCTGCAGGCATGATGTATAGTCCAAACTTGACAAATCTCATTAGGGAAAAAGTGTTCAAAAATGAACCATCCATTTTGTTTGGCACCATTTTAAATTGGAAATTAGCACACTTAAAATGGTTAAATTCAGTGTGCATGTAGATCTCGCAGGCTGCTGGTATGGATTCTTCAGTACCATGTGCATGTTTTCTGTTACTGGTGTTTCCATTGTGCTTAACTAAAAAGATCAGTTACAGTGCCCAGGCTGATCACTTGTAGAGTGTCTGAGAGAAAGAAGTGTGTGTCTGTTATTTCCTTTAAGGTATCATATTAGTCACTTCTAAGGTGTGTACAGCTTTACTAAGCAGCAGAGAAGAACACCCCTGCAATTACTGTGTCATGGCTGGCACTAAATTACGGGTAAGAAATGAAGTGAGATAAGAGCCAACAGGGCAGCTGAAGTGGACCTCTGCTTCCACTGAAGTCAGTGAAACTACAATGGTTTATCTCGCGATCCCTAATTTAATACAACTTTAACATCTTTCTAAGTCCTTTTATGTGCAAGTCACATTGATGTTTCTGGTGTGCGTTTACACTTCTGCGACCTTAGACTTTCAGGATTTTTATTCCCACCTAAGAAGGATAATGTTGTCTTTGCTCCTGGTTAGGCACTGATTAACACAGTGCACTGATTTTTTGATTAGTCTGCCTAGACTTTCCAAAGGTGGTAACAGACATAACTTCCAAGAAAGCTTAGAAGGTCTTTCCTCGATCGTTGATTTCATGGAATGACAATGTATCCATTATGGGTTTGGTGAAGGTTAGGAATTGCAGAAACATTATTATTAGTCAGTAATTGATTTATTTCGGTGCTCTGTGTTTGTGAAGGTCATCAATTGACTTCCAGGGAAGTGCAGCTTATCTCTAGCTGTAATTCATAACCGTTGCTTCAACTCTCGGTATCAGCGGGTTGTTTAACCTTGAGGCTACTCACTGTACCAGAGGCGACGCCTAATGTGCAAATGTGCTGTTTTGTAATGCAGAGGTTGTACCTCAAATGTCCTACCTTACAGACTACATGAAGTTTTCTAGAAGGTGAGGCATCATTTTCCACATCTCTCCTGGGATATATAGAAAACCTATTGAATTCTTTAAAGACTTCATATTAAGTTTGCTTACCAATGTCTTGCTATTACCAGATAACAATGAAAATATGTAATATAACACACAAAAAAGAAAAGATGTTTCAGCATTATGTAAAAATCGCTGTTGTTCCACTTACTTTGAGACTTTCTTTGAATGCCAAAAATGGTCCTTTGGCATTTTATGTAAGCCTTATTTATTTCCACATCCAGAAATTTTTCCTGGTAGTGGGTGGATGAGACTCTGTCAGGAATCACAGGTGCCAAAATGTGGGTTCATGCGTCTGACTTAAGAATGAGTAATTTCAGACCCGAAGGACGATAGAAACATTTGGGATATTCAGAAGCAGAAAATAATTTCTTCCCATTTTCCCTTTTCCTCATCCCCCAAAAGAAATAGTCATCAAGTTCTCATGGTATTTCACAGCTTGGACTCAGGCGGTGACCAGGTTTTACCCCTTCACAGTTCACATTGCACCAGCTGGTAATGAAGACCCACAGCAGTTTTACCTGGTTTTAAAGTGACTTTATGTTCTACCTAAAAAGCCAGAAGCAGCTACTGTTAAACTGGCTGGAAATTTTCTGAAGGTCTGTGTCTCTATTTAAAATGAAGGTTTGTTGAAACTGAAGCATGTGGAAACCTGTTGAATCTTTGACAAATTTTTCAGCATGATATGAAGGCAGATTTTAGGGTTCTTGAAGCTGTTAGATTCCCTGCCATCTAGTTTCCAGCTCTCTGGTTTCCTAGTCCCATTGATGCTTGCTGGGGGAATAATTGTTACAGAGGTGGGGATAGAGGGACTGAACTCTTAAAAATAGCTTTTCTGTGGTTCTGCTCTTTAAAAAGTAGTTCATATTCTGCCTTCACCTTGACACCCAAGAAATTTTACACACAATTTATTCTAAATGTGAAGTTTTCCATGTGGGGATTAATTTTGTCTCAACTTTAGATTCTAACTTCCTGCACCAATTGTAAAATGACTTTGTTAGCTTCCCATAAATGTTTCAGTTACAAGCATTTTTTAGGGCAATTGAACTGTTTAAGTAATTCAGCTGATACTGTACATAGTCTTATTTACAATGTAATTAGGACAACTATAAGAAGAGTGCCAGCAATTAGTGATTTAATCCTAGTAAAGAATGTTTTGAATTTTAGGTTTGGGATTTTGTGCTTTTAATCCCTCCACATCTATGCTGTAAGAATGAAGGTAATGGAATGCAGAACATGTTTAAGATTATTTCAAGGGAAGAATCAGTTTGGGGAGCAGAGCTGATTTGTATTTGTATACGTTGCAAATGGAATAACTTTTTTCCACACTGAGCAGTGTCACCTTGTCTTTCAACAGGTACTTGGGATTCCTGGTTTCCTGTTCTAGCTTAAACATTGATTCACTGTCTGGTCTTAGGTAATATATTATCACACTTTCAAATTTATGTGCCTGTAGCTACATTCAGATACTTGTTTAAGTGACTGGAGGACTGTCAAAAAGCAAGTAATTTATTTGTGTAACTATGGAGTACAATCCTAGTTTTGCAAAAGCTAAGGATATCTGATTTTACACGAATTAGTGCTGTTCACTTAAACATTTGCGTAACTCTTAATAGGAAGGGGAATTAGGTGTCTAATTTGAAGTAATAAATTTTGAATGCTCTGTCATTCTCTAAGCTTGTCGGTTTATTGTGTGTAATATATTTCCATTTCTACCATATCTGATTCTACAAAGGCTGTTTTTTCTGTATTAGCCCAGTCACCAGCAATTACAATGTCTAGTGTGTGTGTGTGTGAGCAGAGGAAAGCTGATGAACTAATGAAATGATGCCATGACAGCTATTGGTAAGAAAAAATAAACAATGGCTTCTGAAAGATTCTTCAGAGAAAAATGTATAAATATTTAGGCAGCAGCTACTTCTCTTTAATGAATAACATTTTGGAAAAAAGACACCTGTGTTAAGTATCTAACTCTACAGCTCCCTTGCTCTCACCCTAACAAAAAGCACTTGGTGAGATGTCAAAAAACTCTCCTGCAGACCAAGAAAAAAACACTGTGGACATTTCTTACATTTCCATAGCAGGGAAGAGGGGTTAAAATATTTATGCCTTTATATATGTGTAGATAATCTTGCAAATGATTTGGTTTTTATCCTCAAGGTGAACACGTACTATAGACCAAAGGTGCTGGTGTAGACAGGCGGGATACATTTCTGAAGTAAGTATTTCTGGAATGGAAGTAATGACCATCCCTGTGTGAAAAAGTTCCAGCTACTCCATCCATTATGTACCTATTACACTACATGCAGCTTTGACTGCAAATTACATATATGCCCTCCTGTAGTCTACATCCTCTTTGCTCCCTTGGTTAATTTTCAAGAATAGCTCAGATTTTTTCCAGGCTTAAGTAAAGAATTAATTTATACTTTAAAATGATCAGAACTTTTCTCTTAAAAAAATACATTATTTGATTTAATGCTACGTTTTGTGAAGTAAGTTAAATGTGGTTTCCCACATATTTAAAATGATTTTAAATTTCTTTTAAATTGCTTATGATGTTTAATCAGCAAATCAAGACATACTTCATCTCTAATTAAAGCTCAGTGGAAACGCAGAAGGGTAATGGACGTAGGACAGGCAATCATCTGAAAATTGAAAAAGTAGTACATTACAGAAAATGTTTATGGTGCATTTGCATTTTCAGAAGGCAGATACAGTTGCTTCTGCTGCATCAGTTATCAGGAGTTTTAATAATTAGCTGCAGTATAATTAACCATGATATCAAAGACACTGTAGTCTTGTTTCCTTGGTAAGAGGTTTCAATATTTCTGTATTCACAGTACGAGGCAGCTATATCTTTGTTTGAAATTACTCTAGTAGAGCTTATTTGCATTCCCATGCATGTGTAAATTTTGAAACCCTCAGGATTACATTCTTGTGGTTTCATATGATCTTCATTCCAGGTTCTGTCAATGAAATCCTCTTAGGCTGGGTTCAGTCACTAGAGCAACGTGGTCTAGTGGAAGGTGTCCCTGCCCGTGACAGGGGGTTGGAACAAGATGGTCCCTTCCAACCCAAATCATTCTATGATTTTATGTTAGATCTTAGTGCATTTGGCCAGGCCAACCTGGCTAGAAAGCATCTGGCTTCATGTAAGTTGTGCCATTCACAATAGCTGAGTGTCAGGCCCCCTCTGTCTTTTCAGAAGTCTTATTAAATACGTTTTTTGGCAGTTCTAGATGGTTCTGAATGCTGGAGTTGCTGCTGCTTGTGTCCTTGGGTTATCAGTTGTGCATCTTTTTTTTTGGCGAACATGGTGAATTGTGCTAGGTTGGTTTGGTTGCTTGTGTAGTTGCAAGAACATGGTTTTTGCGAATTTGACACATGATGCAGGAAGATTATATAATATTTTAAGAGGTGGGAGAAAAAAGTTCTTTTTCCACACTTGCTTACATTTAATAAAGATCCTGTGGGATGGGTATGGTTTGTTAAACAAGACAAACAGAATTTTATTTTATAAGTTATCATAAAAGGAGTGTAACTGATATCCATGTATATACTATATGTGAAAAGTATTGCAATCTCTTTCCAAATAACCAAATTTTTTCCATAATTTTTTTTTCTTTTGGACTTGTATTGATAATATATTTTTCCTGCTCAGCAATGACTTCTTCCTCCTGCCCTCCCACTCTTCCTTTAAGAAAAAGTTGACAGAATCCTTTTGACTTGTACAGAAACAAAGAAAAGCAAAAATTTCTCATTTATTCCCTATTTGTTGCATGCACAAAACAAACAAAAGATAACCACTACATTTAGTTTGAAATGGGAGTGCATTTAGTTTTGAAGTGAATCATACCGAGACCTGAGGAGATAGAGCTCTGCTGTCGAGCGTTTCACTGGCTTTTTCTGGTTGAGTAGTGGAATACAGAACTGGTGCAAAAAGCTGCCAAAAAGTCTGCTCATGCAAGGTTTCATTCTTCCCAATGCCATGCTAGGCCAAGTGCACAAAGTCTTGAAATATATAAAGTGTTTTAGAAAAATCTTGTTTTCTTAATTTGTGACTTAATGAGTTTTATATGATAGGTTTCTATATTTAAAGTAGCACTACTCTAGTAAAATTTTCTTTCTTTAAGATCCTTGCAGCACTATTGCATTTGATCAGCTTTTGATTCTGGCTTTATCAAGAAGCTTGACAGATGTGCTGCCTTGTGCACAAGGTGCTTGCGCAAGCACACAGGAGATGATAGTCTAGTTTCGAGCTCAGCTTCTGACCTATTAGATGATTTGAAAGATACCATTTCTAGTTGCCCCTTTAGTTCAATGGAGAGGAGGCTATGAACTGTCTTTGTAGAGTTATGGTTATCTGTAGACAAATAACACTACTTCCTAGCCATTTGTTGCAGATTTCAGGGTTAGGTAAGCCTGATAGCAGGAGATGGGTAGCCAAATATTGCCAGGGAGAGAGCCTGTTGTCCTGAAAAGAAGTTGCATGCCAAGTCTTTTTACTGTATTAGAATTAGAGTAAAAGGAAGATACAAGTAAGATTTTAAAGGCGTCTTGATTTCTAGGGATCTTGCCCAGCTGGAGTTTCTCCAATAAAAGAAGACATGTTCTTTGCACGTTGATGGAGATTTTGGGTTTTGCGTTGATGATTTTTTTTTGTCATATTTTTCTCAGCTCTTAAAAATTACGTTATTAACAAGAGAAAACATTTATTAACTAATTAGAAATATTAATGAATAAGTTTAGTTTAATGGAAAATTTATTCTCAAAATAATTTGATTCTTATTTTACCTACTTTTAATAACTGCATTTGTCATCAAACTGCCCAAATTCAAGGAGGATCTGACAGTTATTAATACCGTGAAACTTGTGTTAAAATAAACAGGAGGAAATGATGTATAATACATATAAATGTAATTCTGAGTGATTTCCTTCTGTAGAAGTGAGTTCACCAGGAATTTTGCTGGAATTCAGGATTGATGCTTTCAATTTATCTTATGTTGCAGATAAGTTCTATTTAGCAGATGGAAGGGCTCTGATGAATGCAGCGCTTGGTTTTTCTGCTATCCAGCAAAACTGGAATGACACTGTGTGAATCTAGGAGCTCTTGTAATCTGTAAGAATTCAGGAGAAATTGTATTATGGTAATTGACTTCAGTAGGATCGAGACTTTCTTTAACAATTCCATGGGGCTTTAAGTATTTTTGCAGTCTATTTTAAGACATGTGCACACTGGTGGAAGTAGTGCTTCTAATCAAAATGAGCTATATTTTATTCAGACTTTGGAGACCAAGTAGGTAGAGCTAATTGGCTTATAACTGACCTGCTTAAAGGATGTCAAAATTGGCTGTTGGCTGTTCCTTTATAACATTAGCTTGATTGACTAAAGTTCTGGCAGCAAGATATGAAATATTATGAACCCAATTCATTAAAATTGTCCCCATTTTAGGTCATTACATATTTTCAGAACAAATGGAACATAGTTACAGTATAGAAGAAATATAGAACTGTAAATTACTAACCCATCAGCTTCCTTATTCTCTTTCTGTTCTCCCTGGAATAAAAAACTGTAGTTGATCATACGAAAAAAATGGGGGAGCAGTGGGGCATAATATTTTACCCACGGTATTATGCAAAATAAGTGTCTTTAAAAAAAAAAATCTGTAAAGGGGAGTATCATGGGCTTGATTTCCATTATTTGCTTCCAAGTTATCTGTTTGCCTGCCATGTGAGGACTCAATGCAAGAGCAATGTAGATCTGTCATTACATCAGAATTCTGCCTCTCTTCTTTATTGGGGAGGGATTTGGTTTCTATGGATAAAAGCTTTATTTCACCTGTTTTAAATCATGGACTTTTACTCTGCTAGGCATATAACTGCCCATTTTCAGGTGGCTGATCTTATTACACTGTTAGTAGGATTGAATTTTGAATGTGGCATAATTAGGTGGTGGTTAGATGCAAGATACATGTAGTGTTTGTAGTCTAAAGAAACTGTAACTAGTGGTCATCCCACCATGCAAGAGGATGGGACATTGGGAAGTTTCACTGTCTTGCATGCACATGTGTTCTGTACTTCACACCTGAGCACTAATTGGTATGGAAGAAGATATTGCTCTGCGTTCTTAAACTGAGCTGTTAATGTAAAGTCAGGATGTCAGGACATAAAGGATTGTTTTAGAGAAATTAATGCTGAAACTGGATACCCTGATGTTATCCTATGTGTTTACTACAGGGGGTGATACTCTTGCAAATTATTGTTTCTCTGACTGCAGAAGGAGGTGGGGTTTTGTTAGTGGTTCATCTTTACAGGTAGTGTTGATGCTGGGAACCATCTCACTGAATTTTGCTTAGGGCCACATTCCAACTGCTGCATTTTCCAATGCCTTTGGCTTTCCTCTCTCGGGCCCTTGGCTCTGTCTTTGCATACAGGATCACTCAGCTCTATTGAAAAATAGTCACAACCCTCCAGACGCCCTCAGTTTGGGTGGGTACCGCTACTGCGGAGTTACACCTTGTTTTATAAGAGTATTCTTATGTCTATGTACACAGGTAATATTCGTATCTTTTACATTCACTGATTCCCAGGAAGTATAATTTAAAGCGTATCCAGTCATAGGGTTGTCTTGCAAATTGTAGAAAGCAGGCTATGTTATTTGAAGGGTGTTTTACTTCTGCCTTATGCAATGGAACTCACTACACGACCCTGCAGCCCATCCACGGGTGATGGAAACGTTCAGTCAGAAGGGATGAACTGCCTTGCACTGGGCACAGAGTAACCTGCATGGCCCGCGGTCCCTTAACAGACCCATACGCAGGGCACTGTGGACCCTGTGCATTACAAAGCTCCAAGGCACCCCATGCCTTGCCCGTATCTCCCCCACTGCCCAGGGAAGCTGCAGCCATGCTCCTCTTGCAGGGAGGAGCAGTAGGGTGCTCACTACAGTGACCTTAAGAGATGCAGGTGCAAGGATCTGTCCTTCGGCCAAAGGCTTCTGCTTTTTTAGTGTGCAACTGTGGCATGGTCACAGCTAAATCAGCATTAAAACACATCTGTTGGCCACCTAGAACTATTATACACAACACGTACAATTTACAATGGTGTTACTCCACGTGTATTTGAGCTATGCGTCTTCTCCAAGACTTTGGAGTTGTTGATCAATATATGTTGTTGTTTGTTTTGGCAAATTCTAGAAAATCCTACAGGGGTCAAACCTAACTGAAATCCTCATTAGTTCTAATAACAAATAATGTATTCAGCACCTTTAAGCTGAAAAACTTAGTCCCTTTTTCTTTCTTTACACATTAAATACATCTTTAAGGTTCTGCATTTGAGCACAGAAGGCACAACGAAATGAGTACCAGTCTTCTGAAAGAGGAAATGTGCTGGGGAAAGTTTGCCTTTTGTGGTTTAGTGGTTTTGTGGTTTTTTTTTTTACCTTCTGTTACATTGCAATTCCAAACATAGAGAGTTTCAGAGACATTGCTAGATACTTATGTTCAGCTGTGTGTTCCTTAGCAAATACTTTGACAGTTGGTAAAGTGAGAATATCATTCTTACGTTGTTACATGCTTCTTCCACACCAGTTACCCCACACACACAGTAAAAGCTGCAGTCATACTCCATTCCCATTCTTCACGTTTTAAATCTCTGTTGGGATGTAGGTGGCTTAGCCAGAAGTCTGGCATCATTTGCAGGAGCTTTGTAAACATTATGTGGGCAAATAATAATATGACTAAAATAATGATGTCTCTTGTTAGTCTAAATTTAACCTGTAGTAATGACCAAAAAGCTCTTTCTTGTGCTCCGTATTCTGTGTTGAAGCGTTTTCATATTGTCCTCTTCTGCAGTGATCAGATAACAAGTTCTAAAACAAAGTAACAGCAGCCAGCATTTAGTGCTTGTTCATTTTTAAAGATGGAATAATCTCTTGCCATTCACAGCACTGTGAGGCCTTCATTTTCTTCGACTTTGACTGGAGATACACTTGATTCTGCATTGAGCCTTGCAGCCGGGCTCTGGGTGACAAGGGGCGGTTTGAGGCTTTGGTAGATGCTGTTTAGCAGGCGTTTCAAACTGCCCATTCCAGTGCCTAAGTTAGTTGCAATTATGGCAGCATCGTACTTCGGAAGAGCAATGCATGATTTAGACCATCTGCTACATGCAACTACTGGACTTTCTTATATATAAATAAAAATACTCTTAATGGGCAGAAGTAGCTGTGATGAGGGTGTCCTATGAGCATAGAAGTGTACGTGTATATATGATGCATAAAGGAAATTCATAGCAAATAGCACAGCTTACCCAAGTTTCATGAACTGTTTCAGTCGTTTTGGAAGAACAACAGATTAGAAGAGACAGGAAGTTCTCAGTTCTATTCAGTACATTCTTTAAAGAAAGATAAACCATTTTATCTCCCTGCACTTCACCCAGCCTTGCCAGTGCTTTCTGGTACTGGTGAAAATCTAAACTCTTTTTTCATTCTAGTGTACTAAATGCTTCTTTTCTCATATTGTTAACTGTGTATCCCCATTGGCTAGATGATAGAAGCACAGTGATTTGCCTCCAGTCTTTTTACTGTCCATCTAAAGTACTAGTGCACAACGTGCTTCTCTCTCTGTCAAATTCTTGTTGTTCTCCATGATTCACACAGAGTGAGGGCCAAACATCAGGTAAATTCCACCTATTTGCATTTTATGCTCCCTTGAGCCTTTCTTATGGTTTTGAGGCCTTGATATTAATCATTATCTCTCAGTATTTATCTTGTCCTACTGCTTATCTACCATTTTCCCTTCCAAATTCTGCTGAAAACTCATTTAGTTTTTTCTTGCCATCTTTTCTCCAGCACTCTGCACATCCTGCCTTAACTGGACTGTCTTTTTTTCATTTGTCTTATGTATTTATGGATTGGAATATGTCCTTTGCTGTACATTAAATCCTTTGGAGCTCCCTAGCCAGCCTTGACTGTGTGAATTTAATGAGGGTTGTGTAGTGGTTGGTGTCGTAAGTTATCTTAGGCTGATTTTTCAACTGTCTGCTGTTGGGCTAGTTTATCACTTTCCTGATGTGGGATGCATAAGGGTGCCCCGAAGGCCACTACTTAGAGCAGCGATCTCATTCTCTGAAGTCTATGGCTCATCTGGATGCCAGGCTGCAGCTGCTTTGCTCTTAGGTATGCATTTATGTTACAGGGTGGGACATGGGTAGTGGAAAGAAAATGTTGAGGGAAGGTTTGTATCTCCTGAGCATCTCTGGAGTGCAGGGAGAAGCATCCACCAGCAGAATGATACTAGAAGCCTATTTTAGAACTCCAGGTAGTCTAGCCCATTTGCAGACTAAAGAGAGGTTATGAACAGGGATAGGTATGATCCCAGCAATTCCTGTACTACAGTTTTCAGTGTGGGGCATGAATAGCATTGCTGTTCTACTCCTGTGGAGTGATTGCCTCTTCTCAGGAAGAGCTGAGGTTCTTCTACGGTCATGGAAATTGTTCCTTCTTACAAAACATGGAGGAAGATCAGAACTGAAATTTGAAATTTTGTTAATCATCAGGTAATCAAACCTAAATTGGAAAGTTCCAAAAGTGTAGTCAGGCGTAGCAAGAATCTAATTACACATCACCTCGCAGTGTAGAATAAAATCCATATGGGATAATTGCACTTTTTAAATAGCCTGTACGTGTTCTTAATTTCGTCCAAACTGACAACATATCAAGGCAAGTTCTTGCTGGTGTTCTACCTGAGTACTTGACTGTCCCTTGTAAAACACGGGGCACTGCTGTGGCACAAATCATTTCCAGCAGGCTCTGTGACACTTTGTGTACATCTTGAAGGTAAGTCGGGAGACTTCTGTGGGATAATGAGCTACAGTATCTCAGCTTCACCCAGCTCATTGTCAGAATGACACCTGGTTTTAGGAACTGATAGTAAGAGATGATGTAAGGCACTGTACAGCTTTCTTCTGACTCTTCCCAGGCACATTTATCAGGAAAAGTGTGTGTAGCTCCAGATTTATTGTGGAGCTCTAATCAGATAATTTACAACAAAAAGTGCTGTCCTTTCATCTATGTTTTCCTTCTATGTTCTCTAACATCTTATCTTACGAGACTGTAGTTAGAGTAACTATGATATTTTTAAAGCTTTGTTTATGCTGAGTTGTGGTATGTAACACAGCAGCGGGTTATCATCTTACAATATTACTAAGCAGCTTAGATCTGAATATGGAGCTGAAACCATATCTAACAAAAACATTGGTGCAATTTGGGTGATACTAATGCACTTACTGAGCTAAAGTGAAAACTGGCTGACCGCTATGTTCTTTCTTTGGGTGCAACTTATAGATTGAAGCTTCAGCTTTTTCAGAAAAAACATTTTTATCTGCAATACCTTTCATAGATACCCTATGATTACATAAACTGGTGTGGTTCACGGGGGAACTCCTGGTTGTCATCAGTGTTTTATGGGATCAGCATTTTAGCCAAAAGTGTGCATAGTGTCCCTGAAAAGTGCTGCAGTGTGGGAGTCCAGGTTCTGTACCTCACCCTGCCATTGACCTGCACTGCAAACGCACACAAATTCCTTCACCTCGCTGTGTGTCATCTTCACCACCTGTTGAATAAAGGTGATAACCCTCACCTTCCCTGCCTCTTCTGGTAGAATAGTTTGTCAAATGGTCACTAAAGATCTGGTAGTTCAGACAAGAAATACTGAGTTTTTCTTGAATCTCGGTTTCAATTTTGTCTCTTTTGAAGACTGTTTTCTTTGTTTCTCAAGCCATACAGTATGCTGCAGTTCCCTTTCTGGGCATTTCCTTTTCTCTTCTTATCTCGTAGGAGTGATGTGTGGAAGGCACTTTTATCTGGCACACAGTAATTTGTCTAATGACCTGAGCAATCAGCAGAAGAAATAATAATCCTTTTAAAGGGATTCTTTGAATTTTCTAAAGATAACATATTGGTCAGAGGCTGGTTTTGTGATTTCTGGGCTTGTACGGTAAATTTTTTGGGTCCTTCTGTGCCCATTCTCCCTTTCCCCTCAAGCCTTCTGCATGCTTTTTGTGAAAATTAAGTTCTTTGAAAAGCTCTCATGATAGTTAGCAAAAGCTGTCCTTCACTCTTAATCAGTAAGAGTGCATAGTGCTAGTTATGCAGTCACTAAGTGTAGGACTTGGTTTTTTCATTTCTGCTCTTATGTGCACCGATCCAGGTGAGATTTGGATGTTTTGGCCTTGCTGAAGCCTGTGGGTTGATTTTTTGTTTGTTTAGGACATTTTATTGTTGGTTGTGTTTTCTTTTATCTCTTGTCCTCCTGAAAGCAGTTGTTCAGAAAGATGTACTCACTGTAGAGAGCTTTCCTAGCACCTGGAATTCTCAGCTGCTGAGTTGATTGTTGCTGTCGAAAGTTGTTAAGGCAGGAATAGCACTGCTTCTCCACTCGTTGCTGATCCCAGACCCACCGGGGAAATGACAATCTTGAGTATCTTCATATTTGGCAGGCTGAAAGGCTGGTTCACTCGAGTCCAAATCTCTTCCAAAGCAGGTTGACCTAAGCTTACTTGGAGCTGTAATATGAATTTTTGCAAGTAAATGTGTCTAACTTTTAATAAAACAAAACACTTTTAAGCTGAAAAGCCCCAGGGATTTACAGATCCATTCAGAAAGATAGTGTTGGGTTTTTTTAAAGACATCTTATTCTTTTTACTGTCTAGTAAGGTTATCTGGAAAGTCTCAAGGTAATTATATTCAGCGGGGGTAGAGGGGGAGGCAAGGCAAAGGGTGCACCTATACTGCTTTTACTTTCAGGACGGTTACTTCTCTTATTTCACGTCAGTGAGCCAGACCCTGTTCTTGACAAAATGAAACCCTGAGGTCAACCGAATGTGGATTTATGGTGTCAAGCGTCAGATGTGGCACTGCAATGGGTGCTTTCTAGAATCCACATGGCATTATGAGAACATTTCACTGAAGCAGTGTTCATTATGCGTGTTGTGGACACAGAGGTTTTGATAGACTCAAATTACAGATGCCTTTCTAAAATAATCTGGCATGATAACCTGCTTAGCAATAACCAGCAGAATTTGATAAATGGTTCTTGTATCAAGCCTCTAATTTTTAATTGAGCTAGAAAATAAGATTTTCAAGACAGCACATGATGAAACATCCCTGTAAGGCTAATTTAATAGTTAATTAACCACAAAAAATATGTATTCTTTACATCCAAATATAAAAGGCTTATGTTTTCAAAATCTGAATATTGGTCTGACTTTGCCTAAAGAACTTTTTACGATCAGGAATCCACTCCTCATATATCTTATATATAATACTACAGAAGAACTTTTCTTAGTTTTTCAAATTTGTCAGTAATATTTATATATGACAGATAAAGTGCTACAGGAATAGTGTCTTTGTCTTGTAGTATGCAGTGGTACCTTTGTATTTCCATTATTGCACCATGCTTACGTATCCTGTTTCACCTCTCAAGGACAATCCATTTTACAGGCACTTAAGAGGTTTAAAATTTTTTTAAAAAAGGAGGAGTATAAAATGTCTTGTGGGAAATTCTGAAGCAGTTATTGCTGCTTCACTACTGAAGCCAAAACACTGTTTCAGACAGGTTTGAAATAATCACCAGTGTTGCGTATGGCTTGGCAAGATCAAGACTTGACAGGGTTAGGTACAATAATTTTCTCAGGAGAAACCACAAATCCCTTCTGCTGACACATCGGAGGCAAAAGCAGACAGAAGTGTGGGAAATTATATGATTACATTTGCATGGCTCATCTTAGTGGCATCAAGCTTTGTTTTAAGGATCTGTCCCACTAGCTTCAGTGTCAGATCCAGACTGACATGTTAAATTGATACGATGAAGAATGTACGGTAACAGTGGTCAACTTTCCTTACAAAATTTATAAGGAGCTTTTCCTTTGCATTAACCATTTATTGAGAATTCATTTTGTTTGATAATTACGGTGTTGCATATACCGATAGGGATATTTTATTCTATTACAGGTGTTATCTCTGCTTTCCTTTGCTTCACATTTAAATATCTATAATTAGATTTAGAAAGAGAGTCTTTCATTCTTAAACTTATTTAAAAAATGGCATTTTGCTATACCTCATAGAACAGTTAGACCAATTAAATTCTTCAAGATAATGGTGTTCTGAACTTGCATCTATTTTTGGAACATTAATGGTATGCTGCAGTGCTTCTTATGAAAAATCAGAGACAGATGCAAGTATTAGTATGTGTTAATTAAATTGAAGTTAATATTACAATTTTGGTCAGAGCTGTGCAGTATATACATAGATGTGTTTGGTTAATTTTTTTTATTATTTAACCTAGTTGTATTTCCTTGTTAATGCAATAGAATATATTAATTTTTGTGTATACTAGATAAAATTTGATTCAGTTGTGTCAGAGTTTGTGTCTGTCCATATTATCCAAAATCGATCTTTACTTAGAGCAGAAAATATGTGTAGGGACACTACTTAAGACACTGTTTGTCGGAAATGTTAAACTGAAAGTCCTGTTTGTTAACTGTTTTATATATTTTTTTCTTATGATTTTTTCTTTTAAGAAATTGAATCTCTAAAAATCTAAGTTTTCATCCAAAACTGAATATGCTGTGTTTTGGGTTGTGTTTTTTTTTAATGTTACTGAGATTCTTCATCTCAATTTCTTTTTGTAAACTTAATTCACATGTAGGTTTTCTTATGCAGTGCTTTGACCAAGTAAGTCCATGAGGCTTGATGTTTGTGCTTTACATTTGCTTTTTTTATAAGGACGTCATGGAAGCTATAGTGTCAGCTAGGAAGCTGAGCACATAGACGAGACTGTGTGCATGAAATATTCATGCTACAGTTCCCTGAAAGCATTGCATGGAAGTAGAAGGATTTGTTTTCTTTCCCTTTCCCTCATCCTCCAGTATTTTACATTGAAAAATTTTCATTATGTCAAAAAAAGTGGGTCAGGAAGGCACAGAACATGCGACTCTTCCTGCTCTGCAGTGAGGCAATGCTCCCAGCAGATATGGGAAGAGAAACTCTTGAGAACTATGTTGACCAGTCTCATGGCCCTGCTCTGTACATCAGGAATAAACAGCTGAATGGTACTTGTTGTGCTTCACTTTTCATCTGCTCATTTAATCTTCCATATATTTTCAGACTGAAATGTATTTTTAATTTCTGTTGAAATGCACTGGTACAATTAGCTGCAAAAAAGGATTAATTTCTGTAGGTTTATGATGTTCAATCATTTCAGTCTGAAATTCTCATGAAAATTAAGTCCTCTCCCAAACTGTTTATGCAAAAATATTGTGGGGTGCCAGATAATTCAGAATATTTCTCTTTTCTTTTTGATTTTGGAAGATAAATTTATTAAAATTTCAAGAAATAAACCAGTTTTGAACCCAAGAGTTTTCCATTTAGAAAATATAATAATGAAAATGTATGAACTTCAGCACTCTCTTGATATTCCTTAAAAACTGCAGTATTCTTGGTAGCTAAACTGTGAAAGTGTGTTGAAGCAATGTTTTTCACTGAAAATAAATTAGTTAGAAATTTTTTACTAGATTTATTTATTCATGGATTCTTGTGCACATGATCTGGAACTGTAACCCTAATTTACTTGTATTATTCCAGGCAGTGACAGGAAATATTTTGGTTTATAGCTTTCCATTATTTGAGAAAAAATTCACTGTTGTCTGAGTAGGCAAGTCACATGCTATCTGAAAGACTTCTAGACCTAATTTTTAATTGCTGTAGGCAATTAAACTTTTAAAACTATTCTTCTGAGTAAACAATGCTTTCTTTTAGAGGTACTGCACTGAACAAAAATAATGGATATAATAATGTAATTTGGAATAAGTCATTAATGGGCACACAAGTGCAGGTGTAGACATTTTTGGCAGAATTTGAAAATAAACCTGGATCTCCTTGTGACTTATCTGTCCTTTGCCTCTTGGGTTAGTAAGACATTAGCAATCATTATTTATGAATGTGTGGAAGTAGGCCACTGAGTTATACAACCTCTTAGCAGAATTAGTCCAGAATTTTCCATTATCTGTTTCATCAGAAAACTTGGGCGTTAAAACTGGGTATGCCACATAGGCTGTTTTCTAAGAAGTAAACTGATTCTGAGATGAAGAGGAAGAACTATTTCACATCTAAAAGCTGCTACGTGGGAACTGCAGACAAAGCGCTGCTGCTTTCACTGCCATCTTCCTCAGCCAGGGAACCTTTTCTGTATTGCACTGCTGTGATGTACTAAGAGGCAAGGTGGTCCCACATTTCAACAGATGGACAGCTGTCCAAACATTCAGTGTCATAAAGCATGGAGGGATGTGGAAGCCTGTAAGGACAAGCAATGATGTTGGTGCATCAGTGTGAGGGAACCTGCAAAAACTTTGCTTTTCTGGTATTTGCTGATGAGTCAAAATTTGTAAAGAAGAAAGAAACAGGTTTTCTACAATTCCTACCATTATGTTCCTGTTGTATCTGTGCCTTGTTTGATATTCATCTGTTTGCAAGAAGAGAATATCAGTTAAACTGTTGGCTATTACTGCAGAATATTCCTATTTTGAAAGTCTGCTCTCCTCTTACAAGGAAAGACCTGTGTTTGTTTACTCATGCTGTGGTCCTAAAGCTCATGTGTTAGGTCCTATGCACTGTTTCAAGCCTAACGAGTCTTGCATAGATTTTGCACAGGCAGGTTTGAAAAGCATTTGCCAGTGACAAAGTAATCAAATATTCCTCACCAGACCTTAACAAAGCAGAGGAGGATAATCTGTACAAACTGCAGTTACTGATTGCCATCCCCTTCCCCCCAAATAATAAATAATTTACAGCTATCACCTGTTCCTTCTACAGTTAAGTATACAGGCAAAAAAAGAAACTATCTACAATTCATCATTAGCTTAATCAAGCCAGTGTATCAGTAACCTGCCGTGAAACTGATTGCTGAAGAGCAGGAAGACTTGATGTCTGTGTAACAAGTTATTTTTGAACCTTAAATTTTTTAAATTTTATTTAATTTTAACTGTTTCTAAAAACTGTAACTTCTTTACTATAAGAAGGAGTAGGTTTTTGAAAACACTATTTAGGAACAAAATTTCAAAAATACTGCAATACCAAAATTACCCTGTTCCTTTTTCTGGTTTGTTTGTTTGTTTCTATATGAAATGGGTGTCCTTGACCCATGGAGGAAAGGCTAGCCTGAAAATCCAGCAACCCTAACTGAAGAGAGGTGCTACACACCCTCAAGGCATGCTCTTGGCTGCATAGCATGGAGACTGCGCTTCAGGAGTGCTTCTTTTTGTACCAAAGTTCTCTGGATTGCAAGCTTCTTACCATGGAGCTGAGAGCCAAAATATAATGCCTGGGTAAAACTAGGGCTTCTGGATTTCCAACTAAAATGGAGAAGTGCGAGCCAGGAAACCCAGACTGAGTCCCAGAGAGACAGATGCCAAACACACAGGGATGTGGGGATCAGTTCAGGTTAGTCTCCTAACTACCTAGGTGGGTATGGTGGTTTTTGCATTGTTATCCACCTGTAGGAAAAATATCTCTCTCCTGCTTTGTATTGTGAGAACTACATTCAGACCAGTTCAATTTTAAACAGTTCTTTTAGTGCTTATGCAGTGGAAACATGGGATGTAAACAGGAAAGCTAAAAACTACCACAGGTCAGTGCAAAAATGTGAATGACATGAAAGGATTAGGGTTTTTGTTTGATGTATGTATAGATTCTTGTGATTTGGAGGCACAGAAGATGGAATATCAGAACTTTAGGTGTCTACAAAAATGTATTCACTATCCAAACAGCTTGAATCATGGTTTGTCTGAATTTTGCTCAAGTACTTTGGTTCTGGACGATGAAGATGGTGAATAACTGCACATTTCTCTTTGAATTACCACCTTTCTCTTTCTTCTGTAGTCATCTTTTTTCCACTTTCCTTGAGACACCTTGTAGCCTCTTTTGTTCCTCTGTCTATCTCCAGATTTTTTATTTTTATTTTTTACTTTCTAGAGTTTTGATGCCCTCGGGTTAAAAAGAATGAAGGAGGCAGATCTGAAATGCTCAGGAGAGTTCACATCCTATAAAAAAAGGAATGAAAGTCAAATGGGATAAAAATTACAGGAAAGCACAATGTGTAAGACCTAAAGATTTAAAGAAAGCTTGAAAAGAAACCTTCAAAAACAAATTTTCCCTTTGAGAAATATTCCATCAAAATGTTCTTTCAGCCTCTTTTATCTTCTGTGTCTTCAGTGAATTATATTTTAAGACTGAAATACTCCCTTGAGCACACATAAGCTCAGAAGTGAATTGAGAACTAACTAGAGATGCGGAATTCTGCCTTGCACCCTAGGTACTCCGCTGTTTTTTTCCCCTACTGGGCTAGATATGCTGGATTTTTCTAGCTCAGAGATACAGGTCATTTTGGAGGAATGGGTAACAGCTTTTATTTTCCATGATAGAGTTAATTCCTTGCACTTGTTTTGATGCTTTTAGGCTTTTTGTAGTGTGAAGTCACAATAAATTGTCTCATGTTTTAGAAAACCAATAGCATAAGGTGCAAGAGTGCATCAAGACAATGACAGTATAATAGCGTCAAAACAGGTAAGGCATTTTGTGGGAGAATCTGCTAGAATAGACAATTACAAACTCTAAAATTATGAATTAAAATTACAGGAATATAAAATATATTGACTAAACATAAGGGTATTTACAATTGTGTCAGAGAGATAGACTAGTCAGGTGCAAATTCTGGGCTGCTTTACTTTTCAAGTAATCCCCCTAGGCCAGATTCTGATCTGGATCCGATAAATATCAAATCAGAGTAAATAGGTAGAAATGAACTACTTTATAGCCATTGAAAGAGAGATGAGAATAGAAGATGCCAATGTTACTGTAGCTGCATCTGATACAACTCATTTCAGACTAAATAAAACATTAAATACCTTTGTGCTTCTCTCTATTATATGGAATGCTCTGGTTATGAGTTTGAGCATCCCCAGGTATATTTCAATGCAGAAATTTATTTGGAAAGGAGCCCGCTGAGGATTCTGTGCTAAGTTATCTAACAAAGTATAATTTAAAATGAGTCAGTGTCTCATATGCACTACTGCCTTGCTGAACCTGCTACTGTATTTGGTGAGATTTGAAGAAAGATGGCATTTAAGAGCAGTATTAAAACATTGAAAAAGAACCGCTGCTGGTGGATATGCTGATGGGCACTAATGGCGTAAGACAAGTAGGCATTCAATATCTTTGAGTTACAGGAGTAGGGATGCTCTACCTGTGTTGGAAGGGTTTAATCTGAGAACTGGATCTGTGAGTTTCTGGACCTTGCCAAACATTCTCAGTATTGTGTTCACAGAAGTGATTTATGATTATTTTTATTGCTGGTTGAATTATAGCTAATTTAAAGGCCCTGCGAGTACAGAGAAGTCTAGAATGGGGAATTTATTGTCTAATATCCAAATAATGGTTAGATAGGCCTTGAATTCAGAGCTGGTCCTGCCAGGTAAGATTGTATTTAAAAAAAAAAAAAGTACCATTCTAAAATCACAAGAAAATTTTACTTATTTTTCTTCTTTACTTAAGGAGCCAGTAAATAAAAAGGCAGCGGTAAGATGTTGTGATTGAAGAAATGCCAAGGAGATGAATGAATGATCCTGATAAATCCACCTTTCTAGCTGTTGGATAGATGGTGTTTGCTAGATACAGCCTCAGTTAATGGGGTGGGAAGCACAGGATTCCTCAGCGTGTGGGAAATGGGAAATCACAAATATTTATTGGGTCAAACGCTTGATTTGCATTCAGATAGGGGTGAAAGAAGCCCCATTGGTTTGACTGCCTGACTTACTGAAGCCTAGGGTTTTTATTTATGGAAGATTCTAAAGCTCTCAACATTGCTCTCATCAATCTGGACGGGCGGGGTGTGTTGGTGGCAGCAGTAAGTGATGCTCCCCATTCCGTTTCCGTGCAGGTAGATCTGCAGCCGCCCACACTCTCAGCTGCACTGCTGCAGGGTGCCTGGGCAGGCTGGGTACCGCAGACCCCTCTGGTAATGCATCTCATAGCATCAGTGGTCTCAGAGTCACCATCAAAGTAATGGCAGCTGTGTGTGCAAGTAGAAATTCTTGGTGGGAAACGGAACAGAATGAGATCTCTTCACGTATTTCTTTTTTCATTTTTTCTTTCTCTGAAAGTAGCTCACATTCTGACATTGCACTTGAATTCCTGCTGATAGTTTTTTCAGAGTTTCTTCACCGAAATAATGTATATATACCTTATTTTAATATTTACAGCAGGAGACCTTACTGCACAAGGCACTCGGAGGAGATGGGCAAGCAAGTATCTCCAGTGCGTAAATGAACCTTCAAGCCAGTAGATGTCTTTTGTTCTGCAGAGGGAGTCATTTCCCCACTTCTTTAAGCAAACCAGCCCTGGAGCTGACATATCTTTAGTTCTGGCAGTGAAGATCAGCTCTGTAGATTAAACTAAGAATCCTTGAAAGTCACGTACCCAGACAATTCTCCCGATATTACCTTGAAGTGTTACAGTTTAAAGTCACATCGTTCAGGAAAGTGGAATTGAAATGCTTATCTGCAATATTACATTGATTCTCCACATTACGTCCTGATGAACTTCAATCATTTGTTTCCCCTCAAGTGATCACTGATTAACCTAAAAACTGTGAAATTAAGTTGTTTGAACGAGGAATTAAAAATTTCCAACAATTAAAAACAAAGAAATAAACCAAAACAGCCACCAGCATTAGAAAGTGATTAAACATGACAACAACTGAGATGCTGAAATTAGTTGTCCTCGTTCCAAAGGGTTCGTAAGTACTACGATGTTTTTGAAGCTATTAAATGATAGTTAAGCTGTGTTGTTATTTGTAAAGCAGCTACTTTTGTATCCCGGGCCCACTGAGTGAATGTCTTGCACAGCAGGAGACTGGAAGATAGCAAGCCTAATCATTGTCATTTTACTGTACAAGAGGCAATTTTAGAAAATGATTCCTTAAATTAGAAGATCCAAACAAAGACAAGGCTCTGCAGCTGGGGACTTTGTTCTTTTCTGTCATTGAAAAGTGTCTTTCTTTTAGATTCTCTGAACTTAGGATGGTTTCACTACTACTAGTCTAAATATAGGAAAGGACATATAAAATATTGCATATTTAATAATCTTTCTACAAGTTAATGTAAGTATAAGAACTTGATGCACTAGGCTAGCTTTGAGTTGTCAGTGGAAAGGGTACTGTGCAAACAATGAGCCTGATTCTCTCCTGAATTGCTCTGGCTTGGCTCCAGTATAATTGTGCTGCAGTCGATAAAGTGACACTGTTGCAAATTTAAAATAATGTAGAAGAGAATCAGATGTGATGAATCTAATATTTTGGATGGGATTTTGCTAATAGCTTATATCCTTCTAGTAGTCTAGACTTTAATTATTACCCTTGGTTATGCAGATGAAATCTGTCTTTCTTCTGCTGCACAACATTTGGAAGGTTTTAGTGTACTATATACAGTTCGGAAGATTTTGGGGTGCTACCCACCATAAACCTCCTCATCTTACTATTCAGTGTTTTGCAGCATTTGGTCTTATGAAGAATATATTCCATTTTTGTGTGCTTTGCCCCAGTCCCATTACCTTACATCTTTTCCTATGTGAATTGCATAAACTATTCATTATGCTCTTAATTCATTCAGGTAATTTTAAATATTTTGTCACCCTCCTTTGTACCAACTTAACTTTCACCCTTCACAAAATGTCACCTCTGACTGGATGCATTGCTTTCTCTAGCTTACAAAAAATGCGTTGCAAATACGTGCTAGTTCCGAGGTCCCAATGTATCCCATTCTGTTGGCATTTTTCCCTCTCCACAGTGGATGTAAATACATTACTCATTTTTATGTGATAACATTTTACACCCACATTGCACGGATGCAGATTACTAATGCAAGGAGCTAGGCAGCAAGAATTAGGTCCACCATATACTGGGAGTCTTGTGACAGGCAGGAGTTGCTGGTATCTGGATTCTACCATATCTTGTCAATTCACTTTGCAGAGGGCATTCCTTTCATATGCTGTTGATGTGAGAGGCAACATCTCTGTGTTAGCTAGTGAAACCGAAATCAAATCCAAGGACTCACGTGAGAAAAACAGTCAAATAATTTAGCCTGCTATTAAACATCAAGATTTTCCGTTTCCCTTCATCCTGACTTCAACTTGGTCATCAACATTCTCTTAAAGTGATCACTGTTGCTGTTGCCAGTAGGTGTGTGTGAAGCCACTCGTCACCAGATCCCCTGTTATGAGTGCTGTATCGCCGAGGATTGCTGCACCCAGCCAGTGACTGACTTGAGGAAAGACTGCATGCAGAACTCTGCGGCTCTGCACGAGGAAGAGTTTGACAGAGAAGCAGGAGGAATCAAACAACTACTAGAGTTGCTAGAGGGGAAAGTTTAATGACAAGCTACTGTGACATTTGTGACCAGATTGATTATGAAGACTGAATAAATCGGTGGTATGTTTCAAGAGTGTTACTGTACAACCATCTGATACAGGGGTTGCCATGGTAAGTACAGATTTTCTATTAACCAGGAAGGTGGATGGTCTCATAAAATCCATGAAACTTGTTAGTGAATAAATTGCATAGGAGAAGCACCTCTATTGACTCTTATGGAAATTTAATATTTTCAAACAATGCTGTAGAGTCTTTTCCTTGGTTATTTTTAAAAAACAGTCTGTGGTACTGTCAAATAAAAATGTACCATTTCTGGTATTCCCCATGTCTTGGGTGACAGCTTAGATTGGAAAATCATCACTGAGCTAAAAATACTATCGTGGAGGCAGCAGGGTAAGAAAGTTACTGAATATTATTAAATAGGACTTACTCTACAGCTTTGATATTTGAGAAGGTTAAGATCTTCAGAATTACAAACTGAGAATTAAAAAAAATGTATGGACTGTTTATTACTTGATTATATAATCTGTAAGAAATATTTAAAGAGGCCAGTAAAACCAGGGAAAAGCATTGTTGTTAACTCAATTTGAAGAAACTGAGCAGAGAAAATCTCATCAAGCATTAAATGATAGCTCATGCACGTTTCGTTCATTCCCTCCCTCCGTATGCTGTATGTAGGTAGAAAAGAGTTCCCCTCGCTTACGTATTATAACCCCGCAGAAACAATGCAAGGCCAGAAGGAAGGGTACAGCTGTATGGTGTCTTACTTAGGCCCAGACATGCATTCTCATACAACTTGATGTGATGTGCTGGTTGAAGCGGTATGGTGGGAGCATTGCTGTGCTATTGCTGTCTTCTGTACTGCTTCTAGTACTGCTTTCTTCTACAGCAATTTAGGTTTGCAGTAGAAACATAGATTTATTACTAAAAATTATGATTTTATTGTTTTTCACAGAGTATAAAGTGGTCAGTAATTGATGATCTTGGGAAGGTCCAGGGGAGCACAGAAAATGCATTGGTATTTCGGTGGACAATAGTCTTGTTTGGTGGCAAGATTTTCTGCAAAGGGTCAAGTCAGTTGCTGACAGTCTATCAGGCAGCGTGCTGCAGCTGTGGATGCATCAGCTGATTTGATAGTGTATGTTCTTTACAGTAAAGGAAGGCAGTCATCAGTTGTGTCCCTCTGTTCATCTTTCTCATCCATACTAGAGGATGTCTGCTTTGACTTCTCTTTCCCTGTCTTTGATATTGGCAGCTCTGTCTCGCTGGCCACTCAGCATGCTGCAAGTACAATTGCTCAGGCAAGAATAACAACTACTTAGAAGCAACCCTGTGTAGTAGTGACCATGTAGCATTCAGCGAGGTCTGACTGTCCAACAGCATGAATCCAAAGAAGACACAGCTTTCTCTTATCTACAGCAGGTAATTTCTTATTCACTATCAGGTGTATTTTTCTTAGCAATCACCTTCAGCCTTGTACATTCTTATCAGCTTTATTTATTTTATCCACATGCTAAGTGCCTGCTCTAATAATTAGCATTTCTGTATATTCAGTTCATACCATATCTTTTTAAATGCTGTATGTTCGCATTTCCTAGTCCACATATCTTCCTCCAAGCAATACCACAGGTGTTTCATTTAGACCTTTGAACTACAGAGGTTCAGCTTGTTAGCCTGCCTTCTTATCAGTCACGCTCACTTCTCATTACTCCAGTTGCACAGCTACCAAAATTAGATTTTATATTTTTAGGCATTCATAGCACTGCTTCTGTTTATGCTGTGCTATCAGAAGCATTTTAGACAAGCCATAAGACCAAACTAATTAAAATGTTCCACAGAGACTTTTTAAAGGAGAATTATTGTTCCTGCTAAATCAGAAAATTAATGCACACACACATGTTAAGGCCAGAGAAGGCTGATAGGACAGGCTAGTCAGATCTCCTGAGTACTGATCTCCTGAATACTGAAGGTCGCAGGATCTTACACTTATAATGGACTGAAAGCAAACATTATGTCTGATGTCTTTTAGGAGAAGATAAGCCAAGTCTGGCTTTAAAAAGCTGGGGTCCGTCCCCCCGTGTGTGTGTGTGTGTGTCCCGTATAATCTTCCCTTCTCACTCCTGGAAATTCTTCCCTCTCACCAAAGGCTCTACAGAGATGTTGAGCTTCTAGCTTTGTCCATCAGTACCTGGTAATCCAAATACTTCTCAGAAACTGCAAATAGGGTTACCCACCGTATTCACGGTTCCATTTTCTAATGATTATGGGTTTGGTTAAATATTTGTAAATATTATTTTAGTCTGAATTTACACAGTTTAGATTGTACTAACTATCTTTCATTGCATTCTCTATTACTAGTAGTGTCCTGCTAGGTAGTTTCTTACCAGAGGTATAATCTCTGCCTTTATTTCCTTTCCTTGGCAGTTGCATTTTCCTCCTCCTATGAGTGGCTGTTGTCTTGTTCCTCTTCTCCAAGGAGAGGAATGTCTTAGTAAATGATGGGTTGAGGCTGTCTTTTCACTCTGTATAGAAGATATCTATAGACAGGTTGCCTGCAATATGGTCCTTTGTGACAGTAAAGGAAATAGGTCTGGAAGGCAACCTGAGAGGTTGTGCATACCTGCAAGATATTTATAGGATGTTTACTGCTTCTGTTTTGAAATGTAGTGCTGTGCAGGAGCATTTGCCACATACTCAGCAGTATCTTTTCAGACGTAACTTATCTTGTATGGTCTTTCTATGGAATGGGTGATTTTTAGACGAGAGCTGTTTTCTACACAGGAAGATTTAAGTTTACTTTATTTACTGAAATATTAACAGTCTCTGTGTTGAATATAACCTGAGCTATTGAATTTCATTGGCTCCTACAACAATATGCACAGAATGTATTTATATTTATAATGTAGCTTATATAATTTGTATTTAGAAATATATATATATATGTTGTAAGCATTCCATCTGAAACAAGAAAAATGACTGGTATTGTGGTAGGATACTCATTTCCCTGGAAACCCAGCTTCTAAAATTCAGCTTACACGGAAATTAGTTACAACAGGTGTAAGCACTCTCTATCCTTCCATCTCATTTATTTAGTCTCTGTTAGCACTGTAAATGGTTGCTTTGGGGAAACAAACAACAGTGTATTCTACCAATATAACCATAGTCCTCTGTCATTCACTCATTTTAGAGTTTGCAAAAAAGTTAAAGCTATATTTTACCGGAGGAACTCAATTACTGATATCTCTAAAGGGAGCAAGTGGCAGTAAATACAGTACAAGTGTATGATAATATTTAAAAATAACTGCAGTGCAAATTTACATACATAAATATTGTTCTTTCAGAACCAAACCAGTGTATTTCCCTTCCCTTTCCTCTCCAATTGAGTGCTTGCAGTCGGATTTCCATAACCATCAGCTGTGTCTTGGGTAGCACAGTGTTGACTTCTGATTTGGAGATAACTCTTTCAAACCTTTATCACTTGTTTTATATACATTTTATATATGTTTTGGAAATTGAATTTTCAAGACCATCTGTGTACATGAGTTAGAAGCCACAGATTTACTAAGGATCTTTGTTTTTGCTATTTTTGGTGGAACAAGAACTCCTGACTCAAGGGCTTTGGGATATCACATCTTGATGTATGCAAATAGATACAGAAACTGGAGTATTGTTTTCATAAGGTAGAGTACATATGTAGCCTTGAGTACACACAAAGTTTCTACAAAGTCTATTGTTTGTACTGGATTTTTATAAGCAGGATTTCATCTGCAAGAATCTTTCTGGAAAGAGAGTTTTCTTTGTCAGCTGATACTCCTTGTGCTGAATCCATCTTTTGTGCCTCGTGCATCTCTGGAAAACAGAGAAGTGGACTGTAGCCAAGTCTGTAGATGCACCAGAGGAGCCTCTTCTTTTACACCCCACAAAGAGATTGATGTTGTGCTTACTATAGAAACACGCAGATCGTTAGTGGATAAACAGGTGGGTCATACAGCAGCGTGTGAAGAGTGCTCCCAAGGGTTCCCATTGACCCTGTTCTTCCCGTATTTTCATGGGGTAACATTTAGAGAAACCCTGTCTATCTCGGTTTTATATGCTTGAAGCAGTAAATAAATTGATGCAGCTTTTTGCTGGCTACTTAATGGGCTGAAGTACTCTATCCACGCACCATCCTCCCAGGAGCTGTCGACAGAGCAGATGGATGAGACAGCACCGTCTGTCAGCTTGGAGACTATCCCATGCAAGATCAAGACAGGTAAATGCCTTGCTCCTGCTGCAGATTGAACACTTTCAAGAGGATTTACAAATGGCAAAACAACACTTATTTGACTTAATACCTCAAATGCGAAGTGCAGGCAGTGACAGAGACGTAGGCTGGAGGAACTGAGGCAGTGTGCCTTGACAAAGCAGACCTGTAGCCCCATCAGCAGTAGAGAAGAACAAGCAGATGTCATTTGAAAACTGTCACAGCTGGTCTCTACCTTCTAGTTACACGGAGCAACACAAAAGACAAAACATGTTCATCTTTCTTGTGGAAATTGGTGACGTGTAAGCCTTTGGTGTTAGTGTTTTCCTTGCAAAAAACAAATGTGTCGGGGGTGCAGATTTGCAGAACTGCAGCAGCTCATGAACCTGGCCTACAGTTAGGACAGGTTTATTCAAACCTAACCATGAAATATTTACAAAAGCAGGCATGTTTAGAAACAAAGCGAAATGAAAGCAACTGTCATCTTGGTTTTGGAATTTGAGTACAAAACTTTCTTCCTAAAGACAGGAAGCTTGAGGGAAAGCATGCTCTAACTAAAAAGCAGGCAATTCAGTCAAAAATTGCTCAAAGAAGAATGATTAAGGAAACTTTATATGTTCAGACTGCCTTTTGCTTCTCTTAGCAACCAAAATATTTATTTCATGCTCATCTATTTGTTCTATATTGCAGAACAGGTGTATTGTCACTGTGGACTCTAACAAGTCAGCCTGTTTGTCCTCTAGTTTTAAACTGAGAAAAGACCCTGTGTACTGCATTGCTAAGCAGTATTTTGTGTTCAGATGGGGCTAACCACATCCTGTGCACGTGTTTTGGGCTATCAGAAAAGTTGCATTTGCTCCTTTCTCTCACTGTCCTCTCCGTATAGAGTGAAGGTGCCTTTTCCTACAAACGGAAGGTTTGCTTTATCTAGCAAAAGGAAGAGCTTCCATTGTTATTTCTGCCTTAACAGCTCAGCAGAGGTTTCAGTCTATTTAAAGATTCTTGTAATGATTTCAGTGATTTTTATGTGTATACAGGGGGGACTTATTGATGTATGAAAGGAAATATTAAGTGTCAAAGACAAGCAGTAAGAAATGTGCCCACGTGTGTGGGCTTTCTGTGTAAACCCTACAGCCCCTAATCAATTGTTAATGGTGTTGATTTTTTTGTTTCTTTCCTGCCATAAGAAGTATTTCTAAGAGGCTTTACAGCCTTACTGACTCCAGCTGTGTCTTCTGCACTCTTTGTCCACAGCTTGGTGATGACAGGAGCTATCATTGTCAATGACACAAGAGTTTGGGTCAAGGTCTGTGTGCTGGTTATGGTTCTTCATTTGAATTCCTCTCAAGTGTCTTCTGATTTTTACAGGCTTTTCTCCCTGTATCAGCTGTCAGTTCTTCATTTATGCTGAAACCATTGCCTTTTCTAAAGCATTTATCTCTAAAAATACACTGCTTCCTGAAGCTTCATAGTCTGAAGTCCTCACTGGGGACCAGCTTCTGTCCTGCTGAGACAGGAGCAAGGAGGTGGCGTTCATCGTAGAGGATACGTGATCTAGTACAAACAGAAAAATACAATAATAAGACAAATTAAGGCAGTATAAAGAAGCAATACAGTAATTATGGGCACCTTGATAGTTGGCATTATCAGCATAGCCTAACAGAACAAAGTATCTTTTGGTAGCCTTTCTGTTTACCTCTGAAGCACTGGTCCAGCAGTTTAATGGTATATGGTGTATCTTGCTTAACCCATAGGAAAGGAGGAGGTGTTATCACAACATGGCTTCTAGAAGGCTGTAATTTGGGTGTAATTTGAGTAGAAAATGTTCAGGACTATTAAGAGATGTGGCTCTTCATTTACTCCTTACAACATCGTTAGACAACTCTCAGGAAACGCAATTCTACATTTCTGTCTCTGAATTTTGAAGGCGAAGATGGGAATGAAATCTTTTATCTCCATGAGAAGAATGTTTGTCTTTTGGTAGAAGTGCAGTCATCCTTTCTGATGCGAAGAAAAATTATTAGTGAACTGCAAATAAACCTTAACCTTACTAAGAAATATGCTTTGAAGGATAGGAGAAAATAGAGAGCTTAAAGAGTCTAGGATGGACTCATGCTTTTCTCTTCAAGCAGATGAAAATCACTGAAAGAACAATTCCTTCTAACGCTGGCATATAAAACTTTTAACCAATGAGGTGGTGCATTTATTTTTTCTTTCTTATGCAGGAAAAAACAGTGGAAAAAATCTTCTGGCCAGCTCCACCCTGTGACCTAAATGCTGGTTGAGATTCAGTGGACTCAATAGGCTGTGCTTTACCCAACGCTCAGCAATAATCCAGGCTGTCTGTCGTGTTGCATCTACATTAAATAGGTGCAGGCTGCAGCACACTTTACGGTCCTGGTACTGAGGTTGTTCAGAATTGTGACCTGCTCATTTCAAGACCATCCTGGTTCACATACAGAATTTGTCCCTCCCCAAATAAAGCACAGCAAAGACTGATGGAGTATTGGATCTTGCACTGAGTCAGTGGTAGCTGTGGTGTATGTTCAGACACTTCAACCTAGAGGTGCTTGCTTCCAGGGCCACAAGTTCGTATCTAACTTTAGAGGCTATTATTTTTAATGCAGGACAATACTCCTATTGAAACATCAGGGAAGTAAACAAGAAATGAGAATAATTCAATGTTACCCTTCTTCCTTTCCTCCAACATATTAAATGCAGACTTGAGTCCCTGCCATTGAGTCAACATACTAGTCAGGAATTTCTGAGGTTGCATCAACCCAGCCTTAATAAACAGTGTTATCGAAGTAACAATTCTCTTTCCTTTTCTCAAGGCAGTTAATTGTACCCACCATCAGAGCAGTTAAGGACAGTTCTGTTTATCTTACTCACAGGCCTCTTGCAGCTATCTTTCAGCAGCTGCTGAAAATCTTTGGAAAATAGTATCTATGTAACAGGCATATAAATTTAAGTTTACGAAGACTCCCTTTTAAAAGTTTTGGCCTATGTTTTCTCTCATTTCTTGCAGAGATCTTTTGGAGAGTGATATCATGCAAAAAACCCTTTCATGGATTCACTCTGTTCTAGGTCAACAATGCTACAGAAATCATTCTTAGTCCTAAACCATTTATAATATATCAAATATGTGTAAATTCTATAGATGTAACATATCTTATTTCCATAGTATTTTCTGAAAACATATGAAAAATTAATTTAAAGCATTAATTAAGCTAGAACACTTACATACAAAGAGATATGTTTCCTGTTCAGCATTAAAAAAAAAACAATTAGTTAAGACTGGCGGCAATCTTTTTTGCTAATCAGAACAACTGAGCTTAGCTTGTGACTTCTTAAGCAATTCTGTTATGGAAGAAAGGGCAAAACCAGCCAAACTACTGGACTATTGATTGAAAAGAAAACATGCAAAGCAACACAATTAATTCTATTAAAAGCAATAATATTCCATTCATAATGCAAATTTGTTTGGAAAATGACATGGCTACTACTCAGTCTTTGAATGATGTATTATATGAATGAGTTTTTAAAATTTGACCTTGCAAGTTTGTGTCTGTTGATATTAAAATAATTTTTTATCTAAATTCTTATAGAACATTGATATTACATTTTCACCACCCTTAATCATTATGAGCTTACTATTAACAGTGGCTTCCACTTTGGCTTCATCAGTCTTTTTCTGTTATGACTGAATTTGACTGCAAGAATCTTTTCCTCTTTTCTGCCCCACCCCTTTTTATTCTCTTTACAATAATGACTTTGTCGGACATAATTGACATCCAAATTAACTTAATTTTAGTTATCGCTTTTCCTGTTGCAGACAACAGGCACCACAGCTTGTCTTGATATATATATTTCTAGCCATAATAGCTCTGATGTAATCTTTATATGAAACGTCCCTACACAGGGCTTTTTCTTACTTGTTTATACTCATATATAGCATAAAGGAAGTCATTGTCCTGGAACTTGGTGAGATCTAAATTGAGCTCTTGACTTTGCCACGTATTTCTTGTTTATTCATGTGAAGTTTCTTAATTTATGTACCTGAGATGAGCCCTTTGGTGAAGAAGAGAGTCCTGTTTTGCACTCAGCCTTTTCTCCCTGCTCTTGACTGTAAACTGCAAACACCGGGGATTGTCTCATTTGCAGTATGTGGTTCTCACTTGGGATCAACTTTTTCTTTCTGAAACACAACACTAATAATTTTTGCTGTAAAGTTATTTCTATCAGAACAGTCAAAACCCCAAACCAGAGATTATGCATTTGATCTTCCTAGAGTCCTCTGATAGAGCATTTATCTCCTGCTGAATACAGAGATCTCGGTAGTTTGGCATATACACTTCAAAGATAGTTGAGTATTCTTCATGGTGGGTTCACCAGTGACAGTCAACCATTATAGAGACAGACTAGTAAAAAGATGGCATTCAAGGATTAATTTAGTCTTTGGGCAAAGGGACGAACTGAAAGAATTCTTGTGGTCCTTTTCTGTCCTATGCCTGTCAGTGTCTAACCTGTCAGTCTTTTCTAATGTTCATCATAAAAAGAAGATGTAGCATCCAAAAACTTCTAACTTATTTTCCTATGGTCTCCACACTGAGACTGATTAGAGAGAAAATATGTATAATCTAATGTTTTGCCTAAGATGTGATGTCTGCTTCCCTGATTATCAAAATGTGAATGCAATATTTTTTCAGTCTATATTCTCTTTCTAATCAAGCATTCCCTACTACCCTGCTGCCTTCCCACCCCCCACTACCTTTTTTGTTCAGCTCCCTCTCAAACGTACAAAAGGAACTGGCCAGCTTTCTTCCTGCTGTGAATGACAAAAACTCAAGATAGTGTTAAGCTGACATGGACTGTGCTGCTTTGCCAGTCTCTGAAATGTCATTGCCTGGGCAGCATGCTGGGCTCAGCTCAGAGTCATGGTGGCAAGACAGCTAATAAAAAAAGAATAAAGGTTAATGAATGAATGGGTTTTTTTTATTATCCAGAATAATGTTGCCTGTTTTTTATCTATAGGGTTTTCTCAAGGCATAAGGTTTTGATTTTTATTTCTTAGTTTTTCCTCCGTGCAGTGTTTTGGATTTAGTTTGTAGGCTAAATCACAATGGGTGCGCAGGACCCACTCTATCATGTTGCTTTCAACTTGATCACTTGTTTTCTCTAGCAGTCCTTGAGTTAAGAGAGTACTAATGGATATGAGTGAGTTCTTCTCGTCTGACCCTGCATGCTTACAAGCCAGAATGAGAGCTCTCTTATGGCTACAGAGAGGCCCCTGTTTCAAGAGGTAAAAACCTAAGCATGCCTGGAGCCCCGCTTTGTTAGTGGAGCTGCTTCTTGCCCCTCCCAGTGTAAAGACACAGATGTTCCTGTGCGCTGGCTCTGTGTGTGTGTGTGCTCTTTGGTGACATGGGCATCTAGTCATGGCAGTGTTACTCCTCTATTCTTTAGTTTATAAAGGTTGGGTTTTTTTTCTTTTACCTGTTGAGCTACAGCAGAAGGATGTGCTGCTATGAACAGTATGTGTTAAATACAAAGCTGAACGGAAGATGATGATAAGGCAAAGACCATTACACATGCTTTTTTTTTCTCTTGTCTCTCTGTGCGCAGTAGTTGTAATTCACCTCTAACACACCTAAGTGCTGGTCCCACCACCAGCTCAGCAAAGACCATCTGTTACTGATCCTCTCCCTCCTGCCATGCCCTTGTGAGTTGTCAAATCCTGGAGTTTGTTGATTTTTTTCCCGCACCACTCCTAGGTCACATACAACTCTTCCGTACAAATACATGCTCTTAGTACAACAGGGTGTGACATGCTGAGGTTAGACTGCAGCTCATTCTTTCTTCTGCTTTTTGTCTCTGATAGTGGCTTGGTCCTTCTGATCACAGGAAGCAGAACTACCCTTACTCTCCCCCTGCTGTATTTGCTTCTGTCACTGCAGTGACAGCTGGCCCGTCACCACCAGAAAATTGCATTTATCAGGATTTTAGTGAGTCTTTTCATATCAAGTCCATGAATCTGTTTTTCACAGAGACCTTACAATGTTAGGGTATTGCTGGCACACAGCTGTGTAATTTTCAACTGCAGTTGAGACAGAGACAATTAAATGTCTAGCCTAGGGTGAATTTTTATTGTAGAATTATGAAAAATAACTTATTTAACAAAGGCAAATATCTGTCTTGCCTCCCATTCCACCTTCCTTTACTAGACACCTGCAAAGCACACTGGGAGGCTGACAGAAAAATTCTCCACAGTAGCAAATAACAGGTTGAAGCCTGACAGCTAGAAAATGTTCTTAGCTGTAAAACATAGTAGTGGAGAAGTCTTAAAAAAGTCTACTCTTTTGTCTGTTAAAAAGCTGGTCCCAGCTTAGGTTATTATGGTAGTTATTGCATTTCTCCTTTTATTATAAATGATTTTGGAAACTTTTTTTACTGCATTTTTGAACAAGTGAAAAGAAATAACAGCACAATGTAAACAGTTTAAATTTGTGTGAGACTAGAATAAAAATGTATAAATGGACGTGCATATAAATATGTCAGTGCATGCGTGCACCTTTCGGTGCATACATACAGATACACCGATTTTTCTACAGACATGTATTACATAGTGATCAAAAAGACCAGGCCTTATTTGTAAATTATTATTAATATGGAGGTCTCCAAAATTAAAACCAGAGCTATCGCAATTGGAGCTAGCTAAATGGTTCCCAGAATTTGCTGTTCTAGGATGTTATCCTTTGTTACTTGAAAAATGAAAGAAATTTACAATTGTTGTTACCTGATTATAAAATGAGTGGGAGAGTGGTAGGAGGAAAGGAGGCTATTATTTTTTTTTTCCTTGCCATCAGCACAACCCTAATAAAAGAGGAAGTAAATCTATTCTTTTAAAAAAAGAAAAATTACACCTTACTAGAAGAGTAGAGGGAATTTGTTTGTTGGTTTTGCTGTTTTGTTTTTTTTTTTTTAATTAAGTTCTGTAGAGTTAGGTAAAATACCAAAGTAAAGCTCATACCCGGCAGTAAAAGGCGTTATCCAGTTCTCAGTTAAGTCACTGGAAATCCTCCTGCTGACAATCACAGTGCATTGCGCAGTGCTGAAGGCAGAATACAAAATGAGAGGGAAAACGCAGTCTAAGTATTGTATGTAAATAGACCCAAGTGTTGCAGAAAACGATTTTGTAGAATGTTATACGATGAAATAAAAATTATAACTAGGATTTTTGTATGGCAACACTATAGAAATAAAATAGTTTAAAGCAGAGTAAAAGAAATAAAAACAGATACTGTTAAGGAGAAAGTAGAGTGTGATGGTGAGGAGGAAAAGACCATGCTAAGATGGTGGTTTTGGTTGAAAATAATTTAATGTAAAGCTTTATATTTTCACTTTAAAAAGGGCAATGTTTTAGAGTCTTCTTCAAAGAACTACACTTTTGAAACCAACACAGAGGAACTTGAAACAGAAGAGCGAAACTCCCTTGAAGGAGGGGAGCAAGAGCTAGGATTTGCTTTGGAGAAGCTGAAGGAACACAGTTTTTGCAGAGGTCCCTTCCCTTAATTTTTATAGAGATTTCTCACAGTCTCCTCAGAAGGTGACACTCCCCGGGGCATGATTTTCCAGCCCCCGTTGTCAGCATGACTAGGTCAAACATTCAGTGCTTAGTGAAGGGTAATTGTCAAAGACGGGAGCATGGCTGCTCAAGTGTGCAGGGGTGTGTACTGATACCACATCCTGCGTGCCAGATCAGGCATTTAGTTGTTCTGATTGTGCTTTTATAAACTCTTCACACCCTGTTCAATAATTCATCCTCTCATTTATATCAACACTAGAAATTTACTTGTGCTGGTGCTGTGTCCTTATTGCTGCTTCTCGGGCTGATAAATTAAGGCAATAGAAAATGTTCCCTTCTCCCTCCCTCAGGGACCCATCCATGAGGACATCAGTTTCTACAGAGGCCATTGTGCTTGGTCAGACCTGAAAAAGGAGGCATATACATGACCTAAGGTAGGGGATAAGAGAATGAAGCTTATGGCTTGGAGCAGTGTTTCCTCTGATTTCCATTTTCTAATCTAGCCCTTTTGAGGAATGGGGTAAGATGGTTGTGAAAGAGAGGATCAAGTCTCCTTAGGTTTTCATCAAGCCTAAGGGGCAAACTCAGCTTTAGGCATATTTGTAAAACACAGATTCTGTTTCCTCTGTTAGATCTGTTCAGAAAACCAAAGAAAAATGATGTTCCACTGATGTTTAATGTCTCTAATTATAATTAATGTTTTTGTCAGCGAAGCACTGAGTTTGTACTTGTAATTAAAGAAAAAGTTTGCTAGTTCAGCCACCTGTTGTTCATGAACTTGGCTGAATCTGCACTTAGAATAAGGGGCATCACAGAGGAAGAGAATTCTCTTCTATTTAGGGGAAGTAAACCTTGACTTCTTTTAACTATCATTTAAATTAGTGTTCTGGTTTTGGATGGGATAGAGTTAATTGTCCATCCGGTAGCTTTGTGTTTTGGATTTAGTACGAGAAGAATGTTGATAGCACTGATGTTTTCAGTTGTTGCTATGAAATCAGGGACTTTTTTTTCCAGTTTCTCATATTCAGCTAAGAGCAGGCCACATGCTAGTACCTTGCAATAAGTTTGGAGAATTTAGGTGAATCTTCACTTTCTACTGCTTGTCAGGGGCATGGTTCCCTTGTGGTATGAATGCAGGTGTATTTCACCTAATTCTGTAGTGTTTTGCCTTACTGTCTTTGATTGTAATATCAAAACTGGATAATGAATTATGGAGAACAAACTCTACAATAGACTCCTGAATATTTAGGGATGCTTTGGAATGTGTGTATTAGCTCAGAATCCTGTAACTGAATTCATATTAGAAGACCAGGTTACGCACTGGAGAGAAAAATTAACTAAGATACAGTCTGGATTAGCATATTGATGTTTAAATGTCCAATTACCAAGACAAAAGTTTGCACTTGATAGAGCAATTAAAAATAAAAGCATACTCCAGAAGTGAGACAGACTTCAATGGTCTTCCTCCTGGAGAACACCTGGTACTAAACTGCAGATTTATGGTGTTCTTTGGGTTCAAAGGCACAGGATGGATCCTTCAGTTACCAGTGGATATCTGTACAAAAAGGGACCTCCTTAGCATACACTGAGAGGAATGTGAAGGGACCAGGACTCTGAGATCACAGCCTATATAATCAGGACCTTCAAATTAAGAATCATTACGGATGCTTTAATAATATGGATACTTTAATTATGCTATAGAATGAACATCCATCATGTTGAATATAGACATTCTTGGTCAGGGAAGGGAACCTCTGAAGGTGAAAAGTATAAGAATCCATCCAAAGATCCAAATTTTGCATTTTAAAAGTGCCAGTTGATTTTCAGGGATTCTGTGGAATCTGACATATAGTTTTATTAGGTTAGCACAATTATCCTGAAACCACTTATGGACATCGCTGACAAATACGGCTCTTGGCAGTGTGATTGTGAGAAGACACTCAGTGTTTCTGAAGTGTCTACTTTAGTAGTACTTGAGCAACTGACATTGTAGAGTAATAAGACATTATCTCCAGACTATCAAAAATTAGCCAACTAATTATTTCTTGAGCTCTAGTTCTGTACAAATATTTAGGGACTTTCATAATGCAGTCACATTTTAGATCGTAAGGAATATGCCATGATTGTAACTGCTCAGCAATGGGTCTATTTATGTGTGATTTTTCAGGCAGATGTTGGATCACTTTGCCAGGCAGATGTGTTGTTTATTTGGTGGAAATGCCAAGCCGGCCAGCAGCCTTATGGCTGCATCAGTACAATTGTGAGCTCGATATAAAATACTCTGCCTTTCCACAGGCCTTATTAGCTTGGGCTCTGTGCTGTGCTAACTGGCTCTGCTCTGGAGCTGACTTCTGCCCAGCTGGCTGGGAGCGTGATGAGAGTTTACTTCAAACACAACGTAGACTTATCTAGTAGACTTATCCAGTATCACTCTCTTTCCCCAACACCCTAATCCAAATCCTAGTGAAATCAAAATAATGATTCCCATTTACTTCATTAGTCTTTCAAACAGACTGTGATAGAAGGCATTTGCCCCAATACAAGAGTATGCTGCTACTCTAGGCATTCACAAGACTGTGGAAAGGCATTCTCAAGACTAAGTTTAGGCTGAGTTTATCCTTACTTTTCTGATGTTTTCTTCCTTGCTATAACAGTTTATTTTTTCCCTGTGATTACAGCAATGGCAACTGTCACCCCACTTTATGTATTTCACCCATGATTATTTTTAATCTGTTTTGACATGCTTGCCTACTTATGGCTAATAAATTCTGAATGTGCTGTCTGTTTTTACCAACTCTAACATGGGAGAGGTGATCTCAAAGTTGCTGAGTTGCTAAAAGCTTTTAAGAAAGTAAGCAGCCGAGGTAGAGGTAAGGAAAAGAAGATGTAAACTTAGTGCTTGTCATTGAAGGAATACTGGCAATGAGAACTCAGTTTCTTGTGATTAGAGCATCAACATGAAGACACCCATAGAAAAAAAAAAAGGACTGATGAGGATTTGTTCAACCTGAAGTAACCCAAAAAGACAGATTAAAAAAACCCGCAAAGTTCTTAATTTTTTGCTTTACCCAAGCCACTTAACTTTGAAAGTTCTCAGGAGCTGGAGACTGACTTTTACAGGACATTAACATGGAATGGAGTGCAATTCGGGCTTTTTGCCTTATTTAACACATTTTCTGAAACATCTACGTATTTCATTATGGAGATTCCTCTGGTAACTTAAGTAGCTGTGGGGATAATGAATAGTGTATTATGACAGTGAGCAGTCAAAAAAAATTATATTGTGTCTAAACTTCTACAAGATTGACCTAGTATTGTTCTATTCGCATTATTTTATGGCTGAAGATCATGAGGGTTAACAACATAATTATTTTGCTTTAAGTGTTTGATTTTGCAAATTTTATTGCTATGTAGAGTGTGTCCTGTGTAGTCTTGCTTCTCACAAGACATAATTGATATCATAATAATGATCTACATAGTAACGTGGATCAGGGTGCTCTGAGCCTCACATTTAAGCAAAACTAGCAATTGTAAACTCCCTGGCAAAACCTACAGTATCTCTGTGCACACTTCATCCAGCAGCACGCAGCTGTAGGAGGGCAAGGCTGCAGTTCATCACAATAACCTATTGTGATTTCTGGTTATCTCAGCCTACCTCAAGTGTGAACTGGAAATCTGGAAGGGGTACTACAGTAGGAACCATATGAATCAACCAGGGCTCTGAATCAAGAGCCCTGAGTACAGTATGACAAACTCTTGCCTGGAGTTAATGTTTATAGCTAGTTTTATAAGCTCCTGAAAAGCAGGACTTATCGCTACACCCTGAAATATAATGGTGTCGGTGACTGCTGGTATAATAAACTGCAGAGCCTCCTCCCAACCTTTTGGATTAAGTAATAAAAGAAAATGATTAAGAGGGCGATTCCATCATTTTTCTTTTGTTGAATAAAACACTTTTTTCGCTTCCTGACTCACTAACAGAGACAGCTGTGAAAATGAATGATTTGGCTTCACCCAAAATGATGGATAATCCTGCTAGAAGAGCATGACAATGATAGACAGACATCTTCTGAAGGAAAAGGTAATAGAAAAGACTGACACTTTGATAGGCACCATGATGAACAAGCCCTCAGGTGCTGTGAGTTAATAGGTTAATAGAAGTGTTCTGGTTCTCTCAGCCCCTTCTATCTCTGTGCTTCTTACAGAGCTCAGTCAACATCAAAAGAAATAACGTTATGAACAGAGGACAGATACATTTTGTAATGCAACAAAGTGCTTTTTTGTGTATTTCTTAACATTGTAGTGAAACACAGAACGAAACTACTTTCTTAAGTGAGGTGTAGTGAATACTCAGCTCTTATTAGAGCCCTTAATTTTTCATCTTCCATCTCTTAGATATTGCTTGCAGGTAACATAATGTCCTAAGGAAATTGTAAATGTTGAGTTTAATCACCTGTGAAATACTTCCTGCTGAAGTTGATGCTGGGACACATTCTGACGTTGACTAAACCAGAAGATATACCCAACAGTTTAATTTACATCAACAAAATATGTGGCTGATTTCTTGGTTAGATGATAATAGAAATATTTCAATATTTTGAATATAAGAAACTAAGATTTTTTTTTTCAAATTATTTTTAATTATATATAGCTTTTCTATTTTTTCTCAGAAATTCTTTTTCCTTATAAGCCTGTAGCACTTTTATTGAGAACACGAAGTGACTTATGTATCGGTATGTAATTTATTATTTGTTGTATGTACTGGTGGTTTTCCCGATTACTGTCTGTAAAGAGTTTATGATTTTGCAAGCCTCACCATCTTGGCCTAGCAATTAAGCTAACATATACTCTAGTAGTTTTTTAAGTCTTTTGCATTATTGAGTTTTTTGATTTGAAAAAACATTTTCTTACCCAGCTTTCAAAACCATCTGCAACAGTAAGAAGGGTTTAGTACAATGGGATTGAACAATTTTGTACTAAAATTATTAACGTAAGTCAAACTAACAAGAAAAATAGTAATGTAAGTGAATGAAAAATGAGATAAATAAACAGATCTATAATGTCAATTAAGCATGCTTACTTCCTTTTAGTTGTAAAGCTAATATATTTCAGACTGAAAGAATGTAATAACATGGTTGGCATAGCCTCTCTGAGACTATAATAAGAAGTTCTAATGATATACTTGTTTGTGGTGTTAGTACTAAGAGATAATGTGTGGTTCACTATGCAGAATAGTGGAGGAAAGTTCAGCTCCCTGACACACTGCATGAACTTGGATGTAAAAAAAAAAAATCTTTCTCTGTACTTATCTTTCCCCTTACTTATTTTTAATGCTCCCAGAGATGAATTGTCAATATGTTTGCCTACACATGCCACATTTCTGTGTAAATTTGAAAGACATTCGTGTCATCCAAATAAGCTTGGGGTGTGTATTTTGTAAACACATCAAATGCATTTCTGGATAGATTTCTAGCCTGGCCTCAGGCTATAGTCGAGTTACTATTAAATATCAAGTTCCTATAGAAAAGAAGTATACTTGAATTTAATTAGTGTAACTAAAAATTCGTATTTGAATGGGAAAAAGTTTACCTGAGCTATTATTTTTGTTTTGGCTTGTTTATTTAAGAAGACTTTTTCATTTGGTGTATCTTTCACTTTCTCTTCATGTACAAGAGTATTTCTGATCTTCAGTAGAACGTAACCGGGGTGTTATGCTGTTATTTAAAAGAATAGCTATTACATCAATAAGTGTAACCCCAGAATTAGTGCAGATCAAGTTGGTTTACATCACTCCTGGGTATTACTAGACTTTCTAGTATATGACTGCAGATTGCTAAGCAGGAGCATTGTGAAGCTTAGTTTCATACTATGCAATAAGATCGTTTAAGAATTACAAATCCCATTACCATACCTTCAACCTGACCCCTCTACACTAAGCAGCATGTTATAGGTATATTAAAACTAAGTCAAAACACAGAACAAAATACTTCAGAGCCCAAAGTGTGTCTTTGTGTAGAGAACGTGAGGACAAACTACAGATCAGAAAGGGCAGCTAAATTGCTTCCTGTGCTTTTGGAAGTTATTCAGGTCCCAGATAGAGGATTAAGAACAGAGCAGATTATCTGTTTTATTTCTTCTGGATATTGCATATTTTTTCTAATCTGTGTTTTTTATGAATTAATCGCTAGTTACCATGGATGGTATCACACTTCACAGCCCCTGCTCCAGGGAGCTTGCACACTACATCAATAGTACACCATAAACAGGGCATACAACAGAGTGCTGAACAGATAAAATGAATGGAAGAAGATAATCCAGAACTAAACCTTATAGGTATAGTACTTGCCCTGTTTTCTGTCCAGCAATGAACTGGTTAATTCTGTCTTTCACTTGTAGAACCTAAAAATGCTCATGTCAAGGGGCTATGCAAACTTGTGTTATATTAGCTAACGGTCTATTAAAAAAGAATAGATATTTATCCTTCTGGAGAAAGTCACTGCCTGTTTTTTTACCTTGATTTTCCAGTCTGTAAAATAAAAATTATTTTGGTATGTGGGTCGCCACTGAGGTACAAGGGAAAGGAAGAAAAGTTTGATTGCAGCTCATTGCCTTTCAGCACGTGCTGGCTATCTGGCAGTGACAGTCCTGGCAGGCCAGTTGCAGTCCCTGTCTCACTGGCAAAGGAAAGGAAATGGAGGGGTTGAACCAGCTCTGTGACTTACTGCTGCCAGAAAATGTGGAGCTTAGTGGTACTTTTTGCTTTACACAGATATTCAGGGCTGTGGTAAATTATCCACATACACTTCAAATGCAGACTTATTTAGAGCTTATGCTTTTTATGCTGTGTTTAGCCTAATAGGTTCATGACTGGGACTTGTAGCTCTAAAGACAATTGAAGTAATAATAGTAATGAGTTGCAGATATCTGTGTTTTTACAGCACACTGGCATATACGCAAGCTGTCGATACTTGAAAACAAAAATGCTTTTGAAATAAAACCCACTACACCTTTAGTCCAGCACATTTCCCAGATCACAGATTGTCCATTTCTTTCATTTGTAATATGCTCTCAATGACAATTATCTTTGTAGTTTACTGTTCTTTTCTACAGAAAAAGGCAGTTGACTTTAAGCTATGTTCTAAAAGTGCAGCTTGATCTGAATGTTAAATTAATATGTATGCATGCATGCATGTGTATCTCCATTTTAACTGCAAGGCAGGTATTCCAAATGTATTGCAGGATTTTGTCATTTACGTATGAAAATTAATTCATTAATCTTTTTTATGTTTACAGCAGTCCTGACAGAGTTTATCAAAAATGAGTTGCCTTATGGAACTATCAATGGATTAATAAAAAGGATCTGATCTAATATTCATGGCACAGGAGACAAATGTAAATGGCCAGGCAACTTCATCTTTTTATTGTTAGAGAAATGTTGTTTTTTTCATAACTTTTCCTTGTAGATCTTGTTTTCTCATTTCATAACTGCTTTAACAAAAGAACCGTGCCATCAATTTTGCTATATTGCATTATTCATATTGAAGTATACACACCAAATTCAATGCACAAAGGAAAGCAATACAAAAGAATGTACTATATTATTATTCATATAAAAACAAGAAAGCTTTCAAAATCATGCTGTCCTGTTATATTTATGACCCAATAATATTCTTCAACTGTGCAGTTCTTAATGTCCAAACACATCTTGCTGACCTGTTGCTCACAGGAAATTTTAGTATCTAGTTGTTTATCCTAATTACCTCTATCACTTCATTTTACTCTGAGACCTAAGCAGTCAATAACTAATCTGGGGAGAGGATCATTCTTACACTCCGGTCTGTGACCTGAACTGTTAGTAGTAAAGGAAGTTATTAGCTTATTAAGCTTATTGTAGAGGAATATGCAAATAAAATAATACTTTGTTAAGTGAGTGATTGTCCTCATGCTGGACTCTCAAGATTCTTTTTGAAAGACATTTCTATATTGATGGTATTGTCTTTAGGATGGACTTTGAACAAAATTTCCTTAGCTCCAGAACTGCTCCTGTCTGAACTAAAGGCGCTGCTCAGCTTCCTACCCCTATTTACCTGTCAGTCTGCTCCTTTCCCACTGGTGAAATAATGAGCAGTAGTGGACTCAAAGTGATTCTGAGAAACCTCACAATCTCACCTAGCTGGGTGCTTGGGAATTTGTCGAAGTATTTGTTTCACTAACACATAATTTACACGGTGGTGCTTAATAACATTTCTGGACCATATTCTCATTTGGTGAAAAATGGCATGGATGCAAGGTGGGCAACTTTACTGCAACTGGAATTCCTGCTCCAGGATGGCTGTCTTAGTCTAACAGTGGCACTGACTCCACAGGAGACACAACACTAAGGTTTTCCAGTCATGACTAGCATAAAATGGTCTGCCCAGGTAGTGTTATCTTCCGTTCAAAAGTAATTAGTGTCCTCAATATTGCAGACATACCATTTACTTACTTTCTAATTTAGTACTACACTAAGGACAAATTACTTTCCAACGGAAAATGTCAATGGTTTCATAGCAACCAGAAGTAACTGAGAGCTTTCCTTTCATGTTAAATCCCATCATAAGAGTGTCAAGCCTGGTGCCTTCTACCTCACTTTGGTGCTAAGGACTGACTGCTGCACCCAAGTAGCAGAGCATGTCTCTGAAACCCATTTCTCACTGTGTATGCTAGAACCAGAATCAGAGAGGCCACCGACTTGTTCTGTCAAAAGCTGGGTGTTATTTTAATTAATTTCAACTGTTGCTATATAAGACAGAGGCTGTTTTAAGTCAGTTTTATAATCAGATATTTTCTTTTTTGTAATGGCTTGATTTCATGCTCAGAAACTGTGAAATGAGAAGGTACTGAAAAAAAATCAGTCAATATTAACTACCTTCCAACTACTTTCTTACAGAAACCAAATGGTAACCAATACCACAGTCTGATCCAGTACATACAATTTGAAATGCAAATAAAACCATCTAATTATTACTTTTTATAGTTGTTGGAGGTATTGCATCACCTTATAGATGTCTCTCTTTGGCATAAACAAAGACTAGCTGCCTTGTTTTTAATCTGGAGATCTCCTAGGGGAAAAAGCAAGCTCCCGCATGATCAGCCCTAACTCAAGGCTAATCAGTGGTGCAGAAGGCAGGGGAAAGAAGAAAGAGGTAGGAACCTATTGCACTGTAAGCTGGCAGTAGGTGATTCCTTTTGCTGATACAATACCTGTGAGGTACGATGATATAAGGTTATATTTGCCTGGGCTGTTGCCTAAAGACAAACAATAATTGCCAGTGGCTTCTCCATCTTTATAGTTCAGAGCCGTGGTCCTCCAACTGTTGAGTGCAGGTTACTCAGCCTTGACAAGTCCACCATTATCTGAATGTGTGCTTTGCTCTCGAGAAACAGGAGTGCACGCAGGAGAGCTCTGCCCTGAGCAAGTGCAGAAGCTCATCTCAGCACTTGAATACTCTGTGGATGTGCAAACAAACAACAAAAGCATAGGAGATTGCAGATGTTTTGTATCGGTGTTTTTGAAATGTATATTTTTTTTCTTGATATGTAATAGAAATTAACTGTTTAGTTCAGGTTTTATTGACTGAATCTCTACAAGCAGTTAGAGTGCTTAGGCAGTTTTGGGGTGAATTTAATGCAGAAAAAAAGTTTTAAAAAAGGCACTTGCTGACATACCTTCCTTCTGTTTTCACTTCTTTTGTCAAAGGAAAAACATTGTCTCAATACACAGATCAGAACACAAAATAAGAAATTTGTCTTTGTTAGGCTTTGCATGTGGACAGAAGTAAGCTTCAACTGATGTGGGATTTGGTAAAATTAAATATGCCTACTGGGGAAAGCTGTTATTGGATTTCATAAGAAAAGATTGATTTCGAAAAGCTCAGGCTGTCATATGAACAATCACTGAAATCAGTATTTTTATAGAGCAAAGGCATAAAAATTCCAAGGACAAAGTGAGTCACAGTTTCTTCATGGAAACAGGTTTCCAAAGCACCCTGAGAAGAATGAGGCAGTTGCCCTAGGGTTGGCATGGTGATGATCCTTTCTTTTACTGTACACCTGAACAAATGAACAAATAAAATTTGCACATTATTTGACATTGCCAGAGCTTCTGTTGCCTTTTTAGTCACTTTTTTCAGCACTAATTTTTCAGAACATGATTTTATTATGTTAAATGAAAGGGTATATTTCATTGTTTTCGTTTCTTCACCTTCAGCTTCTGCCAGTTGTTACTAGCTTATAAAAGAGTCTTGGGCTACATTCACATAGATTGTGTGTATTTGGATGTGCAAAAAATTATTTCCACCAAATAAATCATGTCATAGCAGCAGACCAGCTGTGAGGTAATGTTTTTGAACTTTGATTGTGTTCTGAATACAGCTTGAAGTGGTCCCTAATTCTCATGTGTGCGTTTGTTTAATGAGTCAGATTTTGGGAGATACCAGACTAGGCCCAGTTTGCTTTCACTTAAACAGTTTTATTATTGGCCATGCTAGGAATAAAACCAAGCATTGAAGTCTTTGACTGGCAGCTGTGCTTAGCTACAAGTGCAATTCTAGGTTACAAAAACAGACTAGTGATCTTTTAAAAATATTTTTAAAAGTGAGACATTTGCATGTCGTATATCAAATTATTTTTTTATAAGTTCAGAATTAAAATTGTGGACTGTGACTGATAATCCATAACAAATATACATAGGTATTTAAGATTTCTAACAGAATGGAAGCATGGAAGTTGCAGAACTAAAGCTGATTCTTGTAAGAATAATAAATCCATGGAAATCATGGAAACATAGATCGTTGCACAGATAGAGACCAATATAACAAACCAAGAAGTATAAGCGTGCTCAAGGAAAAAGGTGGTTATGAAAAATAAAGGAAAACTTATGATAGTGCAAACTCATAGGAAGAATACAATAAGGTTAGTATAAAAATTAGCTTGAATATTGGTACTTTGGCAGAAAAAAATAATTCCCTCAGGCTGTTGTCTGTCTGGTGACCAGTTTGTGTCATATAAGCCAAGGTAATTTTAAATGTGTAGCCATACTCATAGCTACCAAAACATGTAACCTGCATTGTTTTTTGTGTTTGTATGATGTTTATTCAATTGGCTGTATTCCATTAAAATTAAGCTGTGATTTCATAAGCTTCTGAATTTGTTCCACTTCTATAAATTCCCTACCTTTCCTCCCAGTGATTTTACATTATAACCATTTATGGTGACTAGGAGGAAAAGCTGAACTGTTCATGTTTTTAATCAGTATTAATAAATGATTAATTGATTGTCAGTACTATGGCCACCTTCAAAGCCTATGCTAGGTTGCTGGGGAACTTGTTTGGTCATCCATTCAACACTTGGGTTACTAGAAAGATACCCTCATTACCGTAACAGCAAATGCAAAACCAAAGTTTTATCCATGCTGTAACAAGTTAAACTGAGTTGTATTGTTCCTCCTCTCTTTTTAGATCTTTCCAAAATACCATTTGTTGGAAATCTACCCATGCTTTTTATGCAAGAAGTCAATGTTTTTTTTCTGGTGCTATGGGGAAAAAGCTCTAACGTGTTTGTTGCTTATACAGCTGACTCTCACACTCTACTGGTTAGCCTATTGGGCTCTGAATCTGACCTATTACTTTTGCTTCCTTCAGTACATTTGTTTGCATTTAACGCCTCGTCTCTTTTCCCTCACGTTTTCAAAGTCAAAATTTCCTCAGTTTTCACCATGGTAAAGATACCACTAAGGTTCTGGATAGAAACAGAATTTAAAGTAGTAAGGTGATTTTTAGAGTCTCTAACTGTTACGGAGGAGTAGTACGTTATTGAAATGTTCCTGCTATCTGTGCTTCAGAAAAAAAAGTGTGTATGTACAAAATATATGTACAAGAAGGTTTTGGAGGGCAAAGAAAATGCAATCCAGTGGGAGATTTCTATTGAGCTTATAAAAAAGTAAGTTAAGCCTGTATAAACACCTTTCTGCAAAGAAAATATGAAATACTACAAGGTTCTTTAAGCTACCAAAGAAACACATAGCAAGAACCAGTAGCTGGAAGGTAAAGTAAGACAATTTCAAATTAGAAATAAAGTACATGCTGTTGCACTTTTCTCCCTGTTTCACAGAGATGGTAATTAAACTTCGAGGCAGGCTACATTGCAGTAGAAAATGGTAGACATCATCTCTGGAGGCTTTCAGATACAGTCTATCTACTTTCTGAAAGTTATTTTTTGGCTGAATACAAGTTATGGGGGCTTGATATCAGAGGTAATTGGATGGAATGTAAGTATCTGTGAAACAAAAACTCAGTGTAGATGAACTAATCTCTTCTCCTGTCCTTAAATATATGAAGATATAGATTACATTACTGGAATGCGTTTGTTCCCTATACCTAATTGGTTTTCTTTCAGGGCTCAAAAATTTTAGTCACTGCAGCTTGCATCACTAGGCTTTAAGAATTCAAAACAATGTTCTTTACTGCTTGCTGAATTGTCACATACTATATGTCTCTAAATCCATCTGAATGTGCAATTTCCAACTCCTGATTAGCACCAGGAGCCCAGCCAAGGATGACAGAACAGCGTTTTGTTGATCTCTACTACAATTACAACAGTCAAAAGCTGCGTAAGCGCCATCCTACAGCTTGAATCTCTTGAGGAAAGACTGAAAAAATGCTATATTTCAGGGATTATTGATGGAAATAAGATGATTGACAGAAAATTTTAAAAATAAAAGCTTCGTAGGAAGCGTTACAACACAAAGGTGCAATCCACAAAGAAAGGAGGGTTTTTAGTGCGAATCTCCATGGATGGATTTTTCACAAAGCACTGGGTGGAAGGTACCACCAAACAGTTGCAATAGCTTCACTCCTGGAGCAAGGTCTGTCCTTGATTCCAAGTATACTGTGCGTATTTTGATTTAAAGTCTCCATGTTCTGTCTGAGCAAGTCTGAAATTGCACTGAGGTTGTATCAGATGTATGACAGCGAAAGTGTTCAGGAGAATTGGTGGCATGGGGTTAAGCCATACACCAGCCACGTCCAAAGTGCCCTGTCAAGGAATTTAGAGGATTATTTTCTGGGAGGGGTGTCAGCTACTGTTGCATCATTGACTTAATACAAGAATGCGTGTACCTACTCTGCCTTAATCCTCACTGTTCCTTGTTATACCTTGCTGTATTCCTCTTCCTCAGCTCTTACTACCAGAATGCAAGTGATTCAACTCTTTCAAAGACTTTGTGTTTTGATTCTCTTTGTCTCATTGGATATTTATCTTCCTATTTCTGGTTGCCACTTAAGTCCTTTCTCCCAGAAGATATGTTCATTCAGTATTTTTTTTCAGATTTTATTAATATCAGGTCAGGAGAAAAACATAATAAATGACTGTAGACTGTTCAATGGAATAAATTGTTAAAGATTTTTAAGGAAATTATGCTGTCTTCTTAGCTGTGGTCCTTTTAAACAAATGAAGTACACCTGCATAAAACTTTCCTGTCGAAGTTATTATGACATGTTGAGAATGCAATGCTTTGGTTATTCCAAACTTGAACAGATTGTTGACAATTGGGTTTTCCCAACTCTCGTCTCTCTGTAAAGACTTCTTCATGGTCACTATTGCTATCAGCCCCACCTCCATGCTCTCATTGCTTCTGATCTAGATTTTGTTATAGCCAGGACAAGGTGAAGTGGAGGGATTTCCCACAGAAAGGCCAGCAATGCTTTTATTTTCCTCAAAATCTTCCCCTTGGAAGGCAGAGTTGCAAAAAAAATCAGCCTATCAATTCTGACTGATCTAAACCTTCAAGGCCAACCCGATCCATTTTGTGGGCTTGGCCTGCCAGCTGGAAGGATGACTGAGATTCAGTGCAAGTGTCAGTGTCCTCAGCTCCCAGCTGGCTTGCACGTTTGATTCTGGAGGTAGATACTTCACCTGAGAGCGCAGTTAATTTTTTTAACTCATCTTGAATTTGATTCCTAGCTTGTGCATCTTGTAAATTGAATGCATTATCTTCTCTTTCCACCACGTCCTATTCTATAAGTACTTCTTGGGTAAGAAATTGTCTCTATTAGCATTTCTGTCATACAGAACAAGTGTTCTGTCAGTGTTGGCAGCCTTGTTTTACTACAGGTCTCAAATGTGAATTGAGTTTTACATAAATTTCATGCTGCGACTTAAATTGTTTCCCTTGAAGAATGACTACCTGTAGCACTCCTTTTAATGGGGAGTCCTCAAAGACTCCCAACTATGGGACTCAGTCGTGGAGTTAAAAATCAAGAAGCAGGTTTTAGGTGAAAGAACATTTTATTCAAAGCATTTTCTCACCATAATTTCAGCTGTTTCCTTCTTAAGAGGGAAGGTTAGCTATGATTTATTAGAGTATCAGGTATTTCTAACGTTCTGCATTCCTAAATATCAGTTACCAGGGGTGAAACATGGCAGTAAGTTGTTAAATCATTCTGTGTTTGAAATCTTCTTCAAAACACCCTTTACATGTAAGGAAGCATAATTTTGGAAATCCAATCAGCAACACCTATGGAATGCCAGCTGTATTTGTTATACATCATAACCCCACAGAAGACATGAGAGAAGCTCAGGGGAATATTTCATTGATTTTTAGTGTGGTCCAGGATTTCACCCACACAGGAATAGTGGTATCCTACAACAGATAGCCTTTAATAGTTTTGTTCCCAGGATCTCCTCTTTGAAAAAAAAAAAAACTAACTAGAAAAAAACCCCCATGTTGGAAAATGTTTTCCTTTCTGTAGAGGCAGGAATCTGAAAAACCTGTTGAAGGTGTATGCGTTAGAAAATGTTGCAATAGGAGCATTTTGCAAGGCCCTGCAAGCAGAGTTTTTATCAGTCATGGTTACCAGTAAAACAACCAATGCAGAGTTGCAATCATGCTCCCTGTTAAACAAAATTAAGTTAATTCATTTTCATGTTGTGACCTGCAACAGTTTAATTTACCTTATAATATTCTGCTTGTTAATACAGACTGGACAAAAACATGGTAACTTCAGGTTATGTTAAGTGTCTGATTTGTGATGCAGTTTACCTCTGCAATGATGGCATTGTTCAAATTAATTAATACCAGATCATTATCTTTAGATGGCAGGCAGATGTTGAGGTTACGGTGTTTGTGAACCCTAGGCGCATTTTTTTTTCCTGTGCAAATCACAAGCAGTTGCTATATAAATTGAGGATCCAAGGTCTAGGCCTTCTGGCAGTCAATTGGTTTTGTAATTATCTTAGTAATAGTTCTCAATTATTATTCAGTAAAGGTCGTCTTTCCTCTGCTAATGGGTCATGGCACCCTCTAGGGACCCATAGATGGGCCAGTTCTCATTTTTCGCATGTAAATGACTTGCCATCTCTGTGCCATGCAGGTTCATCTATGGCAGTTCTGAAAACACTGATTATTAATATTAAAGTTACAGGTTCTGATAAGATTGTAGAACTATTTTAAATATTTTAAAAGATGGGGGTTTTTTTCCTAAAATTTTCAAGACTTTGTTAAATGTTATGGACAGATTAATGTCAATTCTCTTGAAGTAATACAATGATTAAAAATAAAAACCTTTTTTTTTTTTGGCAAGATCATATGTATTCTACCTGCTTATCTCTATCATATATCTTTGGTTTAATTCACAAATTGTTATGCTTGGAGAACATATTGGAAACACTTTTTGTTTTAAATTAGCTGCAGTCTGTAATGTTAACTTTCAGATAGAATACTGATATATATGGCAAATTTCCCAACTTTCAAAGTGTTTGAATATTTCCAAATTCTTTATTGTTAATTCTTATTTCAGGATTTTTGTATGTTTTTTTTGTGCCAGTTAATATAACTCCAGTATGTGTCCATTCAATATTTTGTCTTTTCATAGGTATGGTTGAAATGCAAGATCTTCACTGTTATGAGGAAAACTATTTTTTTTCCAAAGCAGTCACCATCATATATTGCAGACTATTTCTCCAGAAAAATGCAGAGTTAGACTTTAATAGAAGCTATACTCCAATACAAGGTGGTTATGCTGAATTGTCCTGCTGTGAAAGTCGTCATGTGTGTCCTTCTGGTTAGCTTTTCCCATAGTCTGATAATTTTGTATTTCTATTGATAACACAAGCTCAAATAGGCTCTGAATCAACAAGCTTAAAAGATACATGCTATCACTGCCCTACACCCACTGACAGGCCTGCCCGGGTCACGTGCTGTAGGAGGCTTCGGCTAGTGTACATGCGTATCTCCAGCCACACCGCTGTTAAATCCAGCCCTGGCAGTACCTAAATGATTGGATCATAGGGAGGGATCCTGCCCTGCTCTGTCCCTCTACTGTCAAGGCTGCTGTTATCCTCTGTGGTGATGTTACTCTGCCTCTGCCTCCTTTTACTGGGAGGAATCCCATGGGCTAGGGCTCTCGAAGGCAGGGGGGTCCAAGAGTGCTGGTCGCTCGTTAAACATCACTTCCTCCATGCTCAGGAGCGGTGCATCCCCCTGAGAAAGAAATCGAGCAAAAGAGGCAGAAGACCTGCATGGTTAAACAAGGAGCTTCTAGCGGAGATCAGGTGGAAGAGAAAGGTCCATGGAATGTGGAAAGAGGGGCAGGCCACTTGGGAAGAGTACAGGAATGTGGTCAGAGCGTGCAGGGATG
>Ga0065711_1000282_pt1 | contig 75526 bp, 33 predicted proteins | sample Hoacrofraction12_FD_59098 | JGI IMG/M metagenome (GOLD analysis project Ga0065711, IMG submission 59098) | Hoatzin crop microbial communities from Cojedes, Venezuela - Epithelial fraction 12 v2 (version 2) | ecosystem: Host-associated > Birds > Digestive system > Esophagus > Crop | place... | reverse complement strand
TGGACAAGGTCCTGTGCAGCCTGCTGTAGGTGACCCTGCTTCGGCGGGGGGGTTGGACTAGATGACCCACAGAGGTCCCTTCCAACCCCTACTATTCTGTGATTCTGTGATTCTGTGATTCTGTTCAAGCATGGAGAAAGTAGGCTCTGCATCTTGAGGAACTCCAGTCACTACTGCTTTATATTTTTCCCTATTTTCTACTGTAGATAAATGCAGTAGCTGCTGTAGAGGTGTAATAATGCCTGCAGCTTGATGCATCTTGCAACTCTGAACCCTGCTTACCAACCTCGTAACTAGTGGGTGTTTAAAGGCATAACGGAAACTGGTTGCTCCATGACTCAAGACTGTGTGGTAATATCAAAGTGCTATCTTATTAACCTTGCAATGATAACAGCACAAAACAATGAGCACCATTTCCCCTGAACTTACTGCATCTGCTTGTGGAGTTTTGTTTGTGGACCATGCTTTACAAAATCTGAAGGCAAACTGGGAAGGAATATTTAGAAACATCTGACAGTGTGAGGAGTACAAATGATCTAAAGTTGACGGACATAGTGTGCCCTCGTTCCTCACAGCTGTGATCATGATGGTACCCATTGCCTATCCCCTACCCTGTTCCAGCAGCGATGACACCTTCATTCTGCAACAGATCGATAAGTTTCTTGCCACTGGTTGGCCACCCTTCCAGCTTCACTGCAAATGCTGTGAACACCTGCAATCTTGCTTTCTCCTTCCTTAGAACTTTCTCATGCAGCTGGTTATTGAACAAGGACAAAGCTGATGGGTTTGTTTTATGAACAGTCATCCCTGGCGCTCAGAGTCTTGTGCTATTTGTGGTTGAGAAATCTGTTTACAACTGATAGCATCTCTCAACATGCGCATCATTATCATGTGCATCTGAGTGCATCTGTGTGTGTGTGTGTTCAAACGCATAACAGAAACTGGTTGCTCACAGTCTTCAAACTACAGATGCTATCAGGATTTACCAAATGTAGGAAGATTCTGGTATATAAGATCAGAGTAAAAGAGAAGAAATACAGATTTTTAAGCAAGAGAAAAAGAGAGCATTGATCTTCTCACTTACTTGCAATTCCCATGTGTTTTTTGGTGTTTAAAGCAATGGATTGTGGAAGGGAAGAAAGCAAGAAATGCCGTGGTGAGGTTTATGTTTCAGCTGGGTGGTCTAGCTATAAAATTTTTCAACTCTTGCAGCAGTCAGTTGCAGAATTCATTGCAGAAGTCATCTAAACCAGTGTTGGTCTAAGTTGGGGGGGAGGGAGTTGGAAGGAGGGGGCTATTTGTCTTTTGGCTTTGGGGGAAGAATGTGAGTCTTATATTCAGAGTCCCCTACACAAGGGAACTACTCTAGGTACTGGCTGGCTGTTTTTAACCTTGGCAGCAATGTTGTGAAATGCACTATAGCCAACTGAATTCTATTGTTGTTGCACTATTTGGCCATAATTAGACCTAGAGGGATGTAGATGGGAAACCTATATCTGGGAGAAGTTATGCTTGTTTTAATAATATTATAAACATTGGAATATTCTAGTAATATTCCACAATAACGAAATAAATAGGAATGTTTTAGAGAATTAATTTGTCTTCCCAAAAATCAGTAGATAAAAATCTGTGAAACAAGATAAAAGGAAATGAATACTGCAAGCTTAAGCACTGAAGACTTGGCACAGACTAAGGCCTGGTTAAATGATAGAAATCTGAATTATATTAAATGATTGCTCTGAAAGCAGACAGGAACTGCAAGCTATTGTTCATTGCCACTTAATGTATCATTCAAAAAATGAACAGGTCAAAATTGCTTTGTTCAGTAAAAATCCATTTAAAGACCTGAGACATAGCAAATGGATCTGAACACGATGAGGTCTGAATAAAACAAGGGTGCATTTAATTTTTGGAAGAGAGAGGAGGCTTTAGGAAAGCATTGTCCATTTCTTGTATCAGCGGTGGCCTTGAGGGAGGAGAGTTGAGCTGCTGAGCTCTTCTGTGTCAGGGATGATGAAGACGTGGATGTAGTTTGCACAAAGGTTACTCAGGTCAAGCTCTTTGCATTTTCAGGCATGTTGTAATTCCTGGGAGACTCCTATTATTGGTGTTGTAACTGTGGGATTTTTCATGCCGTTGTTTTCAGAAAGGATGTTTCAAAAAACAGCTGGAAGGAAAGCTACTAGAGTCCACTTTTTTATATAAGTGCTCACAAGCCTATTCAAGAAGCAGGACGTTCATGTTTGTAGTATTCTCATTATAAATAGTTCAAACATTGTCTGGGAGGCTCTTCTGACCATTGATCTGCAGGTTAAAACACGTTTGCAATTTTGACTCCTTTGCCAAACTTGAAACATTGTGCAACCAGCTGTGCAGACCATGGGGGCGAGGGGAAAAAAAAGTGCAGGGAGAAAGCATGATGCTATGGCATTTTGGTTAAGATAGGTAGATACAAAGAAGACAGTTTGGAGCTGAAGTTTCTTCTCATGTTTTCAGGCTTAACATAAGCAAAAAATAATCCTGCAAAGACATACTGGAACTCAAACTTTTCTGCTTTCATACAAATGCTTAAACTTACAAGCTTTTGTGTGCCCTACTGTGACTCTCACTGTAAAGTGGGTAGCACTTTTTGCTTACCTCTATGGTATAACATATTTGGTTCACCTTTCCATGGATGACACAGGTTCTCAAGGAGCAAGTGGGAAATAAAAGGAGACATATGACAAGAAGAAAATCTTTCTGTCTTAGAAAGGAGCACTCAGTCTGTGTCTGTAGAGGAACTAAATACCTTACAGTCCCAAGCATGTGTTGCAAAAACTGGCTAAAAAAAAAAATCCTGAAAGCACAACCTTTCCTCATAGGCACATTTTTCAGCTGTTTAAAATGGTAACATACTGGAGTGGTGTGTAAATGTGTAAGAATGGAAAACAACAGGAGATATATTTTATATCACCTGCAGAAAAGAAGACGTTAGCAGAGTGACACCTAAATACTGTAACACACAGATCTTACAGGGACATGAGAGCTAGTTAGCCTTGCTCCTGCTGAGATAAGTGCCAAATGTTATTATTTTGATGGTCAATTTTCCTGAAGACTTCATGAACATTTTTACACTTAATCCTCTGTGTCTGCAGGATGCCATGGTGAATGGTAGTAATTGGAGACTGTACGCAGCACCCTTCCATAGGTATTCTTTCTCTGTGAGCATGATGATGAGTGTTATTTTACACTTGCATTTTCCTCTTCACTGCCTGGGTGGTGGAGACAAGCAGTGTAATGCAGAGGAAGGAGATGTAAGACTTTTTCATCCTAAGAAACAGCTGCTTCACAGGGCTTTAAATGTGGCAGTATCTGGATGAAAAAAAATAATCCATTTAATTTTGAAGAATAAGCATGGCCACAAGGCTTTTAAAGAGAGCAGGTGGTCCACTGACAGAACACCAAGTTGTGGCCCGTGAAGAAGGTGTTGTCTTTGCATAATAAGGGGACTGCCTTCATTAACAGATAAGTAAAAGCAGTCAGATGTGTTCTTCGGTGATGCCTTAACTATGTCTTACCTTTCTGATTAAGTAAATAAAATAATATACACTGGAACAAGACATGCATCACTTACATGTTAGGCAAGAGAGGAAGCAGGGGTGTGGGGGGAGCCCAACGCATATGGCTGTGTGCATGTATACAGGCTCCCTCAAGGGAGTAGACAGCTGCTCTGCAAGGTGTTGTGTATGCAGTGTAGGCAAGCTTTCACATGGGCTAAGTATATTGCCTGTCTTGTCTTAACCATTGAGATGATAGAATTAAGGTAATAATCTTACCATTTTTCCATGTTATGTACAGTGAAACATCATATAAAAATACAAAGCTTATACATATATATTCATGTAGGAAAAGAGAAGAACCTATGAGCCAATAGTCCCACTCAAAACCAGCACAGCACAGAAAACAGATGAAAAAATCAATATAGGGACTGTATTCTCTCTATATTAGACAGACATGTACCTACAAGTATTGAAATACCTATATATGTACGTAAATGCTATAGATTACTGGTTTGATTCTTTGCAAAGACCAAGTACAATTTTGAGAGTATTTTAAAGGATAGGGTTAAGTTCAAAGTGTTTTTATGTCAATAAAAGTATCTTTCATTTCTTTTCATCCCTTCCTGACAGCTTAGTCAAGACAATTTTTTTTCCCTGAGGACTAGCTTTTACTTGGGAAAGAAGTGCTATTTCACTTTGTATTAACTAGCTCACGGTAAGAAGCAGTCAACTACAGAAGGCTAAATTCACACAATTTGTCTCTTCCACTGCTTCACAAGCCAGAATAAGGAATGTAAAGCATAGAAACACATTAAAGCATATAAAGTACTAAGTGCTTAGGTGACTTCCCTGGTGTCATTAGGAATGCTAGAGACTAGACCTAAGACATTGTTGACTCTAGATATGGCCAATATCTGACGCTTTTTGGGAAAGGTGAAGAAACTACTTCAGAAACAGTTTTCTCTTAGATGCACAGAAACAGACACATTCTGTTTCTGTAAAAAATAGTGTACCTTGTCGCTGGCTACTGGAAAACAATAAGTGGAGAAGCATATTTTTAAAACTGTGCAAAAGATAACTAATGAAACAAAGTGCTCCGGTTAATTCTTTATTTTCAACATCAAGTACATTGATAAAAATCTTGCACCAATCAGGTAGCATACCAGACTTTTCATTTAGACTTTTTTAGAACTTTTTTAGGTGCAAAACAAAGAAAAAAACCTCACCAAAACAAAGACATCAATAATTTTATATGCATCAGTGAAAGAACAGAATACTTCAACAAATACATTATGGCAGCTGAGCCTATACCAAAAAAAGGACTTTCCATTGACAGACTACATAGTGCACACAAAAGCATTAGTTTTATACTCTCTACAATACGGTGATACATAAAGTGGCTTGTAAATGCAAGTCTCCTGACCAGCAGTCTATCCCTTCATCTTCCGATGGGCACTTTCTGAAGAAACAGACTTCTAATTATAGGCACACAGAAGTACAGAGCATACTAATTTGCAAGATGGCAGCATATACATTTTTTAAATTTTTGTTTGTTTGTTTCTTTAGGCACATTTGAATGCGAAGGATGTTTTTTTTTTTAAACACAGTGCAAAACTGAATACCCTTATGGGCAACAATCATTTTTGAAAACAATTTTCAGGATATAAGGCTATCTACATTTGAAAGATGAAAGGGAATTGCGAGCAGAAAGGGTAAGACATTAATATTAGGGAAATATTAATTTAAGATTCTCAGCTGAATCTGAGATTATGCTATAGTTGCAGGTGACAGCAAAGATTACTTTGTATTACGATACCATCGTTTAAATGACCCTTCTTTTACATGTGTTGCATTTCTGTCTGTAAAGCTATATTGCAGTTGTAAACAGAACTGATAATAGCCATCGCTCTGTTCAAAGTAAGAAAAGCACATAAGTTCAGCTGAGAGTACCTTATATCCAAAATCCCATTAGCTTTAGGGTGGGTTGCATTCTAATTTTAAAGCAGGATATTATATACACAAGAGAGGCTCGCTGTGTTCCTGCCAAAGCCTGTGGTAAGACTAAGGCCTTAGTGAGGCAGAATTTTTACTTTGCTGGTAGTTTGTTTCATTTTAAGCATTTGGCACAACTCTTAAGGAATCAGTCGACATCAATCAGAATGGATGGAGGCACCAATACAAACCCTGGCTTAGATGAAGGGCGTTGTTTGGGTTTTCTTTTGTTTTCTTTTTTTTTTGATTTAAAGTCCAGTGACCTGCTGATGGTCCTTGCACTGTCCTTGGGAGCTCAGTTCAGATTATTTCTTTAATTATATTTTGAAATTATTAAACTCCTCAGTGTACAGAAGGAGAAAAATAGTCAAGAGTTGTCACTGAAACGTAATAGTAAATTTACCACAAACACACACCAAGAAACTCTCGTTAAATTATTTTACCCCAGTACAAATCCTACTGCCCCAACTGGGAGTTTTACCTGAGAGAAAGTCTGCAACATCGAGACATGGCTCGAACCACAACAAACCAGAATAGCTTTCACACATTGTTGGAAACTCAGACACCACTAAGTGCTATGCATCACCTCCTCTCCTGCCTCCCAAGCTTTTTGTAGTAATTCAGTAACAACCGTATTCTCCAGCAAAGCAAGTTCATCTGGTCTATTTCTGTTTGGCTTGTGCTGGTATGACATTGCCTATGTTTCTAGGGTTTTTTTTGGGTTTTTTTGATTATTTTTTTTTTTAAAAATCCATGTATAAACATTATAAAATAATTCTTTCATTAGCTGTCCGGAGACATCACTATGAATGTTTTGGTAAAAGCATAATTAGCTGCCTTGAATAGTTTTCTTTCAATTTTTTTTACATGCTATATATTTTTATTTAATATCCAGCACCAGGTATTCAGGTAGTACTGGTTTGTCAGCTGCAAATACAAAGTATATATGCACATATATATATATATATATATATATACACGCACACACATAAAATAGTATCCTGTGAAATAACAATTACCAAATATCAGGCACAATTGTTTGCATACACAAGACCATAATTCAGAATTACATATGAAAAAGGTTGCCATTTCTTTGTCATAGACTTTGCTTAATCAATGGAATAGCTACATTCAGCTGTCTGATATGTGGACAATCATCTTTATATATAACTATGGGAAGGTTACTATATTCATTAAGGTGCTGCTTCAGTTAAAATCTCCTGAACAAAATGACACAGATCCTGAAACTGTCCCAAGGTAAATGAATGTGTTACTGGGAATCACTGTTTTTCTTTCTTAGGTGCCCTTCAACACTGTTATGACAAACATGGGAGGACTGGTTGAATCAAAATTACTTCCTTGCAAGGGATGAGCCTAGGAAAGTGTTCATAATTAAGACTGTGAGCTGACTGCTTTTTCCTTATGTCCCAAGACACATTTTTTTACCCTGCTGTCTGCTGCATACCACTTCAAATCACGCTTACCCAACTTCACCAGGAATATCTGTAGAGTGTAGTGGTACTTGCCCTATGTAAGTACCATCAGAATCTGACCCTCTGTTATGATTGCTCTCCATGAACTACTTTTTTTTCCCTCTAGACCATATTTATGCTTGAATCGATGTAATTAACTGTTCTGGGATGTGGGAAGGCAGGCATTCATTTAAACCAATTTGCCTTGCATCTTATGACCTTGATCTGTGTGTTCTGTCCTAAAGAACACCACGTTGCATGTACAGTATTTAAAGAGCAGCTCTGATGCACACTGGGCTACAAGTGAATGATGATGGTGTAAGAACATAAGTGTCACAACAGGGATTCCTGTGCTCCGTTCAGATCTTAGCCTGCACTCGTTTCAGGGCATCCATGACTTTCCTGACACATTTGAAAACCAGCTACTAAACAAAACAAAATGTGCATTTTCTTTCAAGGCGTTTAGGAGCCCTCCAAAAGCCCTTAGGTACCAAATTTGCACACACACACACTACACATACACACTCTCTTACTGAATACACAAAAAGACAAATCCTTCAGCACATTCAGAAAAGAACAACACCATAATATGCATCAATAAAAAGCCTATTAACTTACAATGACTGGTTCACATGTTTAGGCTTGCACAGTTTTCGAGGAATTTTCTCAAATGTAGGTAACATCTAGCTTTAGACTTTTAAACTGCGCATATTCTCGGATATGTACATGAAACTGTTATAGACACTGTTATGTACATTCACTAAAGAATCAAATCCTTGATGTGGTGCACAAACAACTCATCCTATGCCTTGCTGCCTGCACAATTGCTGTGTAACTTGATCCCCCTACACAGTCTCTGAAGTGTAGCAGGGAGGCATAATTAGACATAGGCACTCCCGTACGGCTTTAAGTTGCACAGTTTCCTATATTTAGTTACTACAGCAAATTCCAATCAACATAATCTAACATAAAGGTTTCAACTATAGCAGTAAAAGAAGCCTCCCTGAACCCTTCTCTAGCACAGTGGCCAGCTGCTGTGGAGCAGCCCATGCACATGCTATGAAATGTCCTTACTGGCAGGGTGGTCACTTCCAACCAGCTATTGGAATAGTCCCTGGTCCATGCTAACTCCCAGGCTGCACCAGTAAACCAGAAGCGTAGATAGCACAGGCAAAGTTTATCATTAGACTAATAAAATATCCCTGGCATGTGTAATGACTGCATTCCGGTACCCAGCAACGCTCCCTGACACGTTCAGTTTTCTAGCATATAGGCAGTCAAACAGCAGCACCAACTCCTACTTTTGAATAGCACATGGTACGTATTTCTTTAGTCTCTCTCCTTCATGTCTTGCAGAAACTCTTGATGTAGTGGAACTTTTGTATATTTACAGTTGGTATGAAGAATCTGAACAATCCTTATGAAAAAAGAGTTACTTGCATGGAGAAAGCCAGATTTATCTTCCTGGACATGCAGTCCCAGAGTCTTCACCATGCCTGAGGCTCATTGTTCAGTCCTGGTGTCACAGGTGAGCTGGCTCTGAACAGTGATTTCTGAGCATGCCCCAATGAGAGCCAAAGAAAGCCAAAGCAACACAAAGCCTCCTGCTCTGGCTGTGATGGCAGCCCTCCCATACACAGCTAGGCCACACTCTGCTGAGTGGGATGGGACCATCCCATCCTGCTGTGCCAGTCTTGCGCTGGCATCGTCACCCTTTGGTTTGTAGCAAAACAAAGCAAAGGACGGGAGGAGGTTTTTTTATAAAATAGTGCTGGATCTTGTATGTGTGTGAGAACCTATTTTTTTTTAAGACCTGGTGATTTTTGTAATCATCTGGTCTGATTTAAGAGTAATTATCTATGTTTTCACTATTTTCCATGTTGCCCGTGATTTACACGCTGCCAAGCAACAGAACAACTCAGCTTTGGAGGATCAGACAAGATAGGATGCATGCAGTGCAATTTGGTTAGAGGATATGGTAAGGGGACCTAAAAGTTTGGTCAGTATGATCTTGGGAAGGAGTTGTCTGCTGATGCAAGCCAGCAAGGTAAAACATTCTTCTTCTCGGACAGCAGTTCCTTTCTCCTGCAGGAAGAAGCGAGGCGGGAATCTACCTAAGCTACCAAGGCAGTCACTAGTAGTACAGTTTCAATATGGCACTCTAAGATGCCAATCAACTGTCCATTTACATCCCCAAAAAAGTCATCCAGAATCTCTACTAAACTGCTTCAAAAGTTTTAAGCAAGTAAAGGATCAAGCGAGCTCGGAATTTGGGATGGATATCAACAAAGGCTGCCACTCATGAAGATATCATTACACACAGGTGGTATGGCCTATTAATTTATAGTAAAATGAATGTTCAGTTTAGATTAGCACTTACCCAACTTACATGCAAAATTAAATACAAGCTGCAAATTTCGAATCAAGTTAGCCTGACAATCCTTGCTGGCTGTCCATAGCAATGAAATGTCTTCCATTTCGGATAAGCAATCGATTTAGGCAAGCGCTTGACAAACACTCGAATGGAAAACGCAGGTGACTGTTGTCACTGGAGTGTTTACATAGGTGGCACTATAGACGAAATGAAGCAAGAGCTAGGTAGTACGCTGCTGGGTTTCTCATACCGTTATATATGCTGACTTTTATTTATATTGTGTTCTGTATATTCTCCTCTTCTTTGCTGTTTATATAAAAAGACTGCAAGGAATGAGATGAAGCTGGTGCAGTTGTCAGCTGGCTCCGGTTCTCCTCTTCCATCGGTGCAGCACTCCTGGCTGGTGGGGCATGCAGTCGGTGAGCATCCAGCATCTCCAGCAAGAGATCATAGAGTGGAACTACGTTCTTACACTTCATATTGTACAGGTGCTCCATTCCTTTGTTGCTGTGGATTGTAAAGAAATAACGGTTACTTTCCAAATACTGTATGAGAAAAACAGCTATCAACTGATAATATTTGTTAGGTTCATATAAATTCCACTTTGTACAAAACAACTGACTTAACAGTGCAGTTGCTGTACACTCCTGCTACAGTTAGCAGAAGAAGGCACCTTCAAAGAACATTTCAGGCTGCCCATAAGCTTGTTGCCTTCTAAAGGTAGCTCTTTTACTCTCCTTTTTCTAAAAGGTAGCCCAGAGCACATGGACTCCCAATTTAGGCACTGTGACTAAGTGGATGGGATGAATCTTGACTTTCCCATCATAAAACCTGAAACATCAATTTTTTTCCCTAGAAAATAACCTCAACCAATTCGTTACCACTTGTAATAGTATCCATTCACAAAGCCATGGAAACAATAAATAACTTCACAGTGCATCTGGAACTTCTTTAATTGTACAAATATTTCTTAAAGAAAAAACAAAACAAAACAAAAAATGGATGATTAATATGAAGACAAAGAAATTCCACAAAAAGACACAAGTAAAAAGACCACATGCACACACCACTTGACTTTTTCCTGAAGACCTGTGTGTCAGCCCAGGAGGTTAAATCTTCATGTTTCAGCTTTAGTAGTTATGGTGTGGTGCTTACTCTAATTCTAATTTTATTAACTGAAATAACAAAAATTAAAATCTGTGTAACAGCATCTCTTATCCCTTCACAAAAATAAAATCTATGCTGTATCTTTGTTTAGACTTGTCATGTTGTTAACACTCCAGGCACTGAGCAGCTACCTTAAGAGGTAATTAAGTTTAGGAGAATCATTGCTGCAACTACTAACAGAGTGCCACAGACACCTCACCTCTAATTAGCAAGGGGCACAGTCCTCTAGATTAAGATTCAGTAGATCTGCATTTATCCTCACTCATAAAATACACATAATGATCCTAATCACTTTTCTAAAGAGATTTGCAATCAAACCACTTGTGAAAAGTGGCTACATAAAAGTGATAGTTTTATTCTTCTCTTATAGGAGACTAAACTTTGCAGAACTAGGCTAGTGCTATGTTAATATTCTACTTGGTACTTTTCAAACAGACTACAAGATGCACATAACATTGAAAGCAGATACTACTTACAGCACTATCAAAACAAGCAGAGGAAAAGGAAACTAGAAGAAACAAAAGGTGAAGGTGCTTACTCTTTTCACACTATAATCTAACACACTGTTTTGCACACGTTCCATGCATCTTTATGGAAAGTACACTTTTTTCTTTATTTTTTTGTTTTGCAACAGCTCTACAAGCAGTTTGCACTCCCATCTGTGAAGGAAAAGTGTGCATGTGCATTTGTGAAACCTCCCTTGCACGGAACCAGTGCAGGAGAGCTGACTGCACACTTGCTCTCACCTCATGTGTCTGATGTGAGAGAGGATGAGGAGGAGCTGAGCCAGTCGTCTGTGTTGCTGCTGCAGAGAAAGACCCGACTTAGCCATTAAGTGTATCAGAGTGTCTGTGATTTTGTCCAGAACACGGTGAATATAGTCTCTCTCCTCCAGAGATTTCAAGGTGCTGGAAAGAAAAGTGTACACACCTGGAGTAGGAAGGAGAAAGAAAACAAACAAACCAGAGACAACAATTACTTTGATAGAGTCACACTGGCCCAAGGAACGCCTTGTGGCTGCCTCTTCAGCTATGTCGAACCATGGGAGGTGACTGCATGTGGACCCTCCTGCTTGCCAGCCAGGTCACTGGTTTGAATGACCCTGGAGCCTGGATTCAGTCACTGTGGGTGAAGAAGGAGGAGGAAGATGATGCCTCTTCCCCACCCAGGTCCATCCAAGGTCTAGGCCAGATGGCGGGTGACACACGTGCCTGCAGCTGGGCCTGCCCATGGGCTGCACCTTCTCACAGTCACTTGGCTCCGAGACCTGGAGGAGATGCTTTGCCCCTTGACAACTCTGAGGTGCTTACTGGCCAGCCCAGGCCTTCAGCAGGTTTTGCCATTTTTCTCTGCTGTTTAATGTTTGATTTTTGGTGGTTTGCTAATAAATCTAGAACTGAATAATATGTTTCCACAAAACATGTAAGCAAAAATCAGGGTTTGTTTATGCACACTTGCCTCAACAAAATGCACCCAACCAAGCAAGAGCCGTGAAAGTTGAGCTCCTTCACCTACAATCTGACATCTCCCTTAAAAACCATGGCCAAAGCAACCTGTTTAATTCAGCCATCTTACATTGCTTACTGTTGAAAGTGAGCAGCGTGAAGATTTGGACCAGAAGGAAATTTTTCCAGAGATGAAAATACCTTCAAACTCCCCCTGCAACAGCCACTCGACGTCACCTATAAAACACCCTAACCCAGGCATAAGAGTTTTCGTCAGCAGTAATTCTTGGGTGTGTGAAACACATCAGCTTTCTATCTGCTTTTGCACTTTTTTATCTTGAATTTGTTCTGGACAGCAGCACAAAGCCGATGTGAATCAGGTCGCAACAGCACAGTGCTGCCAAAAGGCACCTGTTGCATTAGGCACCAGGTGTTTTAATCTTCTGGATTGAGCCAATCACTCAAAACAGGTCATATTACTCTAATCCAGTCCTGAGGCAGCGAAAGCTTAAAATGCACGTATGCTAATACAATGAAACTGGCTTGACCATGGTGTGGTCATTGCCCCGTGTCCGTAACGTACTTGACAAATCCTGTGCTTTAGCCCTTCTGCATCAGCTCACAGAGCCAAGAAGAAATTTGGATTTTGTCTTTGGAAAAAATGGTTTCTGGAATTACTTTTCATTTTGCTTTTCTTTAAAGCATCATATATAGCACAATATGCAATGCAGTTAGTGATGTTAAGAAAAGACACACACACTAATATATATATGTTATAGATATGTATATACTCTAGCTTTTTTGTACTTTGTGTAGCCTGGTGGTTATACTGTCAAATTTGAAGACAAGAATATTTTGCCATGCATCTGAGCAGCCAGGGAAATTGATACTTTTTTGTTACCATTTTCTTGGCATACCTCACCTCCTGACATCATCTTGGTACTTCAAGGACCTGACACCTAGAACTACTTTAACCTGCAAGTAGGTTTTATGACTTTGGGTCTTCTGTACTAAAAAGAAACATAAATATGTGTTTGTGAATGTCTCTGAGAGAGAGTGTGAGTGTGACAGAGAGAGACTGCTTTAAAAAACCAAAAGGATAACTCCAACACAGTACAACAACTAAACACTGTTAGTCAGAGCACTTAATTTTGGTAATGAATATTGCTGTGAATTTGATATAGATAGATAGATAGGTAGGTAGATAGTACAATGGCCTCTTTTCTTACAAAGCTTTTTATGATTATTATTTTTTTTACTGAAATGAATTCGCCAAAGAGAAACAGCTCCTGGGGCTTTTCTCAGCTGAATGACAATTAATCATCCTCATTTAAGCCTACCAACAATACCAGGCTTTATAGCTTAGCAAGTACCTGTAGGGGCAAGATTCTTAAATATTACTGAGAAAACACAGTCCGTTAGAAGTAAATATTAGTCTCACAAACCCACAGTGTCTCCGGAGCAGCTTACTTCAGCCAGAGAATGCTATTGTGCTCTTGTAGCAATACCCCTTAGTTACCTAACTTTGAAAGCACCAAAAGAAAAAAATCTGTTAGGAGGAATTGTTTCTCACCTAGGTCTAGTCCAGAGGCTATTAAAAAGTATAAATCAAAAAAAGCACTTCCCCAAGAATGCAGAGACTTCAGGTAATTGCCAGTCAATAACTGCCAAGGAAAAATGACGTTTGGTTTTCCTTTCTGCCCCCCCCAGTGATTGCTCCTGCCCCAGGCCAATGATCAGAAATTTCCCCAAAAGAAATGCCAGCTATCCATCACACACAAACAAACAGAAGCAGAGTTTTGGAATAAGAGTGCAGAAAATTGTCTTAGTGAAGTGAAATTTAACTGTCTCAAAGGTCTTTCCAAGCTCTGAAGCTGAAAGCAACCCTAAATTGAATAGCTACCAGGTTGTTTTCCAGCTCTTTCTGTAGGTCAGTATTGTAAAACAGCATAGGAGCAAAACCAGAGAAAGCCCCACCCTGCAAACAAGGCTACTGGGCCTCGCCCGTAACACACAGCTGTGCACAGAACAGGGTCCCTCGGGGACTGCAGTGCTACCGTACCAGCTGTTGGCATAGAGTGGTATAACTTTCTACGTGTCACTACATAGAGTGACATATTTTTGCTTATTATTGTAGAGGAGAATGCCCTCTACATCTTTTCAGTCACAACAAACATCACTTTAAAATATCTTAACGTTTAGAGTTCAGGCTCACAAAACAATACTCAAGGCTCTTCTTCCCCTTCCACTGTGCCCCACTTCTCTGGATCTGTAGCAAGCCAGGCTGAGCTATGAGCAAATTCAGCTCTGTACCACGCATTCACATCATCACCCAGCCCCCCAGATGAAGAAATAAATAAAAAGCACAATTTAACAGGATCTAGAAAACTCAGGAGAAAAGAATATCAAACAGTCACATGGAAGGATGTATCAGGAGGTCTACAGGATGCATAAAATCAGGTAAATCTTTCCATCTCTAAGGTCTAATCAGTGAACTAATTGGGTAAATCAGCTGCTAAGACAGACACGACCTACATCTTTGTCTCCAAAATGATAGCCTGTTGCTTTGCCACATAACACCACCCCTCTTTTCAGATGCACTCCGAAGTAAAGCATCTGGCATCATGTCGCCCTTTCATGTTTCTAATACTTATTTTCCAGTGTTAAGGAACAGCCGTTTATTATTGAGCTGAATCTGTTTTTCAAAAATACAAGATTGCTTTTTAGTTCAAAAATTAATTGCTGCAGCTTTAGAGGGGCACCTTCTGGATTGTTATTTAGCTAGAGACAATGCTGTCCTTGTTGTTACAGACATGCTGTCGCCTTGATATCTCAGGAAAAAAAATTTGAAAGTAGCATAAACGTATACATACACTGAGTGAAACCAAAAAAAAAATTACTTCCATTTTGCCCAACACCACATGGAAAAGAAGTGTGAAGATATTAAACAGCCTTGAAAAATGTTGCAAAAAAAAAGAGAAAAGAAACATCCAACAAAAGCAATAAACAGCACTGCCTCATGTGAAAAGACTAACAGATGTCCAAGGATTTAATAAAGAAATGTTTGTGTACAGTCAATGAATTAAATCCACAAATAAACTTCAGAATGCAAATGCAGACTGCTTTTAAACATGAAATGTAGTATAATTAGTCCAATTCATTTAATTAGTTCACTTGTTTAAATAATTTTGAGATTAGTTAATTGTATGCATATATAATACAGACAGCATGAGGGCCAAAACTTCATTCTGTGTTTATTTGCTGTTTTTTCAGTAGAAGATTTGTGTATGTGCAATCATAGAAAAAAATTCAGGTTAAGGGAGGCTTGGAGACAATCTAGTTCAGCCTCTTGCTCAAATAGTGGTAACTTCAGGTTTAGGTCTGGCTGCCCAATGCTTTGTCCAGCTGAGTTTTGAATACTCTAAAGATGGAGATCCTACCAGCTTTCGGCCAACCTGTTTCAGTGCTTAATTTCTCTCACTGGGAAGCGTTTCTGTTCTGTTCATCTGATCAAGATCTCCCTTGCTGTGGTTTGTCTCCCTTGCAGCTCGTCCTTTCCTCTTGGCGCTTTGAGCAGAGTCTCGCCCTGGCTTCTCCATAACCTGTCCATCAGCTATCTGAGGACTGCAGTTAGACCCTCCCTTAGCCTTCTTTTTTCCAGGATGAACAAACCCAGCTCTTCCAGCCTCTCCTCACACATTATGTACACCATGTTCTTCAGAGCACATAATATTTCATGTGTGTCCAACATTTTACCTAAGGAGGCTGGCTATATGCTGTGAAGAAAGGCATTGGCAGAAGACGTTTTAGATTATCTGTGCCAAGCAACACTTACACAGCTATTACACATACTTCAAATTATGCTACTAAGTTATCTCTGTAATGCAGTCCAGCCTCCTAATTTGGGTATCTAAAGGATCTGACAGTCAGAGACACATGTCCACATTCCCACCACCTAGTAGCTAACTCCTCAGACAGTTATAAAGTCAGTTGGTTATAGAAATGCAAAAACTGAAATGTAAAATGAGTTATCTTTATGCATAAAGGCAACAAGAAGCAATAAAGACATACATTCTGTGGCCATATATATACACACATTCAGGTTACAGTGTACTCAGATGTACTTTAATAAGTGCAGTATGCAAGCCAGAGTAATACATGATGCTCTGCATAACAATGGTAGAAACTGTTTTGTTGTGAACCTGTAATAGCTCAACCCAAACTATGCCCTCTGATCTATCATAAGACCTTTGTAAAAATGCCAGCCTTCTGAGCAGCTATAAACTTTCATTTAATGTAAAAAAACCCACACCCAAAATCAGATCATCGGATCAACTCTGATCTTCTACCACAGGAAGGAAGATCTAACATCTCCCAGCCTCACCCAGTAGTCCCACGTCCCTTATGCACAGAAGGAAATCTGCCTCTGGTTATCATTGACTTCACTTACTATGTTTTTGGGGATTTTTTTTTAATTTTTCCTTAGGGGAATATTTAAACAAAATTTCCATTAAAAAAACTGGGGTGTGCTTATGAAGGATAGTGGTGATATCCAGCAGAGCTTTGTCTAAATAACAAATTTAGTTTTCTGGATCAATATCAAGTCCAGCACTGGGACAAAAACTCTCAACAGCACAATTTTAAGTCTTCACATTAAAGACATGAACATCTAACGTGTTTTATTAAAACTTTCCATTCTATTTTTTTTTCTAATTGTAATTCCATATTTCTATAAATCAATTACATATTCTAGATTTATTTAAGAGGATAATTACATCTGAACATATCAGCAAAAATCTGGAGGAGCATCATTTGTCAGGAAGAACATTTAACTGTAGCGTATATTCTGTTATAAATATCAGGACAATAAAAGGAAAATAAAATGTCAAACAACTTTCATATCTTGGCATCCAAGATAAAAACAATAGCCCTTCATTCCTAATATGCCAGGCGCTTGCCTCAGATGTTACTTTTTGGTAATTGGTGAAGTCATAACAAACCCTGAACCACATTAATATTTCAGAGAACATAAATAAGATATTTGATATTTGATTGTATAAATATATAATTTTGATTGAATTTTTTTTTAGTAGACCAGGTCCATGTTTCCATAAAAGAAGTGCCTAATGAGTAAAACAAAGTCTGCTGTGTTTTGAGTCAGCCTTTGGTGGGAATTAACTGAATAACACTTCTGTTAGACCACCGGATAAAAAGGACATACAGCACTCCACGTGTGTTTTGTCTAAAGGCTGACATGATCTATGAGTTCAAACCCAGTAGGAAAAGTGGAGAACAAGTGGGTAAATCTTCAAGGCAGGGAAATTCTGCCATCTTTAGTCATTAGGTAACACCTTAGCAGAGAATTCAGTCTAAAATTTTGACTTTGATGCCTACATTTTTATTTTAGACCTCTGTCATATCCATGAGAACACTGTGGGCCTCATTTCTGCATTTAAAAATAAATTGTCTGAAGTTTTTTCTCATTTCAAACAGGAACGGATCCTCTGGTGTGCAACAGAGATTTTGTCACATGCCTCAACTTGAATTTTCTTATTTCAAACCTGTGATGTAGGATTCAAGTTAGCTAACCTTAGATATTTATATCTGTATCTCAACTTGTTACCTGGTCACCTGTCTTTGAAGTGTACTTCACGATGAGCTTTACATCCCCAAAAACACTTATTTCATCAACTATATAGGAAGTGTAAAGTGATTTCATCAGGTTTAGATACCTATATTTTAAAATAAACTAAACCAGGGTAAACCCAGCCACATTTTTCCATTATTTCCCTTTATTTTGCCATCAACCAAAAAAAGGAAAGTGTAGATTTAGAGTTAAGCATTGCCTTTGAATGCCCTAACCATGGCTCCAGCTACTTCAGTGTCTTGTAATCAGAGCTTTAACCAGACCTGCCAGCACCTAGTTCAAAACACTGCTCTGATCACCCTTCACATCAGCTGTATGCAGTGTATCAACTACTTACTGCATTAATTTGCTGGGTCCCATCTACACCACTGAACAGGTTTGCCCACTTCCATCCCTGCTGGGTGGCTCTGCCTGTACCTGTGCTGACGACCCCCTTTCGATTTCTGCTGTCTTGAAATGGAAACATCATCAGCGACAAGCAGCATTCAACCACATGCAGAAGCAACCCCAATTACCCGAGTGACAGCAAAGCACACCACTTACCAGAATTGAGCAGGATGATGGACTTAAGGCACACAAATTCCTCCCCTTGAAGGTTCATCATGCGAAACCGAGCAGCAGTAGCCAGCAGCATGTCAAAGATTTCCACCATGCCCTCTACACATTTCCCTTGATTCCTGTGTGAATACCATCACGGGGGAGACAGTCACAGCTTTAACCTGGTGCAGCATGACCTTTTCATCCCCCTGGATCATTCCCCTACAGTCTGATCTCATCAGTCCCCTAGCTAGCATCTGACTTTCTACTCTATGCTCATTTCATGTATGTGTGATTACAAAAACATAGTTCCCAGTATCCCCCATAAAATGAATAAATAACAAAACACTATACGTCCCCCCCCAAAATGCCAGTTTTATAAAGTCATCATGAAGAGGCGTTACTGTGGTGGAACATATGAGACTGACTCAACTAAACCTTTACATTGAGGAAAAGATTTGTTGATAACTACATTTTGATTTGTGTGTGTGTGTGTCTGTGTGTGTTCTGCTTGTGTTACTTTGTTTCCACTTTTTTTTTGTTTAATTGAAATAGCCCAAATTCTTTGCATTTCCTCCTCCATAACATTTAGTACTTGTTTCTACCTGACCTTGCAATCTGTAATGTTCCAACACGCTTTTCCCATTTTTCATCTATCAGAATAATGCCTCCTTAAAGAATAAGTTTATTCATGAGCTCAGGAAGGGCTTACAAGGCCAAAATCTTGTCTGTGGGACTGAATCTATTTAAAACTTCACTGAACAAACCAGATCTCTTTTTGCATTACAGCATTAAACAAAGTCAAGATCCTAAACTGCTGGGAAATCTTCAAGCGTTTACTGAAAATGAGAGTTAAGCACCTCCCTCTGCTCACAATAGTAGGCATTCTCACTAATATTCATCTCGCACACCCAACCTGCAGTTCAAGAATTAATGCAGATTGTACTTACTTTTTATGAAAATTCTGCCTGTAGATTTTCTGGTTATGGGTTTTTAGATCATTTGCTTTGCTACCTTTTACCAAAATCTACCTACTTTTATTTTTATTAGTATTGTCTGAGGGAAATTTTAGCGTGTAAGACTTAATGAGTGATCAGACCTGCTGATTAAAAACGTACTGTTTTTTAGATACAGCTTTTATGAACAAAATTTTGAAGATCACTGCTACAGAAAATGGAAAACACATTTCAAATGATCAGATGTCTATTCCACTACAATTTGTAATGTGAACGCAGATTGAGCATCTCTTAGTCTCATTGTAATAAAACCAACACCAGCTACTAGTATAGACACCCCTGCCTCAGTCCTCATGCAGCTCTGCTGTTGGGACCCTGTAGCTGATGTCTAAACCCACACCAGACCCTCAGACAAAGCAGCTACCTTCCTTTTTCACTACAGCCTGACAAAATTCTTTGCGTTTATCGATCATGTCTAAACCTAAAACTGACTCAAAGAAGGAGTGGGGATATTTGTGAGCACTTGGGCACCAATCTCCTTTCAAGATCAAAGCCCTATTCAGCTTAATTTGGTGCTTAAATTTAAATCTGCATCTCTCTTATACCAGAGCAGTGCCTGCAAGCCACCAGCTATGGCAGGTGACAGAAGTTGTTTCATCTGGTTTCAGAGACATTTAAACAAAGCGGGACAATATCAACAAAAACAGCTGAAATAGCTAGTAGGTAGTTGGCTAAAATACAGTAATATTTGAAAACGCGGTGACCTGCGCAAGATTTCCAACCACATTTCCAACACGTTCTCTGACTTTTCTGTGAGAAAGAGATGATCCAGCCTTGGTACTGAAAATATTAGAAAGGTATGTTTATTAGGGAGGATGGGTTGCTCCTTCTTGCTTCGAGTTCCTGTGGGTTACCAGGCAGCAGCACGCTGAGCACTCCTGCAAAGTGCGTAATTCTCCCCACACACTTTGCTAGGACTTAGCTCAGAACTGTGATTTCTGTTGTGGAACAGGCACCTGGTCACAATCTGCAGCACTTGGCAATGCAACTTTTATGGCCTTTTGTGGCTCTTAAAAATTCCACTGTTGAAATGATTGTTTAAACTCTAGCACCTCTTCAGGTATGACTTGCAACATTGATAATTTCACATATTAGGTTCCCATAGACTGGTAACAAGTGCAGTGTAAAATGTTGTGGGCAAAATTCTAAATCCTGAGATTAGTAGACAGGCAGACTTGATGCTGTGTTCCACGTAAAGCGTGTGATGCCTTTTGCACCCTCATTTACAATGCCCTGACTGATGAGCTGCAATAAATGACTGATCTCAGTCTGGTATATCTGAACCTGGCTTTACTGAAATTCACAGTTCTGTCTCTTTTGCCTGAAGGCTGAATCTGAACTCGGATGAGCAGTTTTCAGTGACTTGATGGCCAGTTACACAGCTCAGTGCTGGATGCTGAGAGCTCTTCAGCAATGACCATCTTGCTGCCCTGATGAATCCTGCTTAGGGAGAATAAAGCTGAAAAACTGAACTGGCTGGATTCAAGTACATTTTTCCTTTTTCAGGACATCAGTAACATAAACAAAATAGTATTTAATAGCACCACTGTCAAAAAGAAAAGAAACAAAAATCAGGCACTCAAGGCATGAGAAAATAAACAATTACTATTGCCTCAAACTCTGTTTTGTGTGCTAAAATTTAAATCCCATGGAAGTGATACAAACATGAATTTTTACAGTGGGACAAGTTCCACTGCTTCCGATACAATGTTTTTGCCTATAACTAGAGAAAGATTATATAGAGTTAAGCACAGTTTCAGAGGACTAAAAGCCTTTAATAGTTTTGCATTAACTTAAATAATACCCCAATAAAAGTGAGTTTAAGAATTTAGAATTTCAGGATTACGCAGAATGGAAAAATATCAGTGGTTCATAGGGCAAATGACCATATTAAAAAAAAACCCACATCTTCTAGTCTGGCTAAGACATTTGCTTGCTTCCTAATATTCATCAAACTCCTGCCAGCCAGTATTCAAAGCAATTCAAAATATTACACAGTCTGAACAAATTGTGAAATTTGCACAGCCAAGACTGCAATTGAAAAAGAAATAATAAGCTACTTATAAAATGAGACCTTTTAAAATGCCTTATGGCAACTCATAAGATGGAAAAGATATTTTGATAGTAAGTAGGAATTATTCCCAGGTACTTTTTACATAAATAGTTCGATGGACAGTAGTTTACGAGATCAATATTCCAATCAAGATCCACTTGCTGATAAATACAACTTCTGGACAAAAATCTCTAGTCCTGCAGCACTTAGTCCATGTGCCTAAATCTGCTTATGTGTCTATTTCCCACCAACTGAACTCTTCTGGTAGACGAAAGATAAAAATTATGCAAATTTAGAAGATTCTAAATACTTTCTAATCTGATTTGCCTTGCTATCTGCTGCGTGCGAAAGAGCAGGGTACTCCGTAAGAAAAACAGGAGTATCTCTTTAGGTAGAGTACTTTAAGTTAGATACCTAGCTTAAGATATTTGTGTGTGCAAGCAACAATTCAGAAATTTCTGCTTTATTTTCAGAGTAAGGCAGCAGATCCAGCTCCACTGAAATCAGTGGAAACTGCAGGAGCTTAGTATCTTTGAAATGCAGGCTTCTCCTCAAAGGTTTTTTTTATCTAGGCTACAACACTGATTTTTCTTTGTTAACCAACAAAAACTATCTGGAATAGGAATCTCCAGTTCTCTTGAATTGCCTTCTAACTTTCTAACATAAGCTGATAGTATTATCACATCTTCACAGCTATACGTCCCGTTGATAGGAAGGCCTATCTAGGAAGGCCTAGATAACTTTCCTGGAGGACAAATTAAGCAACAGATTTGAAAATTATCCTTATCCCACCACCATGCTGTTGTCTTTATGTACTCTCAGCTGACTGAAAACAAAACAATAAAAGCTTGTTTAATGCAAAGCATCAGAGTGTATTCTCAGAGGAATCCTTAATATTTGGTTATTGGAAAACGTTTAGGAAAGTTCAAGCATGTGAATTAAAGGTCTTAAGTTACTGCACAAAAGCATTATGTGCATTAACTTCAGTAAGTCTACAGAATCACAACATCATCCAGGGTGGAAGGGAACTCAGGATGTCTTTAGTCCAACCTCACACTCAAAGCAGGGTGAGCTCACTCAAGGCTTTATGCAAGTCTGGTCTTGAAAACCACCAGGGACAGAGACTGCATAAACCCTCTCCACTTCATTGTTTTCATTGTCGTGTTTTTTTATCTCCTCTATATGCAGTCAGAACCTCCCCTGTTTCAATTTACAGCTCCTCTTTCTCAGTCTCCCGTCTGGCATCTTGATGAAGAGCCATGATAACCTCCTGTTAGGCATGCTCAAAAGCCATCTCTTCTCCAGGCTGAACAAATCCACTGCTCTCAGCCACAAGGCCTGTGCTCCCACCTTGGTGGCTCTTCACTAGGTTTAGTGAAGTTTATTAACATCTTTCCTGTGATGAGGAGCACAAAGCTGGATGTGGTATTCCAGATGTGGTCTAATGAGTGCCACATAAAAGCAGAATTATCACTTCCCTTGCTCTACTTGCCTACACTACCAATTATACAGCCCCAGATACTGTTGGCCTTCTTTTCTGCCATGTTGCAGTACTGTGGCATGCACAGATTGCTGTTCACCAGCACCCCAGGTCCTTCCCAGCAGAGCTGTTCCCCAACTCGTTATGCCCCAGCTTGAACAGTAGCAGTGGATTAAAGCCATCGCAGGTGCAGGACTTTGCATTTGTCCTGGATGAATTTCATGATGTTGCTGTCAGCCCCTTCCTCCAGCTTGTCTGTATGGCAGCTCGGCCATCAAGCATACCAGCTAGGTGTCATCTGTAGATATGAAGACAGTGCACTCCATCTCCTCCTCCAGATCATTGTCAAAAACATTTAATAGGATGTATCCTGTGTAGACCCCTGAGGAACTCCAACTCTAGCTAATATCAAAGTACAGTGTGAACCATTAACATGAGACATAGTCTTTTGTCACAGAAGGCAATCAGGTTGGTCTGATGATCTATGCTAATTCACACTCACCATCTTCTCCTTCCTGTTCACATAAACAACTTCCAAGAGAACTTGCTCTGTGATTTTCCTTGTGATAGAAGTGATGCTTACTGGCCAACCTGTAGTCCCCACACTGTCTTTCTTTCCTCTTTGGAGATGGGTGCAACATATGAATTTCTCCAATAATTGGGAACCTATCCTGGTCCCCACAGCCTTTCAAAGATGATAGAGAACAGCTTTGCAATGCAGCCCATCCCATGGACTTGTACGTGACAAGACTTCTTAAGAGATTCATGACTAAGTCCTGTTTTACTAACTCAATCCTCTCCTCCTTGGACCCTGTATATAGGAATAAGCACCCAGATTTTATCTCAGTCTTGAAAAAAACCTAGATATCTGTAAAGTCTTTACAGAAACGCAGGATCAAGTGACAGAGAAGTAAACATTAACGGTGGAGGGTGTTTAGGTAAGGGGAACAGGGACTCAGGGGATGTTCTCATCAAACTTTCCATTCAAAGAGAAAAGCCCAGGTAGGTACAGATGCACCCATCAAACCAAAGCCTGACTGTGTATTTGTTGTCTCTCTGGCTTCTTTGGTCACAGTACTTCATTTGATGACAAGTGACTGCCAAGAACAAATGGGATCCACCAGACTAGCAGAGGGAAGGTCATCTTCACAAATGGACTGAATAACTTGGTGAGAAAGCCTTTAAACAACACTTGTCACAGGATGTGTTCCTAAGCCTAAAGGTAGGTTAGGAAACAGTGGAGGTATGACTGAGAGAAGCTACGGGGACAACATTCATATTCCCAGTTGGCAGGGAGAATATTCACAGAACTAACACAAATGCCTGTGCACTGACACATGAGGACTGGAAATCTGTATACATTCAGACAGCTGTGATGAGACTGGAAACACAAAGGCTTGGTGGGATAGCACACAGATCAGACCAGATAGTGTATCAGATTGGAGAATAGTTGTGAATGGGTACAACTTGATTTGGAAGGACAAGTATGGAAGAAGAGTGGAAGAGCTTGCACTCTGCATAGAGTGAGATCTTGATGGCATGGACCATAAGAAACCAGAACCAGATATATCAGGAGACTCTGTGTGTGGGTCAGAGGAGAAATTAACACTGATGATTGGGTGAGGTGGGGTGAGTGGGCAGGGATTTTTACAAACTGTCTGATCAAGAGAACAAAGTGGATAAGTCTCTCTATAAATAACTCACAGAAGTCTCCCAGTAAGTGGTCTACAGTCTTGTGGAGAATTTCTAAATGGACAGACAGCAATCATTGGCTGGAAGGTCAACATAGCATTGTGCAAGTAATCCAGGGAGTTTCGGGACTTTGTTAATAACTTCCCAACACAAACAGCACAGTGGCCAAGGGAAATGCTCTATTGACCCAATTCTCACAAACAATGAGAAATTGCTGGTGAATCTGGCCGCAGATAGGAAATTTTGCTGCAGCAACCATAAGATATGACAGAGCTCATGATCCAGAGGTAGGCTGGGAATGCAAATAAGGGAATTATGAGTCTGGATTTCAGAGGAACAGACTGCAGTTTATTTATGGAATTGCTAGGCAAAATATTCTTGGAGGCATGACAGGGAAAAGTGTCGAGGGAACTAAACAATATTTTAAGGAAGACTTATTGAGAACTCAGGAATAAGCCAATCAGAAAGGAAGATCAGGTATTTCAACAGCCACTTGGCTAAGCAAGGAGCCCTTTAATGAAAGAAAAGGTGAAAGTACATATCAGAAACAGAAATAAAAGCAGGCAGCAAAGGAGGAGTATCAAAGCACTGTTTGAGCATTTATGCCTAAAACTAGTGAGGGACACAGAGGGTAACAACAAGGCATTTTACAAATATGGCAGCAACAAATGGAATTTCAATGAGCAAGAAGAGTTGGCGAATGGGGCAGAAAACCTGGTGACTGACTACATGGAGCAGACTGAAACATTCAACAGCTTTTCTTTTTTCTGTGTGTCAGATTTCACTGGCAAAGCCAACAGAAGCATATTGAGAGGTTAGGGAATTACTTAGAGAATTAGTAATTATTTTGAAGAGTAATTCCGATCTTTGATGCTAAATGGGGTTCATTTCAGGGTGCCGAAATAGTTGGTCGATGTATTCAGTAGGCTATTATCTATCATATATAAAAAATCATGGAGATCAAAAGAGGTCCCTGACAAATAGTAGAAGGCTAACTGAACTTTGATGGAAGCAAAGTATGTTGGAGAGGGGACAGACAAAACTGCAGTCTACAATTGCTTGAAGGGGCATTAGAAACAGGGTGTAACCAAGGTCTTCTCAGGAGCAGTGAATGTTAAATCAAAAGGCAACTAACTGCGCTAAGCTGCATCTTGGAAGGATTGTAGGGGGGTGGTGCAACCCTGAAAAAGGCACCCAGAGAGGCTGAGTGTTCTCCATGCTTAGAGATTTTCAAGAAAGCTAGACAAAGTCACAGTTGGCCTAAGCAGGTGTTGCAATGGTCTTGCTTCAAGAAGCAGCTTGGACAAAATCATTTGCAATAGAAATTTTTGTTTCAAAAGTAAATTGTTGGAGAAGTTCCTGAAAGAGTTTAGTTTCAGAGGGTACCATTAGAAGCAAGGATTTATTACTGATGTTGCGCTTTTTAACCAAGAATCCAAATATGCAGCCAGCACCTGAGTAAAGAATAAAAGCAATCCTTAAATCATACAAATAAGGTTTGATGTACTAATGCATCAGTAAAAAAAGCCATCACCGTATTGCAGGTCTTTGGCTTCAATTTTTGCAAAATCTGGCATGGAATGTAAAATAGAGAAGAAAAAAAATTTCAAAGTTAACCCAACTTTCTCATACTTCAAAAATCTCTTCATCATTTTAAGCTTGGGTTGTATTTTGGAGAAAGATTTGGAAGGAGTACAATCCTTTTTATTCATTACATTCATTCTCAGTGCACATCTTGGCATTTTATCCTCCTTACATCTCATTCTCATACTTCTATTACATTTGGTTAGGATTTATTTCTAATGCATTAAATTATTCAGTCATGGCATAGGCAAGGACAAATGTCTATCTGTTCAGAGGCAAGGACACAAAATCAGAGGGAGGAAACCTAAACTAAGAGCACATATATTTTTCAGAAAGTTACCTTCAAATATTAATTTTGTTTTCTTTTTTTTCTTCTTTTTTTTGGGGAGGAGAGTTCACTAAAATCTTTCAGTTGATTTATAACACCGTCACAGTAATTATCTCTTGTTGTTTAAACAAATATAATATTTTTGGCTACTTAAATATAAGTGCCATTAGTGTCAATGCATGAATCATAGTCTGAGAATCACTCACAGCTGGGCAATTGGAGAAGTGATGAACTGGAATTAGCATAATTCAAAATGGAATCAATTTTTTTTTCCCTTCAAGAGTTTCTTGAAACAGACATTTGCCAAATAAGAAATAAAACTGGTATATCGGTTCCAAACATAATTTTGAGGCAGGAAAAGAGGCAGGAGCAAAAGAGACCCCTAAGAGCAAGGCTCTATTTTCCTCCACAGAGCTGGGCAGTTATGTTTATACATTTTCACATAACCCATTCTTTGAGTTACTCCTGTTGGCATCATCACTTCCCCAAAATAGGTTGAAAAAAGTGGTTGCCCATGCTTAGCAGCAGTTTTCACCCAGCACAACTCTCTCCCTTCTACAGCAACAAAGCAACAATTAGGACTGAGCCTGAAGCTAAAATAGGCAATTCCTACCTCTTCCAGTACTGACAAAATTACCAACCCATCACCGTCTGAGGTTTGTTGATCTTTTCTGATGTCTCTTTTGGTTGCTCCTTGAGCTAGCTTTAAACCTAAAGTGGTGGCTAATTCACACACCAAATGAGAGATCTTAAAACAAAGCCAAATAAGAGGAAATTCAGGAAGACCAGGAATGGATAAAAGACAGAGCAGAACCATGCTATTCTGGGCTATTTCTGAAATACGAAAGCACTGTAAAAAATATTTTAATATTTTTTTATCTTCTATCCATTATAATATTATTGCAGTCTTTATGTGTAGGTGGTGCCTGTCCTCAAGACAAGAGATGATTTTTATATACATTAATGTGTCCTATATACGTTAGTTCTATTAACAGACATTGCTAAACTCTTTCTACTCCGGTGTAAAGGGATGCACTAAAATGGCTTAAGGAAGTGGGGTGTCAGGAAAGCTCCATCTCTGAGGTTTTCAGACCAAATCAGAAACATTCATCGGTATGCCTGAAATACTGCCAGATAGGTATTGGAGGGCTATTTAACTAAATGAGTATTCCCCCTTTTCTACAATGCTATACTGTATCAGTAATTAAAAGCTAAGGAAATTGTTATCAGCAGTGAAATTTTACTTCAGACCATCATTCAGCCAGTAACTCTGGAGATTGTGGAAAAGGCTGGGGAAACAGTAAGCAGGAAAAAAATAAAACCTGAAAAAAATTAGCTCCCAGAGCTCTAGAATAAAACAGCAATCTCCACAGAACAGGAGGCAAAGAGAAAAGCAGAGACTACCTTGAGTAATCTAAACCACAGTATCAAACTCAAGGCCTGCTGATGAAGAGAAATGCCTAGCTTATTTGTTGTTCTGTATCAGTACTAGTGAGGTTAAATAGTATTTTGCTTTAAAAAAATGGCTGTTTTGATCACAACAATCAGGTTTGTACCATCACACAAATTGAGCAATAAGAGGTAGGTGGACGTGAAGGTGAGAGCTTCAGAAAGAGAGAAATTAAAAATACAAGACTCATCCTGTAGTGGTTCTGTTGTGATGGTTTCTGTGTGTATTTTTTCTTAAATGGACTTGTTCATGAGCCTTTACTACTCAAGGTGCTAGCAAAGTAATTCAGAGGTAGCAATGTTTTTTACTCATCCCATTTCTCCTTCAACACTGGCTTTCAGATGACACACAAATTTATAAACTACCGTCATTGGGTGGTGTTACATCCTGCCATTGCTGGAGTGTACTATTAAGAGCCCTTTGTATCCTTTTATTATTATGAAGGCTCTCCATTTGGGAATAATACTTGGCTGAAAAATGTTATGCTGGTTGACACGAAAGCTTTTTTCAGTTTAGTTTGCATTCAGTCTGAATCACCTTAAAGCCAAAAATATTTCAAAATTTTCTTCATATCAGAAATGCAAAGAAAGTTTAATTTTGGTACGATCAGCATCACAATTCAACATGACCTAGAACTGGGGCCTGAGCTTCCAAGGTCAGAGTGACTAGATGAACAAGCAGTCTTAGAATTTGTTTAGGGGCTATCTTGAATCCAGAAATTATTTCATTCTCTCTGAAGCCTTCTGTTCTGTGCCTACAAACCCACTTAGTGAATCTCTTTTTCTAACAGCTGAAAACTGGGAAGATCATAATGAGAGGCGTTTTTCTTTTTTTTTTCTTTCTTTTTTCTTTTTTAAAGAGTTCATCACTTTGAGCATTACACAGCACCTCCCTAAACTCTGGACAGGTCCACTTGATTTACATTTAGGTAGTTTGAGTTACAAAATCAGATAGTCTTTGAATTTTGCTCCAAGGCACAGTAAAGACTGAATTACAATAAACAGAAATTACTTCTTTTGAATTGTTTTGAGATGTATAAGTCTGACTCTTGTAATATTTTTTCATTCTCTGGAGTCTACAATAAAATAATACATCTTAAAATCCAATGATAAAGTGAAAGATGAAACAGGAATTTTATTATTTCAAGAGATTCCTTAACTCTCTACGAGTAGATATATTCAGCTCCTTCAGGTAAGTAGTCTGATGACAGGATGATTGTTTGAGTTGGGTTTCCAGCACAGAATCTATTGCTATTAAAGATGGGATGACAGTGAAATGTACAATTGTTTTTCAAATTTATTTTGAAGTGCAAATTTGGACATACTTGTTGCCTATGGGCTTTTTGCCTTTGAAATACTTAAGAGCAGCAGGTCACTGATGAAGCATGCTGAATCAAGCATCTGTGACCACTTCGCTTTCATTTTTCTAATAAGTCAATGGTAATTAATACATCTACAATACACAGTGCCAAAAAAAATCAGTTTGGATGTACTCAAGTGGCAGACAAGTGTGATGTCCTCAGGCATTTGGAACATTTTACAAGGCAAGGAACCAGCGAAACATATTCTGATTTCATCATGATGCTCTTCTATTGTATGTAATCTTCTGTCTATCAAAACTTTGTAAAGCACTATCTGCACAGAAAACTTCAAATATTCTTTTCAGCTGTGGTGAGAAGCTTTCAGACCAAAGCCATGAAAGCAGGAAGTTATTTAGCTGCCCAGTCATACCATGGATGCTGTAAGTCTTTGTGCTACTCATGCTAAGTGCAGTTTAAAGAGATCCATGGCCTCCTGCCATTGCTCAAGATGAAAGTCAGCAAAGGGAAAATTCTTCAGTTTCTTCTGAGAGAATGAAAAAGCTCCATCAAGAGAGGAAGTGAACGACAGTTTCCAAATAAAAAATAAAAAAACAAAAAATGCAGATTAGATTTCTCCATAGAAATAAGGAAATAGGCTGCTAGAAACATGGAAATACTGACTATGTTTAACCAAAATTTTATAAGTCTCTAGGCTACTTTTTTGCTGCCTGACATGTTTTACAATCTTGACAAGAAAATAACATTAGAACATAACATGAGAACAGCCGTACTAGCTCATATCAAAGGTATATTTAGCTCCGGGCTAAGCATATAGGCATTTGGATCTGCTGATTTCAAGTGATTACCTCTAGTGCTAGACTGGAAGAATGAATAACTTGTGAATTACTACACATCTTCTCAGCGTGCTCAACTTCATGCAATTCCTATCATGTCAATTTTGTTTCCCTTCTTCTACTGAGCATCATGAGCCAAGAAGTCAGTCTATTTAGCTATTCATTTTACCAAAGCTCATCTCTCAGTGACTGCCTATGCAACCCCTCTGGGTACCTTTCCTGTTTTTTCAATATGCCTATTAAGATAAGCAAAAGCAGAAAGGCATGGTTTTCCAAGCACAGACGCAGCACAAACTTAAACAGTGGAATAACAATGTTCTGGACAATTTCTTTTTCCTGTTGTAATGATTCCTGGGGGGAAAGCTGAAGTCGATTTACTTTTCAACTGCTGGCAAGCAAAGAATTGCTGGTTCCATAGAACTGACTGCTGTTTACAGTGAGATGGAACGATCAACTGAGAATGCTGTTTATGAAGACTGGGTTTATTCTTCTCCTATATGCATCAGTTCACACTTGTCTACATAAAATTTGGCTCTTGTTTAATACTTTTTGGAAATTAAACAAGATCTCCCTCATCCAGTTGCTTGTTAATTTCTTCAAAGAACTCCAATGTATTCAAGATGCATAGCTTCCCTGTACAAAATGCATGATGACTCTTTACCTCTATGTCATATTTATTCACACCTCAGCCAATTCTCTTCTTTAGATGGTATCCCATCCTGGCAAAGGCTTACTGGGCAGAAGTTTCGCCCACCTTTTTAAAAGGCAGCACTGCATTTCCCATTTTGCTGATACTGAGGATGTTTCAGGTAAGAAGTCATCCACCTCAGTCGGCAATCCAGCTACTTCTACCAAGAGTTTCTTTACAATTACGTTTCAAACTTTCAGGTAACCTCTGATCAGCATGACATTTGAATGCAACAAATCCTTTAAAAATATAATAAAATATGACTTTCTTATTCCTGAACAAACATTACATTTTCTTCCAAAATTATAAACAGCCTATTGTCAGGCCTGACAAATTTCAGATCTGGTCTAATGACATTTTTAAGGTCTAGTATCTTGGGAAACCTCCAGACAGGAAACATCTGGTTTGTCCTGTTAGAAACCTAAGTTTTTACTTCTGGATTTGTCTTATACAAGATACTAATTTTCAGAAACAGAATAGAAAAATTTGCATTTATCTTGGGCTTTCTTAGATTGTATCAGGTATTGTACATTAATTGCAAGCACTGTGAGTGTGCCATTGTATTTCCTTATTAAGCCTATTTTTCTAATCTATAATTATTGTCATTTGAATTTTTTTAATAGCTTCAGTTGTACACTGTAAAAAAGTATCAGTTAAATGTCACTGGTAGACTGCTAAAAGTCCTGATTTTGAACCAAGACTCCAGTGTTTAGGTGGTGCGTTAAGACAATAAGAAAGAGTGCATTACCCTACAGAATACCCTGTCTAATTACAAGGCAAAGAGGGAATAGAAAGCAATAATGTGATGATATTCATCCATACAGAAGGCACTAGTCTACACATACTGACAGCCTAATTGATGTATAGGTTTTTTTACAGGCAAAGCAAAATTTTAAGAAGGAACTTGAATAACAAAGGGCTGCTTTAGAGGTATTTTCAAAGAGTCTTCCAAGTGTAAATTCCTGTGTTACACAGGAAAGTCATAGAGGTATTTATTTGAAAATGTAACAAGTAGACTCACAGAATGAGAAAAGACAGGCTCTAAAAGATCTTCAGAGACAAGACAAGCTTATGTTTAATATGGCCATATGAGAAAAGGCTGAGAAAGTTGGAGCTGTTCAGCCTGGAGAAGAGCAGGCTCTGGGGAGGCCTTATAGCAGCCTCCCAGTATCTGAAGGGGGCCTGCGAGAAAGCTGGAGAGGGACTTTTTACAAGGGCAGGTAGTGATAAGACAAAGGGTAATGGCTTTAAACTGAAAGAGGGTAGATTTTGGTTAGATATAAGAAGGAAATTCTTTACTATGAGAGTGGTGAGGCACTGGAACAGGATGCCCGGAGAAGCTGTGGCTGCCACCTCCCTGGCAGCGTTCAAGGCCAGGTTGGATGGTGCTTTGAGCAGTCTGGTCTGGTGGAAGATGTCCCTGCCCATGGCAGGGGGGTTGGAATGAGATGATCTATAAAATCCCATGCAACCCAAACCATTCTCTGATTCTATGATCCAAATAGGAAGTGCGAGCTGGGAGAAGAAAAATCAAGTCTATTCAAAGAAAAGGGCAAAGTTGGAATGTTGTTTTTATGGCATTTCAGACAGTTATGAACAAGACAAGACTGTACTGATCTAGCCAAAAGGTAAAAAAGTTGCATAATAAAACTTGACCTGACCTGAGCTTATACAAAGCACTATCTATCTCTGAGACTCTAGACAGAAATGATCTATTAGAGACAGGAGAAACCCGAATGTGAAAAATGAAAAGGATATGCAAATCAGAGAGGATGGCTGCCACAGAATGATCAGAGAGAGCCAGAGGCATATGCAGAATGTGATAAAGTTCCATGCTAACAATATTGCATTTGCACTAAGTCCAGAAAAACACAGGTCAGAGACAGATCCAGATTTTACCATACGTAGTTGGTGACTTTGGATTGTAGTCAATAGTTAGGTTAATATTTGCAAATGCTGTTAACCCAATAGGTCAGCTAACATGGAAAGTGTGGTGGGCTTTCAGGACAGAATGCTGTGGATGAAAACACTGAAAAGGAGTATCCTGTTAAGAACATGCTGAAAGGTAAGGAGAGAAGAACAGATGAAAGGAAATTGTACAACATCCATCTTTTCCATCATTATAGCCATTCAGATTATTTGGTTATTTAGATCAACAACAATAATGCATCACACATTTTTTGCATTCTTGTGGTATTTGCCCAAATATTTGATGCAGTGGAAGGACTCCATTGAGGTAAACAGCCTCTGAATTGGTCTCTGTCCTCCCCTTTCAAATGTGACAAACAATATGCTTCTGCCCTATAACGCTCTCACAAGCCAACTTGCCTAAATCAAATTAGCACATCGAGCTATTGTTAGCACTAATTAACTAGTAAATGAACAGTTAGTTAACCAATTAGCATATCAGATCACCCCAGAATCAAGTAATTTATTATTTTAGTTTCAGCAAATATCCCTACCAAGTAGAGTGATGCCAGTATATGATGCCTTAGAAATATGTTTCTTATTATTTGAAAATGAGAAGATATAATAGATCTACATTTTTAGAAACAGTCTTGTTTGGAAGTCAGAAAACAAAAAGCCTGTTTCAATTATAGAGTTAATTGATTTCTGATCTCTAAAGTAATATGTGGTTCCAGTTGCATGCAACTGTTCTCTTTAATCCAGTAGATTTGGCTTAAACTGTCTGAATCAACTGCTTAGACTCCATTTCACTCAGAGCATGGGGATTTTTAGTCGAGGAAGATCAAAGTTTCAAATGTTCCCTAGCTGTTTCTCTTAGTTAAGAGGAGAGAAAATGGTACTCTGGCTCTGCTCTTCAGTTTTCAATTTTTTCCTCACAATCTGTATTATGAAATGTGGAACAGATCGGTTGGTCTTTGGAAGCTATATTGCAATTTATAGTAGTTTTCAATAAAATGCTATCCTTACTTTCCTACAGCAGTAAATTTTACTTCTTATGTGCACTAAGAAATTATTTTAAAACTGTTGTGTTTTCTTGAGAAGACTATACTTACATTTAGGCAAGTAGCTGTATTCTGTACGCAAAATGTGTTTTATACCTATCTAATTCCATAGCTCATAGATCAAGTGCTCACTCAGGTGGAATAGATTTTTTCCTAAAGTAATAAATACTTCTCTATTCCCATCAAGTACTATATTTAATACTGTTAGGCGTTATCTTTTGTAGTTTCCTAAAATACAAAAAGTAAACTTATTTTTTGCAAATAGAGAGCAGGGGGATGAAAGCATTAACACTGCACAAACACTAAAACTCAGTACCTCACAGTTAACACAGCAAGCTGCTCAAAAGGCATTTTTCTGCTAATAAGAGTTTTGATTCATTCACTTGGCTAATAGTTAAGTAGCTGAAGGCACCACCCTTGACTTTTTGTTGCCATCCCTCTGCTGTAGCTCACTGCCCCTGAATCTACGAGATGAGATCAGAAGCTTGCCCAGCTCTTAACTGCTTCACCCCATATTCTGTCTCCTCAGCTCAGTTCTTCCTTCACCTATGATTTCGCCCAAGATGCCAAACTCTGCACTAGAGCGACCAGTGTGCATATATATGCTCTATCCTGCCAACTCTGCTACGTGGGCAGTAGCCTTCAACTAAAGAGGACTACCAACAGCTAGGATGACTCTATCCTAACTAACTTTTTCTAGATTTGCCACAGCCATTTGCAAAAACCCCTGCCCACTCGTTATTCTCTTTTAACACTCTTTCCCAAGGCTGAAAGTTTTCATGACTGGGAAAAAAGAGAACTTGAGTTTCACTAAGATAGCTAGGATATATGTTAAAAATCTGTCAATCTTACTGCTTTTATTTGTGAAGACTGACAGCTAAAATCCAAGATGTTGTACAGCAGAGATGCCTATATTTCTCTCTCACTTAGAAGCACCTACAGCATTTTAGCAAGACTGGATAAAAAAGGCTTAGGGCAGCAAGCAGGTGTTTGTTTTATATATTTGACTCCAGTTTTAAGGATAAAAAACTTAATATATTCTCTAGAAATAAATAAGATTGCAACTGAGACTTTATCAGGATTTTCTTCCAGAATTTTGGCTGGCTGCTTGAATAAACCCATTCTACCTAAGAATAACTATGACGATTTTAGGTAAGAAGAAATAATCATCTGATTTAAAGTTATTAGGGTTCTGTATTTAATTTTAATTTAATTTAGTTTTGCAGCAAACAGTACAGATTATGAGAGAATTTTTCTGCTGCCTTTGAAAGAAAGTATTTCCAGCAGCAGGTGAATTGCAGAGGTGTTATTTGTCGAATAAATGACCAGCATCATATTCCAGAGCATTTCTAGGTTTTTCAGAGTTCCTTTTCCAGTCTCACCTACTACAACTCTGCTTAACTTATGAAGTAGTGTCAAATTGTAGTATCAGTCAAATGACTATGAGCTAAAAATTAACCTGGTTTCAGTAGAAATAAATTAACTTCAGTAATTCACAGCAACATGCAAACTGACCTGTCCAGTAATAGGTTAGGTGCAAACAAAAGCTTTCCTGGGTGTTCCATGGAGCGCCAGACTAAGCCAATCATCAGTATCTCTAACCAGGCACATTCCAGTAGATGGACCTGATCATGGAGTGTTAAATCCACAAATCCTGAAAGAATAAATAGGAGACAGTGAAAACACTCCAGTTTTGTAAGTGGAACAACATTATTCAGAGAGTAGGTTACAAAGTGCATTGAAGCTGGATAACCAAAAAGAAAAAGTAATAAAGTAGACACTTTGTCCCTTTAAATTCTGGGCTGAGTTTAGCCTCTTCTTAGGTCCACCGTGGCTCCATCCCACAGTATGGTCAGCAATTTCTAGCCCCCTGGTTGTGTCTTGGCTGTACCCTGCCCCACAAGCAGGGCAAGAGCGAGGTGACCATCTTCATCCCCACAACTGGTGCTGGTGGCCAGGAAGGCAGGCGCACACTGGAGGAAAGGGCAGCCATCTGCTCCAGTGCCATGCTGCCTGCGGCATGATGGAGGGAAAACGGAAAAATGCCTCTTGCAAAATGAAATGATAGCGCTAATCAGCTAACCCCAGACCAGCCTTCCTGGTGGAATGCTGTTTTGTAGGCCCGTGAACAATTCACCATGCTGCAAGTGCTGTACCTGTGTGGAAGAGGTTCCAGTGCAGCATTTTAACTACACTAGGAAGAAAATGCTGATCAGATGAAAATGCACAATCAGAATTCACTGACAAACCACTCGCTTATATTTCTATTGCACTATAGCACCTGGAGGAAGGAGGTGACTTCTCTTACTCTGTATTTAAACAACACTAGAAACAACGAATGCAAAAGTAAGAGTTTGCTTATAGAAATACTAAAATATGAATATGAAAGAATAATGATGAAGGTAGATAGGAAAGCATAATGACAGTGGTCATTTTCTGTGTTCATTTCATGGAACAGATTGTATTATTCTCTATTTGAGATTCTCAATTTTCCTGAATGTTACTTTCAATCCAAAGATATAAGCAAAGGGGAGATTGCATAATACAATTTGTTAGATCCTAGTATAAGTTATTATTTAAAATTAGCATGAATTTTCTAAAATGAAATGCATAGGAATTCCCTTAAATCAGATCTTCTTTATCTTTTACTCAGTGTTCTGAGGGAAACACATTATTGAACATTGCCAGATTTTTTTTCAGTTGTAATAGATTCATATTAGTCTTCAGAATACAAGTTACAGGGTAAAGTACCTTCTGAGCCCAGTAAATGGCAGTGATTTTGCTTCTGTGTTGTGTCCTCACTAGAGGTATATACTGAGTCAGTTTCGAGGACTATATCTGACATACTCTCGAGTACTATCTTGAGAAAAATGAAAAATGAAAGACACATTTTTAAAGTTCAATGTTGTGTTACGAAATATAGTTTTCAAATAAAGAAGAGGAAGAGAAGGAAAAAAATAAAATTTACAATAACCTAGAAAATATTGTTATGTTCTGATGTAATTATTTTTAATGAAAAGATCTGAGAGCTAATCAGACTATTCATAAAGAGTCATTCAAAAACAATGAAACAGCGTTGACACGCCTGAAATAAAACTCATCTATCAACCATTAGGAGTGAATTTAGACGGTTGCAGTACCTGCTACTTTTGTGAAAGTGGTAACTATTGGGAAGAAAAAGTCTTTCCCTGTATTTTTCCTTTATCATCAAATGCAAAAATGACTTTCAGATTTCACAAACCAACGGAATGGCATTTGTCTGAGTCACCAAACAGCCTGAAACAATAGAGCTGAAACTTAGAAGAGCAACATTCTTAACTACAAAGTGTTGATTACAGCACTGAAGAGTGAAATTGGCAGAAAGAAATTACTGTCTATATACAGAGAACAAACAATAAACACTATGTTTCAGATTAAGTATTGCCTTAGTATAACTACACCAAACAATACAGTGTTTTTATCTGCGGTTGAAGAGTACCACAGCAACACAGGGACACAAATTCCCCTGTGGTGTTTGAAGTTTGCAATCAGCGCATTGCAGGTCAGCAATGTTGCCGTCACTCCACGTGGCTGCACACTGTTCTGCAGCAGACTGATTTCATTGTTGCAGAGGAACTGAGCTCATTACAACTGTGGCAATTCGCTTTCCTGTAAAACTCTGTTCATTCTACAAGACTCTGGATGCCAAAATGCTTTGCTTTGTTCTCCACACTGTCTTGGTCTTGATTTTTTACTACACCTATTCTCAAACTCCTTTTAAGCCCTATCTTTTTCTTAGCTCTGTTTTTCTCCATCCCCACATATGAAATTTCAGATTGCAGTGAAGCTAAGTAATCTGCACAAAATGTACAGAGAGAAAGTAAAAAAGAAAGCTAATAAATTACCTCACTGGTATTGTAGAGGAGGGATATTTTGTTAGCCTGCTTTGAGAATAGAAATATACTGCTAACAACAATGCTAGCATTTTTTTAAAGTACCTGTATGTGAATACTTTGCATTAAAAAGTCCTAAAAGGATTGGCCAACAATATTATTGCTGTCTGGAATATTAAGTCTGATTTCAGTGAAGCTAAGGAAATTTCAAAATACTGGGATGAAAAAGAAAACTGATTGTGAGTCCATAATTTAAAGCATTAAATTATCTGTCAGCCTGACATCTACTTTGGGTTCCATAACAAAACAGCAAACACAGACCTTGATTAATGCAGGTTTAAAAGTCTGTAATATAATAATATACACCAACTTTAATTCATAAAAAAACATATCAAATTACCTTGATGGCTTTTTATGTGACATCATAAGTTTAGCTGATAAAAATAATAGTTTTCATGACACAGACTTCTATGAGACATTTGATTTCATGAAACATGCAACAGATGACTGAATTAAAATATTTTAAATAACACATCTCAGTATGTAAAGGCAAAAGGGTAATGAACGGAACTGAAGTGTTTCTAAAAGAACACCGCACAATTTACTTCCTTACCCTAGGCAATTTTTTTAATGATGATGCGGAAAAAACAGAAATCATGATTCAGATGCCATGTGGGAAATAATGCAAAAAGTAGGTTGATAATGCAAGCAATCTAAATTACTCACTAACATAATCATAACAAATATAGACATAAGTTTAAAGCCAAGAATATGAAGCATATATGTGAGACAGAAACAGTAGCATCTATGAAGAGGACTTGGAAATGATCAACCGCATTTGAGCTTGCAATGGGAAGCTACATCTAACAAAGATAATAAACTTTATAAAAAGCCAGGGAAACTCTTGGAGTCTAAGCAAGTTAAATTACCTCTGTACTACCTGAATCTGGTAACCATTCTTCAAGTGGGATGAGAAGTTGGACAGAATGGTAGAGAAACGTCAAATGAATAAAACATTGAAAAACATACCCTCTAGTGAGGAATAAGAGGAATTTAATTACTCTTTGTGAAGCTAAATAGGCTAAAGGAGTTAAAGGACTGCAATGGGTAAATATCTAAAGAAAAAGAACGGCATTACAAAAAGTAACAGCATAACATCCAGAAGCCCATGGTGAAAGCTAAAACTGCTCCAAGTCAGGCTACAAATGAGGGGCCATTGTTAACAAAAGAAGCAGTTATCATCTAAGCAACATACTACGTTTCCATGAAATTGCTATCATTAGAAACACTAATCAAGATTTAATTATTGTTTTTAAGACATATTCTTGTTCAAGCAAGCCAATTCGGAGTAATGTTACAAAAGGTTAAATTAAATGATGAATAAATCATTAGTCACTTCATCACTCAGAGCATGCTGCACTTTAATGTCAGTAAAATTATGTGTAGATGTGCACTGCATTCTCAAATATCAGTGTTCTTTTAATGCTGGCAAGTTTTAAGAGAAAAAGTATTTTTGAATTATAAATTTTGGTTATTGTGCTTTAAGGAAAAAGAATAACCTTCACTGTTGATAAATTAATTAAGTGCAGCTTATGGATATAACTTACATCTGACTCCATACACCAGACTGACAAACTGCATGACGTTATGAGACGTATCAAAATCCTTATGTGGCCAAAACCCACAAGATCTAGATTGCCATTAAGCCATTTATATATCATATGCTTGGCAGAAGAAAGACACTTACAGAATAAAAGACATTGCTGGACCATCCTTTTTTTGTATATTGCTTAATTAACAGTATTCTTGAGTGATTGCCAACACAGAACACAATAATTATTCCACAAACTCTTGTATAAATACAGAAATCTGAACTTCTGAAAAGCCAGAAAGGTCTTCTGAGCACTCAGCTAAGAGTAGCAGGCAAATAAATTTGTTCTGTGTAGAAAACAAAAGATACTGTTCAAACTAAACTGACTATCCTTTCTAATACAAAGCAGCAATACATGCTGCATCAGTGCCAATATGACACAAATCTCTCTTTTCCAGACAGTAAGACACCTTGAAGCAGCAGGGGGTCCATGGATGAAAAGCTACAAAAACCCTATTTTGGCAAGCATGACCTTCTAGAGGTAATACGAGACTTGGGAATCCAAAATTGTAGCCCAAAGGCAAGGGTTGCCATGAATGAGCGCAAGGACTGCTGGAGTAGTGTTAGGTAAAACATATATCCTTGACAACACCAGAGAAGTGGTTTATGCACAAGATAGGTTGCAGTAACGAACAACATAAAGCCTAGGCAGTTTTCATCTATTGCTACTGCAACATATATTGTGAATCCTGCAGTCCTCTGAAATAAGCAACAAAAATATGTACATATATATTTCAAATTTTACCAATCAAATATTTTGAAACTAATAAATACATGTTTTGCCTTAGTGACTTTTGACCTAATAAGCAGCCTTCTATTTTATCAGAAACAATTTCTCTAGTGGCTACCATTTTCTGAGACCCAATAACCAGTGTCATTGCAGATTTAATCCTACAACAGTAAGTCCTCCAGTGAGTACTTACTATATTTGGTGATCATTGAATTATCATCATTTTCCATCTTCTACTAATATTCTTAAGACACAACTACAAGGTGTCCGGACTATTCCTTTTCCCAGAACAAATGGTATCTCAATCTTCTATTTTTCATCTGATCCAACTGTAATCCTACCCATATGTTCATACCTTATGTCTTAATTACCATGATGGGTACCTGAAATATAAGTTTCAGCCAATTTTTTAGAAGACAATAAACAACACTGTGCCATAAAGAACAGCTCTGTCTCCAGGTACTTTGCAGGAAAATAAAGAAAAATCAGTAAAAAATTTTCAAAACAATAGCAGAGGTCTGCCTAGCAAAGTATCCCATTTACAACAGCAATTGATACCACATGCTTACGGCAAAACATACAGCAGGACGAACACATGTTTCTGCAGAAAGATTTCTCAGGCTTCAGTGGTATGCGGCTCAGGGACATCCAGAGCCAAAGATGATCTTTTTGTGCCTAATGTCCCTTAACATTTTCTCCTCTAAGTTTGCCCAGATGCTTTTTGAACACACTTAGGCATTTAAGCCGTTTCAGATTTTTTATGTACTCTGGAAATAGTACTCTCTGGTAAGAAATTTCACACTCTAACACTAGGAAAATAATAATCTCCTGTTGTTATAGGGAAAAAGAAATCTTACTTTCATTCAGTTTACATTCATTTAATTATTTCATTGGAAGACACCATAATTCCCTAGGTCACTGCTAATCTTCTCTTTTCCAAACAGTTTTACTATATTCAGTCATTCCTCAAAAGAAAGATATCCTGTTCACCTTTGAACTCCTCCTGTCCTTGTTCGAGCATTTTCCAGTTCAACTATAGTCTTTCAGAGACAGTGAGACTAGAACTGCACAGTTTTTCAGTCTGCCCTTGTCTTCATCACCTTAGTCAACTTGATATCATCCATAATTTTTATTACTATTATTCATACCTATTTTTCCAGCTAACTTATGAATATGCTGAGCATCACAGGCCTAACTATTGAACCCCAAAGGCTATCTCTTTCCTAAATGTCCTGCCTGCTTGTCTGGAAAGTCTTTAACTTGATAGCAACAGGAATTTTATAATATCTCTTGTTGCAAAAAATACAGGATGTTATACTCTATAAAAATGTTGTGGGAAATCAGAACATTCCTATACTGTGTCTTAAATTTGCACAGATTAATCACTATTTTTTTCTGTCTTAATGCAGCATTTTGAAATGTGGCAACCACAGAAAAAGGCTGTTATTTACAACTCAGTACAGTATCTCAGCTATGCAAAGGTCATGTAATAGGCCACATTTGGAACAAAACACTAATTAGGCTGGCAAAGACAGCAGGAAAGTAGTGGTGAGTGCTGCAACCAAATAGCTAGCAACCATTTCAATAAAGCAACAAAATTAAGAGAGGTTTATATAGACAAAAAATATCTAAGTAGATGAAACAGACAAACAGAAAAATAATTCCTACAGCGATTTCTGTTCTCAAGAAACAGCCAGGAAGAGGAAAAACAGCATCTGTTTCTCCTAACCTGAAGCACACTGGAGGACCAATAGCTCAGTCTTGTTTGATCAAGATGTGCTTGCTGTAGTGCCAGGAGCTTGGTGCCCAACCTCTCCACTTCAAGCAGAGAGGTGAGACTGCATCTACGCACTTATCTAGCACCTAAGATGACATTTCAGTCTGAACTTGCATGGATCACTCAGCCTCTTCAACCCTTCAGGCTGAGCCCTGAAGCCTCTTAGTTAAGAGGTGGCTAAAAGCTAAGAAGTGGCTAAAACTTGCACCTTGACTATAGCCTTGTCTGTACACAATAGCAGGGCAAAACAGAGTCCAAGGACAAGTGAATTAGAGAATCATAGCCACAGTTTTCCATGAGTCTCAGTATTCACACAGCTATTTCTATAATTCTACTTATTCCAACTTCTTTCCACAGATCTTCAAACCAAAATTATAAGAAACTTTTATTGAGTTCTCCTCCTGAGCTCACTTAAAGTATGACATAGACTTATCGTCTTAACTGTTTACACAATTTCAGTGTTTTAAATCAAGACCTATTTTGAAGACTGAAGATCAAAAATCTCTAAATTCCAACATTTTAAATCTAAGTATTTTTCTAAAAAAATATAGTCTCATTATTTCAATTTTTTTAAAGGAACATTACTTTTGTTTCTGTAAGTGGGTGAGAAAAAAATTAACTACGATTTGCTGAGTTCCAGGGAGGAAAGTCTGAAAAACATACACAGAACAACTGGCACAAATGTAAGAGCATCTAAACACTTCACTTTTTCACAGTTCTCTGTTTTCGCTGCCTGTATAGTTATAATATAGCAGAATATTTATCCAAACTTATGCACTGTCTTCTCTAAGTGTAAACAGTCTGTCAAGAATGAAATGAGATGAGATCAGAGAGAACAGCATCTGCTGTAAATTACTGTTGATTCCTTTTAAAAATTTTACTTCACATTTGCCATTTTCAGCTCTAATGGTTCTAAACTTCTTTCTGAAAAATAACAATTACAATTTTCAGGCGCAAACATAGCATGTTAGAGATGCTTGGGGTTTTGGACAAGACCCAGAAAGTCAGAAGGATCATGAGGCCCTGCTTTCATGGTCTGTATTCATACTGAAACCCAAGATCGAGCAAGCTTTTGCCCTTCTCCTCCACGGAAGGTAGGTTTCCATCCTCCCTGAGCTCACCTTAGATGACCTGTCATATGGTTTGATGGGTGTACTGCCCCGGCCAAACTCCACACCTGACACTGTCCCAGCAGCAGGATGCTGCAAGGATGTCACAGCTGTAACTTTTATTTCAGATCTCATATCTAGGATCTGCTCTGTTATACTTCCACCCAAAAGCTGCACCGTGACAAATCCAAAATGCATTTCTCAGGTAAATGAGAAACATTTCAATTGTTTTCCAGGATTTTATACAGTTATCATGACTTCACTCAGTACTTTTTGCTTGCACAAAAAGTGCATAGTTTTTCAGGTCTGTCCAGTCCAGATCTGTTCAGGGTGAGGGGACTAAAAAGTTCCTGACGCCATTCCTGGTGCAAATAGCTGATGCCTTCTTCAGGACAGGAATGTCTCCTTCCCTCTTCAGGTACACACCATTCTAAAGTAAGACTGAATGTACCCTGCATACATCAGATCTACTAAAGAATGTCCTATTTCAAATTTCCTGTGTCAAAGCAAGCTTGTGAAGAAGTCAGCCAAGTAGAAGTTGGTCTACTCAAAGCCAATACTTGCACTGAGCACAATCTAGATTTAGGGCCATGGAAACACTTGAGTGGTAGTGACAAATAATCCCCGCTGGTCAGACATACATTCTATTCTCCTGACAAACCCTTGCCACATTTTTATGAAATACTGCTGTCTTGCCCGAGACAAACATCAGAAGTCCACAGCATAGCACCAGCTTGGCTGGCACTGCTCCTGGGGAGACAGACCACGCGCTGGCCCAGCGGGGCGGTGGGAATCCCCAGCCTGAGAGCCAGCCCATGGCTTTGGAGTGCTCCAGTGATTTTTAGGGACAGTGAGTTCTCACCGAACAGTAGCCCAAGCAAATTGTTCTGCAGGATTTGACTGCCTGGGAAAATCTGTCCTGTGCTGGTGGATGGTCAGTTTGTGTGTCCAAAGCTCAAGGTTTCTTCCTCACTGTGCTCTCTCAGGGAGAAGATAAGCTGGGTTGCATTGTAGCTTAAGCCCGTGACTGACACACAGCACAGACTACCCAACAAAGCTAAGTGCTTTCATGTCCTGACTTCCCTTGCGTGTGTCACTGTGTCTGCCTTGACTAAAACACAGTTTTTATTTTGCAACTGTTCCACTTTGTTAACCAAAGATTATTCCAGACAGTGCATTAGCAGTACCAGTTAACACAAATATGTTGAGGCCTTCCATCAGGGAACATAATAAAAGTAATCGACACTCACAGAGCACTTTACATTTTCAAAGGGCAGTAAAGCCATTAAGTATTATTAAATGTATTTTATAGATAGAACACAGAGAGGTTAAGTGCCTCATTCAGGAGGAGGCAGGATTAGGACGGAGAGGTGTGGTGGGCTCTCAGCACACTCTCTAGTCCTTTCAGCCACGAAAATCTTTGGGATGGAGAAGACTCCTTGAACTCAAATGCAAGCTCTCATTCCTGCAAATCAGTAGAAAGGTAAAAAAACAGAAGCAACTGAACTTGTCTCAAAGAAAAAAAGGAAGGCAGGCCTTACCAAGTTAGAGATGAGGGGGGAAATTTAGAGTGTGAGCGGAAAACCTGGATGCAGGGAACTAAAACATTAATTCTTAATCAGTTTTAAAACATTCACTAATCTAGGCAAGATAATTGCCTATATGAAAAAATCCTGGGCCAAAGCTTTCTTCCCCTTCTAAACAAGCAGTTTCAAATGTTGTTAAAATAATAACAAATCTTACTACTAATAATAATTATAACAGCAGCAACTACTACTGTATATGATTATTGGTAATGAAGGCTGCCTGCCAGTTTGCTGGTGAAAATTTTTACAAGGCAAGAAGGGAGACATATATATTTTCTATACAAGAACTAAGCACTTCAATAAAAAGCAATGTTCATTATTACACGACAAATTCCTGCAGCACTTACAGCACCTGTTTGAAGCATGTGAATTATCATTAATCCTCTGGACTGTAATCCAGACATCTGAGACTTTGACAATAGTAAGATGCTACTTTATGGTTCTTTTACCACTAAGAGCTGTGTTTTTTCTCAGGGATTTCAGGCTTGAAAATAAAATGCACAAGACACTCTCTGCATACTGAGAATAGGACAACAGCAGATGTTCTCTGTGATTTTAAGTGTAGGAATAGACCATCAGCTGCATGTGAAGGCTTTTCTTTTGAAGGTTGTCCCCTGAATCTTTCCCTGCACAGGTGAAGAGGGATACTATGAAAAATTTACTAGCTGCTGACTAAATACACAGTATGAAGTAACACATCTTTTCCTTATAGTCTCTGCAACTGTTAATTACATTGTGCTAAATTTATATCAGTACTGAGGCCAGTTGCAAGTAGGTTTAAGGGGGTTTTTAGAATTTGTCATTTTTGTAAGGAAGTCACTGCTATGCAAAATGTTTTCCATCAAAAGTAAATCCAGCTTAAATCATTCGTGCGACTGGTTATGCATTCTTGCCTGACTTTTACGAACTCAAAAGGCATACTCATAAATACAAGCTGTCCTCTCTACCTCATCCTTCCCTCACCTCCCCCTCCCTGCCCCACCAGAGCTGCTACTCTTCTGGTCTGTTCTGCTGGTTTAAGGGTTCAGCCGACCGATGAAATACCCTGGCAAGAAGGAGGAGTGTGAAAGGTGAGTGACGGGCAGCTGGGGTGCACCAACCGCCTCAGGTAGTTTGTGTAAACCTGCCCCAGGACTTGAGGTCACGTCCAGCATGACTTGGATTTTTTCGTATATTCAGCTGCATCCAAGAGAGCATGAGGGTTCAGGCATTTGTTTGACCTCCTTGCTAAAGTACCAGCCTGTGCTCCAGTCACAACCTAAATCAAATGTAAATAAGTGATGGTTTTGTGGCTATCGAGAAAAATCGTTGGAGGCGAAAGGTCTGTTTAAGCAATCCCTCTTTAAGCAATCTCTTTAAGCAATCACAGTTTTTAAGCAAACATATAGTCACTGGAGGGGGGAATAAGGAAGCAGGCTGAAGTAGCCTCTTTCACAGCCATTTATGTGACCCCAGCATGCCCTGTGAGGTTTCAAATGGTCGCTTCAATACACAGCTGTCAGGGGAGAATTTTAAAACCGAAGACCAACCTGTGAAATTTCCCAGTTGTTTTCCTCTTCTGCAGAGTGCACCTACATGCTTTTCATGCCTCCTTTTACTAGTTTCATAAGCACGGGAGTTAAAGGCCCTTAGGACTGGGCAGTACTCCAGCAGCGCCAGCGAGAGCAGCAAGGCGGGTGGTGTTTCGGGGTGCCTGCTCAGAGCTGGCTCGGGCAGCATCGCACACCCACGCTCGTTGCAGCCCCGGAGATGGGCCTGGCTAGAGGAAGAGGGCTCTGAAAAAACCTCAGGGCAGACAAAGGCGATGCAGATATGTCCTAAGGTCTAATGGCTGTATGGGTGGCAGGATGGGGAGTGCAAGTGAACAAAACTCAGTCAAAGCGAGCCTGAAGACCTGCTCTGCCACATGCAACTCACTTCTACTTCTCTGCACCTCATTTTTTCTACAGCTATTAGGGTATTAAAGTATCTCCATTGTTCCAGTTTTGATTATTTTTGTTCCATTAACTGTAAGAACTATATGAAAGACTCGAAGGTCATCATTAACAGAATCAAGAACATTTTGGAAAAGAGATAGAACTACATATGCAAGGTAACACAAACAATGATCAGCTTCAGCCAACTCTTCTAAACTAACATTATTTATTTATTCAAGGAATCAGAAGCTGAAATTAATTGTTATTAAATCTATTCTTTCTGAATGTCCCTAAAATCCTGGTTTCATACTTTTGATTATTTCCAATAATTTTGTTGAAGTATTTAAGAACTGAAGTTTCAGTGTTTCAATTTATATCTCCACTCATTCCTAGAAGCCTGAGAAATCATAGAATTGTAAATGTCACTTTTGAATTTAACACCTTTTTTGACTAAAACATCTTTCATGTGATGAATCTGGAGGGCAACCCTCTCCTCTTCTTCATTCAGAAAATCTGGTGAACAAAGCACTAAGCTTTCTGCTCCACAGTCTGTTCCATCCCAGGATCTACTGTACTCATCACTGAACCAATTAACATTTATTGCAGCAGCATCTGGAACTAGCAGAAAAGAGGATTATTTTGCAGCCCAAGGAGAAGAGGAAAAAACTGTCAAGTCTGTAGTGAACTCAAAGATTAAAATTGCTTCAAGACTACAAATAGAAATTGCTCAGAACATAATGTGCTGTACCCAAGAAATGAAGCATAACCTCAGAGTTCATGGTCTGGTCATTCTTTATAGTCATTAGGAAATAAAACTAGCTTGACTAAGGCACCTGCATTCATTTTATTTCTTCAGATTGTTCACTTCTGGAGAAGTCTTATTTTTGTTTGTTGCACTTCCATGTGAGCAACAGAAACTATGTATGTATACGTCTTGTTTTTTGTTTATTACATTGGCTGGTACCTACACCGAAACAGAAACACAAGCATATATAAGTAAGGCTCAAATGTTTATTTTTCCTCCTATTCTTTTCACCCCTACATCACTGCTTTTGAACAGAACCCAATCTCTGAAAAATTATCCAAGAAATTGCAACGACACATCAAAGAGAAGACAGACAGCAAAATTAATTGCAGTAATTTCCTTTCACCACTACAACAACAAGAGCATTTTAGCAGCTGTGTGGGAGTGTCATCATATGACAGAGCAAAGGAATACATTACAGGGAAAGCAAGACACTGGAATGCAGCTCACCATTTATATTCATTTTCTTGTCCAGGAAAACCTAGTAAGTTAGCAAGCAGCATGTTTCCAGAAAACACATCATTCACTTAAGCCCCTTTTCTTGCACACTGTCCTTCAATGCATGACAAATTCAACACATTTGCACATTTAAGCATCTGCAAAGCCTCAGGCAACCTCAGGAAACTGTTGCATAGACCAAGCTCAGGTGTGCATACACTACACAGGTCTTGCACTTAGGGAACCACCACACAATCACAGAATGGTTGGGGTTGGAAGGGACCTCTGTGGGTCTTCTAGTCCAACCCCCCTGCCGAAGCAGGGTCACCTAGAGCAGGCTTCACAGGACCTTGTCCAGGCTGGTCTTGAATATCTCCAGAGAGGGAGAATCCACAGCCTCCAAACTCCTATACTGCCTGCTGAGACATATGCTGAAGCTAGAGCTAGTTTGAAGCATCCTGACAGAGCATTTTACACTGGAAAGTGACAGGCTGATGAGCTTAAAACACTCTGGAGAACACATCAGATTTTACAAAATGAAAATAAACAAATAAAACCAGGCTGGTTTCTATCAGGGAACACAGGGTGTCCATCTCAGCTACCTCATCTTAATTTTCAGCACTCCACCAGGCACCTACTCCTACTCAGCATTGTGAAAGGTACCTAATCTTCTAGGAAAATTAGGACCTTTTTTTTCAAAATTGTCATCTTTTCGTTTCAAACTGGTGACTAAAATATTTGAAATCTTAATGAAGTCTAGTCTTTCCTATTGAATAAAATGTTTAATTTCACCTGATAAAGTTATTATCTTGCAAAATAGTCCAATAATATAATTTTGGGTTAAGTGAATTTTTTGTTGTTGTTGTTATTTGGATCTGCCATGAAACAAAGAAGTTAATTATTCACACAACTCTGATGGAGACATCTGGAAAAGCTTTGGAACAGTGTACAAGCTCATCCAAAGTAACTGGACCTATAAACCCTGTTTGTCATCCTTTGTCAGGACTGGAAAGTTGCATGGAATTTCATTACATTAAAAAAAAAAATCACAGTAATGTCTTTTAATAAGTACAATAGCAGAAATTAAAGATTAGAAGAAAAATGTGTAATTTAAAATTCAGCAAGTTTCTCCTGGAATTATAATTTGATATTTTTTTCAAACTGGTAAAAAAGTGGTAGTTTTTATCTTTCTCATCTACAGAGAAAATTTAATTTATTTTGTTTTTTTTTTTTTTTCTTTCACCTGCATATGGAATGCGAGTTGGACAGACTCCTCATGAACAGGAATAAGACCTTTAGCTTGGATCAGGAAATAGAGCCAATTCACACAGTTCAGACATAGACAAGAGGACTATTTTATGAGTAGCATCACCATACTGACCCTCAGGGCACAATATGGTTCACGTATAGAACACTTTTTCAGGCTGAAGGCTCCTAACCTCGGAGGCAGAATAGGATAGGATGTGTCTGGTGTAGGAGCCCTGAGGCAACAAATACCATCTGACTGCAACCCAAATGATGTTGCCCACATTTGATGATACCCAGAATGTTCTTATGTTCTTGTTATGTACTTCTACAGCTCATGTATGTTTATAAGCACCTACAAATGCACTTAAATATAGTCCTACCCCTATAAACATCAGGTAATATCAACCTGCTCAGAGACTCAGAAGCCAAGAGACACCATGTCAGGTTGGCAGCTTGTTAAGAAGGGGGAAACGAACATTGTGCTGAACTACTTCTTGACATCCAATTATTAAATTATTTCAGAGCGGTTTCTGACAAGCTGATGCCTCTGTGTCCCACCTACTTCAAATCATCAGTTAAAAGTTACTCCACAACATTACTTATAAATAAAATATGTCCTAGGAAAGCTGGTAACAGTTATTCCCTGTCAGATGAAGAAAAGCAGATCTGAATTCATCAGACTGCAGTGATGGAGTTTTACCAAAACCTCTCAGAAACCTTACTACTGATAAAAAAGTTACAGAAAACCTCATCTGGAGTTTGAAGAAAAGAGCACTCTAACTGAACTGTCTGCTGAAATAAGACAGTAAGGGAAAAGTACTTATGCTGCCTGGCAGTGTCTCATTCAAATGTCAGGATGTTTCTCGAACACTTGATTAGAAGTGGCCCCTTCAAAAAAAATAATTTATAGAGTGGAACAAAGGTACAAAAATAGAGAAGAAAGCGAGCTGAGAAACATAATTGATTTCAAATAAATTACATATTTTAGCAGACTATATTATTTCAGACTTAGTTATAATTAATTTTTCCTGAGACACACTTAGCAATATCAAAGATCACTTCTCAGGATAGCTTTGCATAACACTTGGATAAAGTAGCATGTAAAACTTCTGCAAGATAAGCCACATTCTTTGGAAGACAGGTATACTGACGAGGCATAAAACAGGAGGGTAGTGAGGATTATTTTTAAAAAACAGCAGATTTAATGCAGATTTATATCTGTAGGCTAAGAATCTTAAAATTAGGGATTTTTTTTTTTCACAACAGAGATATTTAGTGTGCTTCACAGCTTTCCGATGTGGCAAATAAAGCTCAGAGATTGTAATTTAGGGATAGATACACTGTGGCACACTGTAAGAGTTACACAAAGCTAACACAGGGAGGCCTTGGCACAGTCAGGCACAAAATTAGCGTTTCCCAGTGGTAAAGCAGCTTTCTTCCCAAGAGTCCCAGTGTAAAAGAACACAGCCCTACATGTATACTTGGGGGAAAAAAAAAGTGTATTTGGTATTCATATTAGAGTCAATGATTTTCCATAGCAGTGTTTATATGAATGCCAAGTGGGGAAAAAAACAATGAAGTCCCAAGCAGCTTTGATAAATATGCTAGGTTTTCATGGACAGCTCTTCTCTGTCAGCTGAGAACATGCCTATGTAAACAGCTTTTAAAATGTATGAGATACTAACCAATTAATACCAGTGGTTAATTCCACCACCACAGAATAAAACATACTAGAGCTTTCCTTTCCCACAGACCTTGTAAAATCCCATCCTGCATAAGAAGAACAAAAATCAGCTGCTGACCCCAAAAAATCTGGCACATGCTTCTGTTGCTTCAGGTCACTATTTATTACCTGCACAGTGCAAACTTGGCCCAAAGACCTTCCAGAAGAATTTGCTGCCTTCATGGAAGACAAAGACAGAAGAACAACTCCCAAATAATATGCACTAAAATAGGCAACCAACCACAAGGTACCTCAGCAATAAGAAAGCCCCAGGGTTCCTCTGTCTTCCAAACAGCACAGATAAATGAACAGCCAGTCTTTGCCTCCTGCGAAGTAAAGTCCCTTGTACCCCAGGGATGGAAGCAAATGGACGACCCGCATGCACTAGGATGCATCTGGAGTGAGGGGAAATTACCATGCTTCCTCTTCCCTTTGACTCCCTGTCCCCTAACATCTCTGCCATAGTATTGCAGAACTTATTACAGATCAAGCAGAAATATGCAAAGTAGAAGCTACACAACATTACTTCAGCAAACAGGACAAAGGCTGTAAATGGTGCCAGTAACTAGAAGATTCTTGCCTTTTGTACTGGAGAGATTGGAAAAGACCTCTCTGATGAAGTGGAAATAAAGAAATTCATTTAGAAAAAGGCTCAAGCTAGAGCTGTATGTTACTATTGACAGTACAGATACATGAATATTTCTTTCTAGCACCCTCATGTTAATACTTGTCTGTTCATTCCTGGTATACTGTTACCCTCATGTTTCTACTGGCTCAACTATTTTGCAGAGACCTGGCATGGGGAACTCACACAAGTTACAGGCAACCCAAAACACACACAAAAAAGGGTTTTTTTCAACTCTGATCGCATCTGCTGCTTGCACAGCCACCCCAAGCCAGGAGGAAGCACAAAGGCAGGACGTGCTCTAGCCGGTGTTGCAACTGGAAGAAATACTTGTGAAACTATAATCTCACAAAGTACATCCTGCAAATATGTGTGAAACTCATAAGAAATACCTCCTTCATAGCAGTCAAAGGAGATCTCTGAAGTAGGTCAGACGTGCAATACTACTATATTCATTTGTATTAGTATATTCTATATGCTATACTAATACGATATTACGATTTTGGCTTTATTATGGTCAGTTGTTTCTAACACAGTGGATTACCCAGATAGAGACTGTTCAATGTTTTAGTAAACACTTGGCTCAACTTGCCAGCAGCCTGTATAGTCACTTCTCTATTTGTAGCCATGTTTTCTGAGGGACAGCAGCTGTTGCAGAAGATGCTTCATTATTAAGCTATTGATAAGATTTAAAACTCTCTGGAAAATTTCTAATTAACCTAGTATGCCACATTCCTTACTTTTGTGAATCAAGCAAAATCAGATTTCTTGAATTTTAATTTTCTAAATCACCTCAAACACTCCATAACGTAATTTCACAGGGACCACACGACATTTTGTCTAGAGGCTAAGTGAGATTTTGAATTGTGCTTTTCCCCTTGTCTATATATTAACCTCGATTCCGGGCCTCATGACCTCCTACTGGATTAACTGAAAAAAATCCAAACCAAAAATCTCAAGCTGCAGAGAAAAAAAATCACTGAAGTTTCTGCCAACATGCATTTCCTTTTCTGAGGTCAATCTGCTCACAAGAAATACCAGATACCTGGGAGAATCGCTGGGTACCCCCCAGCATCCAGAGCAGTGCCCCTCAGGTGGGGAAAGGGAGCAGGACACTGAGACAAGGTCGAGATCTTGATTCCTCTCTCCTGTTTCCAGGACTCTGCTTTTCAAGAGGTTTAAGAAGCTTTAGGTCTAGACCTAGAGTCTAATATCAGTGGTAAATAATTCACCTCCATCTCCCTGCTGAGGACCATGGTGGACAGCTATGCTTCTTAGAGAAACAAAATTTTCCATAAGGAAGAGAGAAGGAAATATTTTCTTATGGCCATTCTTAGCTGAGAACAAACTTCTGGCAGAACAAGGCAATTGTAGATTTCTCATTCCCCATTCCACTGTCGGATATGCTTTAACTTGCTTTCACTAGCTTAGATTTGCAGCAGTCCATAATACACAGACAAAACAACATACTCTTTACACACATAGGTCATTTCCTGAAGAGATAATCAAAGAAAATAAATGAGCTGCATAACAGATGTGTCATATAATGCACCATTGCAGCGATACAGACAGGGTGAGAGCCTATCCAGAAGAAGTCCGCAATAAATCTTTCCTAATTATTTCTAGGTATCTTAAAAACTCCTATATATCTAATGTGAGATTTTAGTGAATGACTTGCTCGAACAGAAAACTAATACATGATGATGTTAAAATAGCCTCTAAACACGAATTACAGATGACTGTGCTGAGGGATGTAGTACTGGAGAGAACCTAAAAGAACTAAGCTGAAGTTATTAAACATCAAGTAAAAAGGGCCAATTTATGTGAATTATGTGAACAGGGAACAATGGATATGTGCGCATGCACATACGTATCGCATCAGTGCTTTCCAACAATCACATATTCTTTTTGCAAATTATTTTAAGAAATAAATAAATCAGGAGGGATCATTACTTACTGTTTACTTAGAGTGGAAATTAATGAGCGTTTCTTGGAAAGCTGCAGAGTTCAGCATAGCTGAAGACTCTAGGACAGATACGTTCATCCAAGAGTGTAAATTACTTATCAGCTAAAGAAAAATAGCAGGAAATGTTTTTGTAAAAGGATCATTTCTTTTAGAAATAAAATATTACAGTTTAAATATTTAATTTCCTTAAGTTTTGGCTGAAAAAGAAATAAAAATTACTGCGGGTGCTCATTTTTGCTTCTTTGTTCAGACATTTCTTACTCTGCAAAGTTCTGACCAGAGTCAGCCTTGCAATAGCACTTTGGGTCTTGATTTTGAAACCCCCATGTACATAAGGAACTTTATGTGTGTGGAGTAGTTCCATAATCTTAATAAATGTATTTGTAGATGTGAATACTTGTAGAAACAGGGATTTACAGGCTACGTTTGTCTTGAGATTTAAATTTAAATTTTAGCTCATGCTCCATTCAGGGATATTTAGATGGAGAGAAGTATTTGAAGTTCACCACTCTAAAGAAGGTTGCTTTTAAAAAAAAATCACCTAGAGTAGAACAGAAATATTACGCTGAGTTAATAAAAGGATGGCTTTGGATCCCTGTAGTAATTGTTTTTCAAAATATTTACTTCCATAAGCAAAGGGAACTAAGACATCTCTGGGAAAACAAATATTACAGCATTTCAAAAGAAATACAGGGGTTCCAACAGTTACTGATTTACTGGAAAAATATTATGAAGAATATTGTTAGCTATATTTCCATTTTTCTAAATACACAAAAAACACTTAGTCTGAAAAAAAAAAAAGTGAATTTTCACAGCATGTTACACACATTCACCTCCATCTTACAGAAACTCATCTACTTAAAAGAAAGGCCACGGCCATTTTTTAGTCCTGTGCATAGAGAACAACTACAGTTATGCAATGTAAGTAAAAGACAGTCACTTTCATTCTATATTTGTTTATAAGCTTGTATCTTATTACATCTTTCCTAAATCCAAGCAAGCTAGAACATTGGATAACATGCTTGATTTAATAGCTTTTAGCGGTCACCTCTCTACTCAAAGCAACTACCTCTGTGAATGAGAGGCCAATATAGCAGTATTTATGAATTACTCTAACATAGGATTTTTGTAATACTAGAAAGAATTACTGAAATTTATCATGCTTTTGAATGAAATATCACCTCGCATATGAAGTAGAGCTTTTAATTGTGGCCAGAGAGTGTTGCTAAAAGGGATACAAGTAAATGCACTCACATACCAGCATCAACACTTGATTTATTCTTCAGAATATCTTTTTCTTCTGGACAAAGAAATAAAATCTGGAAAACTACAGAACTAGCTTTAGGAGTTTGTAAAAAAAATCTAGTAAAAATAAAAAAAGATATGAAATGTTGCAAGATATGTATTAGAAAACCCTCACGGATACACATCTGAACTCATTCAAAGGTTCTCTAAAGAAAGATTCAAAGTGATTTTCTAACTATTTTTCCTTTCCTAACTCTGTTTCCCTTCATTAAACATTTATGCAAATCAAGTGACCCAGTTTGAATATATTTTTGTAATCCCCACTGCCAGGAAAATCCTGGGGAAAGAGTGGGCAAAGGCTATGGCTGGGAAGAAGAAAGGGGACAGGGACAGTGAGCAGACATCCTCCCAAGGCTCTTCCTGTGGCAGGAGGAACAGACAACAACCAGAACCTTCTGCTTCAAAGACCCCCTGAACAAGTTACTCCCTCCAGCAGGAGCCCTAGGAAGGAGTAAGAAGCCCAGGACTGAGCTGCTGAACTTACTGTTGGCTCATCTGACTGATTCCCAGTGTCTTCTTCCTCTGGTCCTTTTCCATGTGCTCTCTCCTTTTTCTCCCAGCTGGAGTCTCCTTGGTGCTGGTCAGCTTGCTAACCCTAATCCAGATGCATTTATCTCCCCTTCTATATTCCTAACTCTAGAGACTCCCTAGAGTTTGAAAACCACTGCAATAGGGTACCTCTTAAACGACCCATATCACAGTTGTTACTCAGACCCTGATCCTTTTTTCTCCTCTTATCATTTTCTTCTGGTCTTCAGCTAGTGAAAGCACTGCCTGTATTTTTGTTCCCCTAGATACCTGCAGTCAAAGTTTATGTTCCTTTCCAAGCACTTCTGCTGAACTGTTGTTTCCCAGCTTTGGCTTTTCCCTGTCTGACACAAGCTCCCGGTGTATATAACTCTGTCAGATATCTCCCTGTCCTTTAGAATCAGCATCTTCTCCTCCGTGTCTCACCGGCAAACCATTGTGTCACAAGGTCTCGTCCTCTTCTCTCTTTTAAACAGGAGGAAACATATCTCATTGTGTTTCAAGAGCACTAAAAGACAGTTCTATAGAGAAGAAAAACTGCTTGCAAGAGTGGGTTTGTCTCACACAGCACCCAGAAACTGGGGGAGGACAGAAAGAGGGGTTTCTTTGATTTTACATGATATGGACATGAAAGACCAAAGATGCTTCCCAGACTAAGAAAACATAGGGGTGGAAAGATTTTATTTCATATTCAACAATTTTAACTCTGCTGCCCTGCGTAATCATGCTATTGTGTGATACCTCTTAGTCTGATGTTCAAATTCATATGGAAAGTTATCATCTTATTCCACTACAAGGACTGATTCTTATCTCTTAAATTCATGATAATGAACTGAAACTTCACAGAAATTAAATTAGCAAAAAGCAGCCATAAAGTAAAATCCAGATGCTTGTTATCATTTCTCTTCTGCTTACAGATCTATTTGCTTCCTCTGATTTTTCCCCTATGCAGTCAGGGGAGTAGTCAGAGTATCACTTCAACAGAATAAACAGATAAGGGGGGGGAGGGGGTTGATAACATTTTACACATCTCCACAGCAAGCCGGGTAGTCAAAACAGAAGCAACTATAAAGCAGATATTTTGGAAGTTTTATCAAAAATTATTACAGGAATTGAAAGCCATTCCATTTTGTAAGCAAAATGCAAATTATTGCCAGGAGGAAGGAGCATCACTACATTTAGAAGCTCTATAAAGTGTCCTGCACCAAAAGGGTTATTAACACACACCACTCTTTCACTGCAAGCTTTTTTTTTCCAAGGTTTGCTGTCACTGAAGTGCAGTGTAAAACTGTGGCTATTGTTGGCCTCTTTACACACTGTTCCTAATTTAACAAACAGAGCAGTTTAGAAGGTCAAATAGGAAAACAATATCTTAAGAAAATAGCAGCTTCTGTGGCTTTGAAATAAAAAAAGTCAGTGCCAAAATGTTTATCTCCTCGGTTCACGAAGCCATAAAATAAGTACAGCACAGTGAATCATCTCAATACTTCAAAGCTTGTGTGCCCAGCGTACCGTTTTAGGGCTATTAAGTTGTACAGCTACGGTACTTGTAGTAAATAGTTATACAAGATTGCAGCAGCAGTGCCAAAGATTTCACCGTTGCAACAAAATTTCCTTAAAGCTACACTCTTTACCATGAGCTCACTGTATAAGCTCGTAATGTCTCTTACCGTCTCAAGAGCTTCTGCACAAAATAATTAGAGAATACAGCACTCTAAATACAGATATTAAATGACTTAGTAAGTGAATGATGAAATACAATAACTTAAATCCTTTGACATATCAACATTTCTGTGGTAAAGCAAAGTAGTAGCTTTGCTCATTGAATTAAAGACCATAATAAAAATTCACTAATTTAAAAAAACTCATTCTATGAGACTGAAAGGGGTACTATATTCCCAAGATATTATGTAAACCAAGAGAAAAATCAAAAGCCGTATCTTTCAGGAATACATGATTCAGAAATAGGCAGAACATTTACTCATCTACGCTGATACCTTGCCTACATGTGATTTTTACTAATTTGTCCCAGTGAAGTGGTAAAAGGCTCAATTTACATGTGTATGTAAAGTCTAGGCCATCACGATCTGTTTGCACCCGCCTTGCATGCAGCGGCTTGCTATTCCAGCTGACTGAGGTAATGAAAAGGCATCACTGGTGTCTTACAGAGGCCATCTGCGGGGAGTTAAGCCAAAATCCCCATTAGTCCATGTAAAGAGCAAGTCCTGTGGGGCATCCTGAATTTTTTGTATATGTCATAGGACACTGTAGAAGACTTTTGTTCATGTAATCTGGCAAACCTGCTTGCATGAGCGGCCAAGGTTTCAAAGGAAAATTAAAACAAGCTTTAATTCACTTGGCATATTACAAATTGCATTGTCATGGGACAGCTTTGTTATGACCTCAGCTAACAATCATGTTATACTTAAATATTGAAGATCATTTTTAAGGTTATGCACATGAAGCTGCCACAAGTTCTCTTTTCCCCAGCAATTTGTTTACACCCCCAAGGTTGCAGAGTCAATTTAAGCAAATTTTAAGCAATGCTGAACAAGTTGCAAGAAAATTTTAGACCAGTTCTCACCTTCCTAATCAGGGCGTGTCTGCAGGAATACCTCATTTGGGGGATTTTCCTCAGCAAGTCTTTATAACAGATCTCTGCCTACATTATACTACACAGTCCATCAGGAATTATTTTTCACAACTCCTTTTTGTAGAATAGATTCATTTCTATCTGGTACGTCTTCTAATTAACCATTTCTTCTTCTATGTCCACTTATTTACATCACCAGAAAGACTGGCTGACTGAAACAAGGGTCAAACAATGGTTTAACATGTTCCCTCTTCTTTAAAGCCTACACAGCAAAATAAACTCCAAACATGTCCCCGAAGGTCCTTACGCTTATTTGTAAGCTGTATCTTCGTTGTATGTCTGCTCCGTTAATATCAATTTCTTCCTTCCTCAACAAGTGTACTTTCTATCCAGCCACTTGTATTGACTTTGCTCCCTGCTTTACATCAGCTAAGTGCCTGCATTTAGCTAAACGACCTTGCGCAATTCTTCCAAGGCTTGAGAGGTGTGCAGAGGAGAGGCTGTTTCCTGCAACTGCTTTTTTTCTACTGCAAAAAGCACATTCGCTTTTTAGAAAAAGATGTTTTTACCCTGGATTCCAAAGCTTGAAACCTTAGTAAATTAGCTGAGAGAATAACTGAGTGGAATCCAACAATGCTGTTGCACAAAATACTTCATCTTAAGGAAATAGTTGTTCAGTTTCTCTTTTTATGCATAAAGTATACAAAAATTCTCTCTAATTAAACAGTATTGCGTAATTCCTAGTGATAATGGAGTATTCAAAGGCAACATACAGATGTGAGTTGAAAATATGATTTACATTGTCAGACACATTTCTCTTAACATACATTTATTGCCAGTACATTCCAGCAGAAGGAAAGTTAGGCAAACAGTCTGAGCAAAGGCCATATATTTGAAAGGTGATCAGTACTTCTTAAGATTTAATATTGTCAACTAAGAACATTCAGTCTTTTCTAAGGACCAAATGAGATATCCAGAAAAAACAATTTAACCGTCTAGATCCAAAGTTCCTACTCTCTGAGGACCCAATTTTAGAGGTAGGTAAACAATTTGACCTAAATTCTTTTAAAACAACTTTTGAAAATACTTTAATTTCTGCTTTGGTCATGCACACCATCCTCCAAGCCACCACACCAAGAACCAGCTAGGTGTCCAGCACTTTCAGAATCCCCAAACTATTCATATTCTATCTCTCCTGCTTTAGGACTTTCCTTTGCTATGATTGTTTGTACAGTGCCTAATAGATCAGACTATGACTGGGAAGGGATTTTTTGTTTTTTAATCAAAGTTCACCAGTTTTGTATCAAACTTCACCTGCTGGAGTACTTATTAATGCATATACGTAGAGTCATTTGGCATAATTTCTCCTTAGGAGCTATTTTGGTAATAAACAGGCACATTTATTTAAATCTAAAATGCATTGGATGTACACAAATAGTTGATAACCTTATACTTTTGATTTTCCAAACTCAGAAGATTCCTTAGGAAATAAAGTACATATTTCATAAACCAGGCAGTTTTTTGATCTTCACCATATGTAATCATCATGTGACAAGCAGTTTTAGAGAGATTTCTGAGTAAAAACCAGATCTGAGTTCCCTAACGGTGTTGCTTTGTATCTAAACACATTTTCATTAACTATATTAACTATCAAAAGCAAATGTCATAGAAGACAAATGTTCCCAGTAGGACAACATAATGAATTTAGAATGTGGTATATTCATGTTGAATGTAAATTAATGAATTCTAACAGGCTAGACTAATTATATCTCTAAAATCAGTAGAAAAGTCATTTGAGTTTAGCTATTTTGATAGCGAACAACTTTAGCACTATGGACATAATGTTCATTTTTCAAAAACATTTTGTAAAGGTGTGATCCAAAGCATGCCTATGTTAACAGGAGAAGCCGCCCTCAACTTGAACAAACTGTGGATCTGGCCTTAACCACTGTGACCTTGTCAAGAATAAAATTCTCAGGTGATTTCTTATAAGATACGATGAGAAATGAAACACACACAGGTTCTCATTGATCATAGCTGGAGCCCACAAAGTGACATGTGAAAAGTGGTAAAAAGGAAACCCACAAGGACTGGAAAAGACTCAGATTTTATGGGTTATTGATTTACCAGGAAGAGTCTTGCCAAGTTTAAATGAAGGAAAACAGAAAGATGGCATAACTCGGGTGTAATGCCATTGAGGTAATGCACTATGTGTGTGAGAGCTGTGGTGCTGTTCTCTAACATCCCTTCATAAAGCAGTTACATAATTTTAATGGAATAAATGGCTACAGTAAAAATTTAAAAGATCAGAATCCCAGTGAGTTATAAAGTATAAATTGCCATGTAAGCTGCTATTTTTCAAAGCTATAAGTACAGCATGTGCAATACATGAACTTTAATTACAAAACTGCTCTCTCATTTCATTGATATGTTAATTAAACAACACGAATGAATGTGTAATATACATTAAACCAAAAATATTACATACTTCCCACAATTCTGTAATTCCCTTCCAGGAAAAAGGGGTCATAACTCAGCAACCATGATGCACCACAATGATAAAGATAAAACCATCAAACTCCAGCAGGAAAAAAATTTTCATACAAAAATTCCTATTCTGGGTCTGTTTTTCAGACCCAGAACTCATGGAAGATCTGCAATATATGGTCAAAAACACAAACTGGCAATTAAATAAATAATATTAATTCTTATAGGTTCAGTAACGAGGCTAAATTTATGGCTTACGTTACGGACAAGAGAGCAACCCTTTTTTCCAAAAGGATCTAAATAATTAACATGATTCAATTAGATCAAATTGATTAGATTTGGCTTTTAGTAGTCTGTTTTTACCTTTAATTTTGCTGATTTTTATCCCAAAAAAGGATTTTAATTAAAAAATTTTTCAACATTCTATGGTGTGGGGAAATATCTTTTCTTGAATAAATCTTTCTTCAAAAGTCACTTACATGGCACTATAGTTTTTTATCAACCAATATAACACAAAGTTTGTGGGGTTTTTTATGTATTTATACTTCAGTGAACAATTTCCATGAAATTAGAATATGTAGTGTGAAAACTGGTATGTTTTTTTTTCTATTGGTTTGTCATGTAATGGCTTCTATAGTCCACTGGGTCTTATTTTTCCTTACCTGGAACTCTCTTTGCCCAGTTGATCATGTGCACTAATTCTCTGTCTGCAAGGTTGGTCAACAGGGTCATCATAGAGGCTTCATTGAATGGTCTATTTGGGTCATATTCAGAATAAACTATGGGTGGCTCAGCTTCCAGTAAGGCACTGACCATCTGTTCTGCCGTCAGGGACAGGGCTGGACTGTTCTTCTTGTTGTGTTTAACCACCAGTGGACTTGCCCAAAGGGTGGGAGCTCGCAGCTCTGTAGAAGCAGTCTCCCCATTCCTGGAATCCTGCTCCTCTCTTTGACGTTTTTGTTTCATCATTCGCCCACCTCTGCGGTCTTTCCGGATTCCTAGAGACACACAATAATATAATGAATTCCTTTCCTTGAACATATGTGTTACATACACATGGCTTCAGCCAATCAGCAGCTGTTGTTAATAGACCCATATAGAATTAAATCTTCATTTATTCTGTTTATTTTCTGAAGACTTCTTCCTACATATGGAATCTTACACAAGTAGTTGGAGAGAAAAACTGTTTTGAAAAATGTGGTGTCAGGAATAGTGCACTCCTTCCTAAAATTCAGATCAGTTGGGCTTACACAGGGCTCCAGACTAGTGACACTGTATGGCTGCCTTAGCTCCAGAAAAGGAAACCAGCAATTGGAAATATATAAATATTTCTTCACAGCACTAACTTCAAAATATGTCCCAACGTCTAGCAGACAACTATTCTACAAATAATCAATGATAACTTAATGATCTGGGTAGGCTAGATCACAGAAGCAGCTCTTAAAAACTATCCAAGAAAGTTATGTTTGAGTTCACCAATTATTTTAATTAAATATCATCCTATTACTGAGCCTGTGATCTTCATAATTACATAAAAAACATCCAAAAAGATCCCATTATAAGATGAGCTTATACAATAATAAAGAATGCCATAGAAGCAGATAAACAGAAGTAAGAAAAGGAAAGATAATTGCAACCTCAGAATCTAATGTGGGAGACCTACTGTCAAAAGGCTGTAATAACTCTAACAGAAACCTTCTTTGTCATTACTGCACATTTCTGCAATGTGCTTAGTACTGTATGACCCTGAACCTTGGGATATTATCAAGGCAGACATACCAATTAGAACAACAACATAAGACCTTACAGTGGAACAAAATCTCCCTTTGCGGAAAGGCTACAAGAAAGCGTAATGATAAAGCCCCTGTAGATTCCAAACCTAAAGAGAAGTCTGATTCTGAGTGGAGGAGGCACAGGCATTTTGAGGCTGGGTTAAAAACTTGAATCAATCATCATCAAATGGGGGCAAGGGACAAGAAAGTAATAAGGAAAGCACACAAGGAGCTGAGCTATGAGGCGAAGGAAGGTTATGATGGAGTTTATTCTGGAGTTCTCACACAATACGGAAAAGCAGCACTAGTCCCAGTTTGAAAATCAAAAGAAGAAGTATCTGTAGAAGAGAAGGAAAACTATTCAAGAAACAGAGAAGACAGAACAATTAAAAAAAAAGGGGGGGGAAAAAAACCTGAGAACTGCTGGCACTTGCAAGCGATCAGTACATGTGTTTCTGATGGATAGGGGAGTGGGAAACACAATCTTTGCTCAGATTTTTTCACACCACAAAAATTTAAACTTTTAGATTTCCAGACTTTGCTAGCAGCATCTTCATCTCACATCCAATATTCCTGCATATAAGTGTTGGATCATATCACCAGGCATCCTTTCCCAGTCTCAAAGAAACAGAGAGGATCTTTAGATCTGTTTGCCTCTTTCTTTGAATATGGTGATATTTTCACTGAATTATTACTTGAAGATTAAGCACTTTAAGTCTAATTCATTCAAAATCTAGTAGGCCTCCTGATTCTATTCTATTAATCATTCCAGATAAAGCAAGTTCAATAAATTTTTCATCATTTATACTATTTAACCTCTCTATGTTTTCCCATTTGTTAAACTTGTTGTAAGCCAAAAGTCTCAAGTGCATTGCTGCTTCCATTTTTCATTCAGCAATACCAACTTTTTCTACCACTTTCTCTTACCACTAAACTGTTTCTGTTTGGGAGATGAGGGGGAGATTCTTGCTATTAAGAAAAATGCAAGACTTATTTTGGCAAAACATCATCCTGGAGTTATTGTCACTGGTAGCATACTTCATTGCAATAGTCAATAGCATGCACGCTCTATCTGTGGCAGATACATTTGTTGTAAGCTTTATACCAATGTAATGTTTTTGAATTAAAAATTCCCTGTGAAACATGCTGACATAATCATGTGAAAAAAACCACATGGTTCATATGCACTAAAGTATTTGTTAACTTTCTCATATTCCAAATTCTACAGTTGCTCATCTAGCAATTTCTTTTTGAAGAGTTATAAGTATCCTTGGAGCCTGTACTGTTCGACATACTCATAAACAGATGGACTCAGAACTGACATAATTCAGAAACAAGATCTTGGGGTTACAATAATACTGTAAAAACATCAGATAAGTTAGTTTAGAAAGTAAATAGAAGGCTAGAAATTACTAGGAGAGGAAGGGAGGACAGAGCATCTTCATAAATCACAGATTTTATTAACTCATGAGGCACACTACAATGAACACTGTGTGCAGTTCTGTCCTTCCCATTATAAAAAGAGATATAAATGAAATTAAAAAGGGATAAGAGAAAGACAAGTAAGACGATACGAAATGTGAAATAAGTTTGGTGCAAGAAACAGCTAAATTGACTATGTCTGCTTAGCCTGCAAGCCAGACACAGGTCTACAAAATCAGGAGTATCAAGAAGATGAATAATGTACAAACACTCACTCTTCTTTTCTAATACGAGACGGTATCAAATGAAACTACCCCATGCAAGATTCAGGACAAACAAGAAGAGGTTCTTTTTCACACCATGCAGAAATAAAGCTGAACGTGTGAATACATTAGAAGTTGATATATATTAGAAAGCTGTAGGCCAAATTTGATGGAGAAAGGAACCCATTAAGAGTTAACAAACACAGGTAGGGCACCTTTGGCGTAATTCTCCATGGCATGAACTACTGGAATATTATTTTTGGTTTTACTTTTTACTTATTCCAGGCCTGCCTTGTTAAGTAAAACACGAACGTGATGAGAATTTGACAGAACAGGGAAGATGGCAAATGTAAGCACATTTAGCTGTTTACAAATCAACTAGATTCTAAATAAGAACAATAGTTTCATTTTTAATTAAACTGCAAGCTCCCCACTGGCTTTTCTTCTAAAAAAAGTGATGCACTGAGCAAAGTTAACATAACCATTTTGGAGGACATGCTGCACACCAATACATTTTTACTCTTTTTCAGGATTTGAAAAAAAAACAACAAACCAACTAAACATAGTAAACCTACACTGGGTTTTGTAGAGCCCAATCTGAAAAAAAGTCAGTAAGCATATGCATTCCTTTTGCATCACATCAGCAGCTTTTATGATCACAGACAGAAAGGTCTTTGAATCTGCATCAGCATCATACTCATCAGAGATTTATAGAAATTACTGCTAACACTTCACCTAACCCCTAGATAGCCAAGCAACATAGTGATTTTATTATTCATTTTCTTGGACAAAATAGAAGTGAATATATCTCTGAAAAATGCAAGTGCCTCCAAATCTCCTTCAGTTTAATCAAATTTTATCTCTGTTAAAAAGAGATAATAGTGATGCACAGTCACTAATTCCAAGAGACAACTCTATCAAGCCACAGTTTCATTGCCAAAAGTGCAACAATCCTGTGAAGTTTTTTTAAATATATGAATGTATTAATTTTGATTCCACAGTTTAGCCAATAAATGAACCTGAATTGCCAAATGTAGTGAAAAACGATATTCTACAAAAAATGGAAGTACTATGTATCTTGCAAAAGCTCTAAAACAATTTCCACTTCACTTTTAAAACTACAAGAGCCAAGATTTTCAAAGGCAGTTTTATAAAGCTTCGTATACACAGAGGTCCCTTCCAACCCCTAACATTCTGTGATTCTGTGATATGTAAATTCAGTCAGCCTTTTAGATACAGAGGCAGGTTTCAAAACTGCTCAGTAATTACATACTTCACTCAGTAGGACCTGATCAGCAATAAAATTGCGTATGGGCTCTGGAGCTAATGCTAAACAAATGAATTACTTCACTAGTGTTTTCCAATATGTGACTAAAACAAAACAAAAAATAAATTCCAGATTCTTATAAAAAAAGTCCTAATTTAGGAATGTATTGAATGAATATTGGATCTCAGCCATCCAACAACCAGCTTCTTCCTGTCTACTGCTAAGGGCAAAACTCCACCTTTATATCTTCAGTATTATATAAAATATTCAAGAATATTTACAGGAAGAAGGTGAGGAGAACATATAGAATAAAATTCACTTTGCTCTGTGTGAACCATAGAAATACACATTTTAGATTTAAAGATATATGTATAATTTCAAATTCTATTCTACGTAAATGTATTTCCTATTAACTGCTTTATACAATATTCTCCAATTTCTTTATCATTAGAAATTTTGTATGAATATTTTTCAAGTAAATAGTGCTTATTTTTTGCAATAAATAGGATTTGACAAAACCTAATAAACTTTTCTTGGCACTGAGACTGAAAAAACCTGCTTATCTGATAAAATGGAGACAGTCAAGATATGCTTATGTCCTTCCTATTGTTCACTATTCTGGAAATCCTAAACACAACAGCTATTGCTTTTTGTCTTCTTTGCAACACCCACTTGTTATCTGGAATACTTACTGTGCTATTTTCATTATCATGATACATAAAATGCAAAATACCATCTTTTCTTTCCCCTAGATGGACAACATTCGCTCTGCTTGTACACACGAGGGGTGCATGTATATATGGAAGATGCTTCTGCCTGTCACTGTAACGCCTATTCACCTGCAGCCTATTTGTTAACCCATCTCTTCATCCTCCATTCCAGTTTACTGAAGTTCCGAGCAGCCTTCCAACAGCTGCAAGCAAAAACTAGAATAAAGCTGTTTTCTACAAATAGTACCTTTCTTTGAAGTTTAAAACTCTCAGGTGAACAGTATGTTTAACCTTATGCTCTTCACTTGCAAATACAGAAAAAAAAACCATTCCCAAATATTTTTTTGAATGAAACCTACCCTAAAAGTCCACACATGTCTAGTCCTCTAACTGTGTTTTAGTATACAGATTTTCAGTGAATCATTTTTTTACTATATCTATATCAGTGGTCATCAATCATTGAGAAGGCTCCACACACTTTACACGAGGAGCCCAGCCTCCCAAACACAAACTCTCCTTGATATGCAACCTCCTGGATCCCCTCAGAAAAAGTGAGACATCAGCCCTGAGCAATGTCCACAACCTAAAAAATTTAAATTTTCTTTAATTTTCTCTTTCAAATGCATCTCTGTGCTTCACCTTTCAAACAATCTGCAAAATCAGTTACTAGTATCATGATACATAGTTAACAGTGGCAACAGAAATAAAGTTTTACAATTTTCTGAAGGGCAAGAGATACTAAGAAGATCGTACCATAAATCGGTTCAATATAGGTTGCACTGATAATTTCTGTATTTCCTGACATTTGAGAATTTCACTATGCAACTTTCATCAATCATTAATATACTTTATTAATACACATCATGAGTGTACATATCATACCCAGAAATTGATTTTCCATCAATTTAATTGTAGCTGTCATCACGTGACACACAAGTCACCTGACAACAGTGTTCTAGTTTGAAAGAGGAAATAACTATTTTATTTTATAGAAAATGTAAGTAGACAGAATGTAATTGCATAAATTCTGCATTTAGGAGGTGAACAATTTCTCTTGTCTTTCAATAAATGACAAGGATGTTGCAGCTGCAGTATTTTTCTCAGAATATCCCATTCAGTAAAACTGGCTTAGTACAACACTGTTTGTCTTTCAAGGACCTTACAGTAACATGAAACCAAGATAATTTAAGATGACCAGCTTCCTTCAAGAAATTTGTAAGTTCATTAGCATTGCGTAGCTGGACCATAAAAATATATTCACTTCTGAAGCAACTTCTTTTTTTAACTCTCTGTTAATAAATGTGCAAAAGCACAGCAACCTCTCCAAGATGAGAAGCACATGCTGAGCAACCAGAAGAGGTGGCACATTTGACTTCAGAATTCCAGGTCCATACAGCGGGATGAGATAATATTTTGTCCTAGAAAATGCTATATAACATTTCTTGTATATAGGAGGTTTTATTTCTCATTTTATAAACAAAGAATTTTACCTGTTATTCCACAAGTTCTATGTGTATCATTAAGATTTTGTTTTGCCTCCTGAGGGAATATTTGGGAAAAGAAAGATGACTGATGAGAGCTCTCACTCCACCTCAGGAGCTGATATTTGCAGGAGAATGAGGGAGAAGAACAACTCTTCTTTGCTACTTTTCCTTATTTTAACACTCAGCTTTCAAGGAACTGCTCTGCCGCTTCTCCTTCTAGCCCTGCAAGATAGGGCTGTAGCACCTAAGAATGCACAGGCAAAGCAGAGCAGATAGAAACAAAAGCCGAAACAGCTAGAACGATAATTGATAGAGATCTGAAGGGGGGGAAGACAGATGAACTGATGTGCGGAATAGGATTAATTAATGCTTCGAGGATATATTTAGTTACCAGCACATAATTACTAGATTGGGAGGTAATTCTAATTGCTGCCTGCATAATTTTTCATCGTTATATACACTTGCAGAGGTGATATACTCCATTCAGGTTAATTACTAACATCTTGTTTTTCTGGTGTATGTTTCTTGCTTCAGAAGAAAGATATGACATTATCTTTTCTTTTTATGCAATGACTGAATCAAATAAGTCTCTCTTCATAAAGTACTTTGTTTAGGATATAGCAGTCAGTATATCCATGTGTCTTTACCCTCCAAAAATTTTAACTGCATCCCCTCCTTGCATGTGCTGAGTTTATACTGCGCTATAGATTGTTACAGTACTAAAAGAATAACTTTCTAATCCTTACCTCTTTTCATGGGCAATGCCTTGACAGAAAGAACTAGTCACTTATCTCTACAAAAACTTAGGTTAGAGGCGTTTATTTGGGATTTTTTTTTCCATATGGTCTACAGCAAAATTCATATCATTTTTCATTGATCTACAGTAAAATTCTGATTTTATTAGCTTCTGTAGTTGTCATAATATATATCATCATAAACATCATGTGAGTAGAAAAAAAAAATGTAACAGCACGTAGGTTGTAGCCATGAGAAAGCTGTGAGATCACAAGTACTCTGTTATCAAAATCCATTTTAATAACTTTCACCTGAAGATCTCAGGGGTCTTTTATTCATAATGGCTTTAACTTCTCAAAACCCCAAAATATTGAAATCAATGTACCCAGACTTAAAATCATACAGTGAGCAAGCGAGAAAATTAAAAGCAACACCTCTGTCACCATTGGTAAACCTTACCCATCTCCTATTGGTACGCATGTGTGTATTAACAAACATCAATCTAAAACTTCAGGACAACAAAAAGTTTTCTTTTTCTAGTGTATGCTAATCCTGATGCATGCAAACAACGAGGTTATCTGTAGATGCAGTCTTAGCTTCTACATTGTGATTCAGCGACAATAGAAAGGCTTTTTAACAAAGCAGAAGATGGTTTTAATCTTGGTGTTTACATACAGTCACAATTTGAGTAATTCCACAGTAGTTTTCTACTACTGCAATCACAATTTACTTTCATTCCATTTGCATTTTAGATTCTCTACGTCCTTAGGTTACTAGAAGATATCATGTAGTTAAGGGAAGTCCAGGGAAATAACAAATCTATGAACTGTTAAATCCTGTAAACCCCTTCTGACAAAGTACCATCAGAGAAGCAGCATTCTGTTGGACTAAATATTAATTAGTCAGAATATTTTAAATCATAGACAAAAATACTCTCTATCACAATATCTGGCTTCTTTTGTCCCCTATACAGCTTAGAAACTCTGTAAATCACATGGAAAATGTTTCATTATTGTTGGCTACCTTTCCATTACTACCAGCATCTTGCCATTCTACAGTTTCCACACTCAGTTTATTTAAGTGGTGACAACGACATCAGTCACTGCCCCAGCCATGGAGACAAGAATGTAATTACTGCTCAAAAGCCATTGGCACTTAACTTTGAGCTGCACCACTAACGGTACATGTGGAGCACTCTGCAAATCCTTGCAATAGTCAGTTCTCTGTTAATCAAACTCCACTTTATACTTGACAGACATTCAGAAGGCATTTCAAGCATTTAAGCTAGTGGAAACAAAGTAGATTTGGAAACTCAATAAGTCAAAACATAAAGGCAAGCTAAATGCCAGAATTGGAGAACCAAAGTTCAGTTTCTAGGCAGCAAGCATATAAGCAGTACCTTCTCATTCATATCAGCGTCATTTCACGTCTTACTGGAATTATTTTGCAAAATAAGTATCTTTTAACCCACGGAAGAAGCTCCTTCTTAAAAACTGTTTGCTCAGAAATGAGTTTTTAACTTTGAAGATTTTCTTCCCTAGTTGTGGCTTTCTGGTAATGCAGACTTTTCCTTTTACTGCTTCCTTTCCTTTTCTGCAAGACAGATGCTGTGGCTCCTGGGAGAAACAGATTCCGAACAAGGCTGGTGGAAAAGTTATGGGAAAAGAACACCTTATGCACAGGAAATGACTGCAAAACCTATGTTAAACCAGATTAAAAAGTTAAGAAGTTTGCCTCATAAAGAAATTGGAGGAAAAAAGTTAGAGCAGGGACAGCGAGTGTGAGGATGGTGCGGGAACTGTGCTGAAACCCCCTGTAGCAATCAACAGTTTGTGGCCACACTCGGGCGGGGGGGGCGGGGCGGATATCATGGCCAGAAGGAAAAGGAATGACTTTTGCGTTTTTCTAAGAGAACAACAAAAAGATAATCTATGATTGGTTTTGGAAACAGTGATCAGTAAATGGTTTACAAGCTAACCTCCCAGTCTGGAGCAACCTTTGAACCAGAAGCTCTTTGTCCACAGTTCTGCTCCTCGTCAGCAGACCCCAGATGATAAGAGACTTTTGGCACTTCTATATACACCACAGCCTTGCAGCATTAACAGCCTGTCATTTTGTCAGTTCATCAAAGGAGTATTTCAAAAGTGCTTGGGAATATCTTCTCTTCTAAACAATTGTATTGCTCCCCAAGACTGATCTACTTGATCAGAACTAAGTTAAAAACATTCAGAGAAAAGGAATATCTGGTGTTCCCTAAAACAAATCCTGCTTGAGAATAAAAGACTAAACGTATGTGGTAGAGTAAAAGAGATTATATTTTTCCTTCACAAAGCCAGAAAGTCTATAGCCCAGTTGATGATCAGAAAATCAAAGGAGCATGCAGAGAAGAACAAGCCATGGCAGAGAAGTCACATAAATTCTTTACACCAGTGTTCACAAAAAAAGAAAGCAGATTTTTCTGTGCCAGAAACCCTTTACATGGGGAGTAGGGGATCACTTTCTGAAGTGAGAGCTGAAGAGAGTAGAAATCCAAATGCTTCTCCCAAATGTCTTAATACAGGAGGTATTTACTAAACTGCTGGAGAGGAGCTCTGGAACTCGGTGCACACTCACTTTGGTGTCATTGCTGCCACTGGCAGAAGTAAGAGATTGCAGAAAGAAAACAGTGTGAACGAGCCAACAATTCCCTTACGGGCACAGACCCGAGTGTTGTCTAAGCAAAACTGGCTTTGGAGTCTAAAAGGTGGATGCAAGCAAGTTAGCTGTCTCCTAATGAGCTCTTACAGTAATTTTGCTTTGCAGATAGACATCATTAGGCAAACTTCTATTGAAATTGGTAGATTATTTTGTCACAGGAAAGTAACACCACTTTCCAAATTCAAATTTTATAGGCTTAATAAATTACTTCTTTTGAATATGATCCAGACAATCAGCCTCTTTATTTCAAATCCATTTCTCTTTTAGAAAATCAAATAGAAATGTAAATTGTGCTGAAAACCCAGGTGAGGTGACAGTCACTTTAATTTAGAAACATTGTCTGAAATGTTCTAAAAAAATTAATCAGAATTTAATGTCTAATCTTGAAGAGGCCTGCCTCAATAGTCTGGTTTCTGAAAAGGATATCTAGACACAGTAGTATAACTAAATAACAGATTTAAGTTTGGTCTGTGCACCTGGATGCTGTAATTTTTTGTGCTTCTGAGTGGTTAATGAATGCTGTATATCTGTTTATGTGAGTGGGTATCTCTTTTTTGAAATGCTTCTCATCCTTTTCCAAACCGGGACTTTTTTCTCCTCTACAATCAGGACTACCTTGTGTTAAAAGAGAGAGAGAGTGAGAGAGAAGCTTCAGCGTGGAATTGCAGGGCCCAGGGCTTGCATTCAGATGTTCTGTTTCAACTCCTGGATCTGCCATCGGTTTGCTCGGTGATAGTCACATTACACACCACAGTGTCCCAGTATTTCTATCAGCTACAATGCAGATCATAAAAATGGTCTTCCATGTAAAGTTTTTGAACACCTGGTGACAAAAGATGCTCTTAACAAGCAGGCAAATGTAATATGGGGTCTCTGATGACTATTCGTAATTCACAGTTTGAGAATAAATGACCTACTAACTAAAGATGAAGGTACAAAACATGATTCATCCTAATCTGTATTTTGGCATTCAGTCTTTGGCCTTCATATTATGTGTTTTAAAGAGCATCAGAGGACATGTAGAAGAGAAAAAAGAGAAGTTCGATTAATTCATCATTCAGCTGAATCCCTTTCAGTGCTGACATTCCTGCACAAATCATACTGAGTTTTGGCTAGAGTAAGCATGGCAACCGCCCCATTTCTAGGCATTATTTACAGTGAAGCCACAGACATTTCAGGGGTCAGAATAAAGCCTTTACAGGAACCATACATTAACCACAAGTTGGAAAAGCCAAGTAGTTTTAGGACTATGAGTCCATTAGTATAATTCTCAAAGACGGTGAGAAATTGTAACTGCTACTTTTTAGAAATTAGATAAATTCATTAGGGTATTGAAGCTATTTGGCCTGATATATCAGGACTGATAGTGCTAGAACTGAACTGTAAATGCCTAACCAAGTGAAGAACCAGAAGCTCTAGTACTCCAGGAATTTCTCAAGCTCAGCAAAGAGAAGACACCAGCTGTTCTGACCTGCATAGGGTTGCTCAAAACCAGTGAATGCACAGTGACACCCTGAGGTACCTGCAGTATGATCAAGTGGCAGACAGAAGTGGAGACACAGCAAGGATCCTAGACTTCATTTAAGATTAAACAGCAGTTTAAATGGGGACTGTCTCATTACTGTATGTATTTCCAAGTAATATCACAACTAAAATAACACCTAATTAGGAATTTTTCAGTATGCAAAGGCCAAAAAGAAAATGTATATAATTATACAGATATAATTAGCTTTACAATCTCAAACAAGTTTTCAAGAGTAAAACATAAAAAATTCTGCAGTATTAAAAATGTTTTTATGTAACTATCTATAGCATATAAATAAGCAGAAGACAGGTTGTCTCATTCCCACCTGACTCTAAAAGGTCTTAAACCACCTTGTCTAAATTCAGTGTTGAACCTGTTTTGGGCAGGTGGCTCAACAAGAGACCTTCTTGAGTTCCTTCTAGCCCAGACCATTCTATGAAGTGGAAGATCAAGTTTTTTTGGCAAAAGTGTTCACAACAATGGTCTCTCTTTCTTGTTTTGTGGGCAGAACAGTGGAATATTGTATTTCGGGATGACTCAGTGGCAGCTATCTAATTTGCATGTGTAGAAAGTGGAAAAAGAAAGTTTTAATTAAAAAGTCTAGTTTCAGTTCCATCTTCTTTTCCAGGAGGTGGTTCTAAACTCACAGAACTTTGCTTCAAATGCTCCTTGAGTACGTGCTTTCAGCCCATCAATTACATCTTAAAAATGTACATTTGCTCAGACATTATCAGGCCCCACCTACACAGTTATTTGGCTGAGTACAGAACAGTATGTCTGATAAATATCATAAAGGTTCTCCTTAGACAAACAAAAATAGTTCCACATTGTTAATCCATTTTCCTTCTTTCACCGATTTCTATTTTTAATACAATATTTCATTTAAAGATAATTACATGGAAAACTAGGTAGTCTGGAGCCCTTCCAGGGGTTGCATCAGACATTGATTTACCTCTGTTTTTGAGAATGATTCTAATAACTCTCTAGCCTTTTAGTATGAACAAATACAGCATTCAGCAAGGAACCTTAACTCTCTCCATTTAAAGACAAAAATCAGCAAGGATCTTTTCTTGTAGAGGATAANAAATTTAGTCCAAATAGTTTTCGTCCTTTTCTACTGTAAAATTTGTCTTAAACTTCAGCAATATTATCACACTGAACCAGACTGAATTCCCATGAGATTACAGGTGGGTAACTATTTCAAGAGAATGTAAGAGAAAAACTGAAAGCCTCTAGTTTACAGACTTCAGTCTCTAGAAGTTAATGAAGGTTTCTACAGGCACCTGGCACGTGGTTATAGCACACTTATGGCAAACACAGACTTTTATTCTCTGAGCTGTACCACAGTAATCTCTGAAGGCTTCTCACATACTTTGTGAGGGCAACACTGAAGATGTATGCTTCAGATGCGCTGTAATGTTGTGTCTTCATTTTGACAAGAAACAACACTCAGAATCTTCTCTCTACAACATGAAGTCTCAAGCTGTTCAAAGGCAGGAAATACCCCTGGTCGTACACATGATCACCACCCAGACCTAGCACAAGAGCACTCAAATCCTTGATTGCCACATTGCATATGACTTGAGGTTGGGAAGCCATCAGCACTCGACAATTGACAGAATTTTGTAGGTCTCAGTGTAGCTAAAAATGGACTACCAGTCAAATGACTGATTTTTATTAAGGATCTAAAATTTAATGTTATGACCAATTTTTGCCATATCCACTGATTCCAATAGCACTCTGTTGTTCTGATCCCACAGAGCACTTGATGTTAAATCTGCTTTGCCACACGTGAAAGGAGGGGAAGAACGTAGCATGCCAATAGCTATAAATCCCCATTCATTTACCATACTATTGAAATAATTAATAAATAACAATTAAAATAAGGTGCTTTTGATTGCAGAGAATGAGATCCTTTGGAGCCCAGTCATCAGAAAGCCATTGAAACAAAGAAGAAATGGAAAACTAGATCTCTGTTGTAGCAGACATCACCTGGACCATGCGTATGGCTGGAGCTTCAGGCTGGTGACTGCTGTAAAAGCTCCATTTGGAAACTGGGACCACCCATTCCGTGAAATAGTAAGTTGGAATACACTTCTCCAAACCAGAATAGAAGCAATCTTCAAGAAAGCATCAGTGAATCATAAACAAAACCAAGGATACTATTCCCTGCTACCCAACCAGAAGAAAGAGGGACATGACAAGGAGCTTATTCCGTGTGACCTCTTTATGCTCACGTACAAAGAGGGGTGGGTAGACTAAATAATAAAATATAGTTTGAAGGTAGTTTTGGCTTAATCAGAAAGAGACCATGAAGCATTTGGACAAAATATAACCCCTATAAATTCTGTCTCAGGTGCTTACTACATCAGCAGAGATTCTGGCAGTCTGTCTCTCGAAGCAGCACAGTAACAGAGGCAGAAGGAAACACTTGGAAACATAGGAGGAGAGAAGGAAAGTAACTCTTCAGTACTGAAAGAATTTTTTAAAAGATGAAAGACAGTGGGATGAAAAAAGATAAAATTTCCACAGACACACTTATATAAATAAATGTTCCTACAGCAAAGATCAAGAGCCACTTGAAGCCTGCACTTTTTCTGAATGAAAACCCGAAACCATCTTTCAGTTCTGTCCACTCTATTAAAAATAATATATATGAACTCTTTTATGCTGCATTACATGTCCTTCTATAAGAAAAACCTCTGCAGTCATAGCTCATAACCTACATTTAAAATTAACCAGAGACATTTAATCAAACTTTTATCTGGCTTCCCCCATATTTGCTGAAACTCAATAATAAATATCAGCTATTGGTCAGAAGTTAAATGATAGATAAAAGTCATAAGTTAGCAGCTTTGACAGTTTATTAAGAAACCTCACCTAATGCAGTGCAGAGGGAGAATCAAGATTACATTTAGAGAAAAGAAAGATCACAGCTGTTTTCCACTATGTCTAAAAGGTACATCATCATAAACAAATTGTGGAGATAGATATAGAAGATATGACACAACTGAATATTTTTCAAATGTATCATAGAATTAATGTCTTTAAACAAGGCAAATCCTTCAATATGAACAAAAGGAGATTACTTAAATTAAAAGATACAAAAGAACTACGAACTATTAAAGAAAATTTAGACCTTGAGTTAACACCACAGCACTACATGATTCAAGTGTGTTGAAGAAAAGTGTTATAACAAGACATTGAAACAGAAACCTTGAGATCTCCCCAGAGAAAAGAAAAAAAAAATATGTAAAAACACTTAAAAGTTAACACTTTAAAAGTTAACCAGATGACATACCAAGAATATTGACAATCTTTATCTTCATCTGAGACAAATGGGACAATTATCAAGTACTACCTAAAGAAATGGATTTCTTTCTCCCACAGCCACATGGACAACATGCGATTGGTAATGACTCCAGCAGAGCCCTGAATGCTTTACTTCATCCTAGATTTTTACCTTTCTTGAATACTTCATCTGCAGGCATGCCAGATTTGTAACCTGTAACTGAGGGATCTTGAGAAATTTTTCCCAGACTTCATAAAATTAATATTCTTAAACTCTTGCCTATGAACTAGTCATGGACTTCAGTGCATTATTAGTGGCCTTAGAGGAGCAGGTAAAATTTATGCACCTGATCTCTATGTTTGTGAATTGTGAGCTTAGTTTAAAAAAAAAAAAAAAAAAAAAAAAAAAAAACC